>Ga0307515_10021870_pt1 | contig 11311 bp, 5 predicted proteins | sample 17_EM_MG_FD_194513 | JGI IMG/M metagenome (GOLD analysis project Ga0307515, IMG submission 194513) | Populus trichocarpa ectomycorrhiza microbial communities from riparian zone in the Pacific Northwest, United States - 17_EM | ecosystem: Host-associated > Plants > Roots > Unclassified | place... | reverse complement strand
GAGTATTCTACGTGTATCTTTCTTTCACATACGTTATCATATCCTCCACGTGTCTGAAATTAAACTTATTATTATTTTTTTTTGTCATATACCTCTCCGTCTTTGATACGTATCCTGCAATATCCATAATGTATCCTTATACGATACTTGTGCGGGTAAGAGGATTTTAAAAAAAAAAACTTCGTGCGGTCATAATCAATATGGATATATTAATAACAAGGGTTAGCTTGGCTTGTACATTTATGACTGCTGCGATTTCATAGCTAGTGTGTGTTCTTCTTAGTAATAATTTTTATGATTTTGATTTTTTTTATCTGATTTTTTTTGTAGTTTTTTAAAAAGTGAGATTAATTTTATTCAAGATTTATAGCTATTTTTTTTAATAAGTGTATTTTCTAGAGATCAAACTTATTTTTTCATCCTTGTAGGAATATAGAAGTGTCTTAATCGCTAAACCAATATTTCATTAGTATAATTGTGATTGATTTGATAAAGTAAATTTATAAAAAAATATAATTTTATAAACAGTAGTTTTTCTTGCATAAATTTATGGTTTATTTTATAAATAAAAAAAAGGCAAGCTCCCCTTCAAAAAAATATGTTTCTTCTTTTGATTTCTTAAATTTAGATTTGAAATTAATATTTAAAAAACTTGTTAAATTCATCAAGATATATTATATTAGACCATTGTGAAGATCCTTAAAATTATCTTAAAAAATAGTTATGTTTTATACATAAACTAGTCCAAAATATTTGTCGCTATCGGATAAAAATAAATCATTGCTCTGATTACGATGGTTAATAATTAATTAACACAAGATTACTTTACCAAGAGAATACTTAAAAGTCAACTAGCTAGAAATATGTATAAAATTGATGAATTAAGATTGATATGTATATAAATTAATTCATACAACATTTTTAACCGAAGAAGAATTGATAATAATATAGACATAATAAATAGTGAATAATTTCTTAAAATACTACGGTCTCAATATTACAAAACAACAAAAACAGAAGGTAAAAATATTGTACCTTCCCTAACATTTTCTTCTTCACCACTATAGTGTGGTGGGTTTTTTTTTTTTTTTTTTTTATCATTCTCAATAAAAATTATTTGCATTTGAACTAGGAATATTTTTGCCTTGTATACGATGCATTTGTCAATATGAATTTTTTTAGATGCAATTATGTCTACTCAATATATTTATGAACAGTAAAAGAATCAAAATATCCCTGGAATAAAATCTAACACTTTAGAGCAGAGGTGTTGTTTTTTTTAGAATACAATAAGATTGTGTATATGACCCTAAGGATGAAAAAATTAGGCAATTGAAACATGGGTATGATGTCTTTTTTTCTTTTTCTTTTTTGTAATTATTGGTTTGGTCAAGGATTGTAATGTAATTTATCGTTTAATTTTTTATTTTTAAATGTAAAATGTTGTTGGTGCGTGAAAAATGCCGTGTAATTTAGACGACACTTACAGTATTTTTTGGTGGTATAACATAAGATTCAACTATCTCATTTAGTTATCATTTGTATCCTCTTCGCATTAATTTAATGTGAATTGTAATAGGTATATATAGGGTTTTCTTTTTTCTGTTTCTTTTTAATTTTTCTTTTCACTTGATTTTTTTTTTAAATTTCTAATTCAGTACTTTTACATGAAGTTGACTTAAGATTAAATTTAATGTTTTATTTGGGTTAATTTTATATAGAACTCTCACAATATTAAAAATAAATTTCAATATTAAATAAAGATTTAATTTGATAAAATTTAATTTAATTGGTTCAAGTTAAAAAAAAATTTAGGAATTTATTTTCAAACTAAAACAAATATATAACTTTTGTTTTTCTAAAAAATAATATGGTTGTAATCATAAACTTGTTATTATTTATGAGATTTATTTTATTAAATGCAAGTCATAATTAAAAAAAAAATGATTGTAAAAGAACCTTTAATAATATTTGCAATTTTTTTACGTTAAAAATAAATCCTCTGTCGCGCAACTTAGCGCATGGAATCAAACTAGTGTAGTTGAAAGCACAATAAACTTGAAAGGATCCAAAGAAACGGCAGGGAAAGCTGGCTGAAGACACCTAACCTTAAAACAAAAGGAAGAAAACATGAAGTATTTGTTGATGTGTTTGTAAAAACAGGGAAAAAAATCCAGGTGGGAGAGAGAGATGGCGATGTGTTTGTAATTAATAAAAGCAAGAAGCAGAAGTGGTCGTCTTGTTTTTGGAGTTTAGCAGAGAGTGAACAAGTAAGTTATGATGGGCCTGTCTATTGTCCAATCCTTTATTAGTAGGAGGAGGTAGAGAGAGAGAGAGAGAGAGTGGTGGCACCCGTTGCTATGCTAAGCAATAGGAGCAATTCCCATCCCATCGACGAATTTAATGTCTGTCTCACTCGCCCTGCATCTCTCTGTCTGTCTGTTTTTCTGTCTGTCTCCCTCTCTCTGCGCCAAGGTGAAATATATTGTCAGCTTCTTCAAAAATCCTACGACCCCATTTCCTTTCTTTAATTACTGAAGCAACCCAGCCCTTCAAGAATTGAGGAATTCTTCTTTTCATCCCACGCAAATAAGAAGAGTTAAATGTGGACACTACTCCATCCAAAACAAGCTCTTGCTCTTTGTTAATACTCCAATCAAAGTTTTGAGTTTATATTATTTTTCTCAAGGGAGAGGGAGAAGGAGAAGGAGCTAGGCACCGTGTTCTCCTTTTTGGCCTTCAAAAACTGGTAAAGATGGCTTCTTCAATTTAATTTTAAGGAATGAACTGGGATTTTCTTAAAAAAAAAATTTAACTTGAATATCGTTGCCTTTCATTTTGTAAAGCAAGCAGCTATGAAAAAGACAGATAAGAAGAGCTTGGATCCACAACTATGGCAAGCCTGTGCAGGAAGCATGGTACAAATCCCTCCACTAAACACTAAAGTCTTCTACTTTCCACAAGGCCACGCCGAGCACTCTCAATCCCCCGTCGATTTCCCCCAAAGAATCCCTTCTCTCGTTCTCTGCCGCGTTGCCTCTGTCAAATTCCTCGCCGACCCTGGTACTGATGAGGTATTCGCCAAGATCAGCCTTGTTCCTTTACCAGACGCTGACCTTGATATCTCTCAAGATGTGGACATTTGTGGTGATGGGAACGACAGTAACAACGCAGAGAAGCCGGCCTCTTTTGCAAAGACACTAACTCAATCTGATGCCAACAATGGTGGGGGTTTCTCTGTGCCTAGATACTGTGCGGAGACGATTTTCCCAAGGCTGGACTACTCCGCGGATCCTCCCGTGCAGACTCTGATTGCTAAAGATGTGCACGGTGAGGTGTGGAAGTTTAGGCATATTTATAGAGGGACACCAAGGAGGCATTTGTTGACTACTGGATGGAGCACCTTTGTTAACCAGAAGAAATTGGTTGCCGGGGATTCAATTGTGTTCTTGAGGGCTGAAAATGGCGATCTTTGTGTTGGAATTCGCCGTGCCAAGAGGGGGGTTGGAATTGGGAGCGGACCTGAATCATCACCATCACACATTGGGTGGAATTCGAACAACGCTACCTCTGCTAACCCATATGGTGGTTTCTCACTTTCTGTGAAGGAGGATGAGATGCGAAATGGGGGAGTGAAGGGAAGGGGAAGAGTGAAGTCTGAAGAGGTTTTGGAAGCTGCTGGTCTTGCTGCTAATGGAAATCCTTTTCAAGTCGTTTATTATCCACGAGCAAGCACGCCAGAGTTTTGTGTTAAGGCCTCTTCAGTAAGGGCGGCAATGAGGACCTGTTGGTGCTCTGGGATGAGGTTCAAGATGGCTTTTGAAACAGAGGACTCTTCACGGATTAGCTGGTTTATGGGGACTGTTGCCTCTGTTCAGGTTGCTGATCCTGACCGATGGCCTAACTCTCCATGGCGTCTTCTCCAGGTTCTCTACTTGTCTTGTCTTATCTGTAATTATCGACTTTGTTGTTGTTCCTTGGGTAAGATTGTTGATTATGCCTGTTGCTCAATTAGCATTTAGCAACCGCTTTCTTCTTCATTACCAATTTAAGTGGTTTTGCAAGTTTTTCCCATATTTCAGTTTGTTTTTATCCTCTCCTCTTCAATTTTAAACCGTGAATGAAGTTCCTTAAGATCTTAGTTGAGTTTGGAGATGGATTCACATGCCAGTTGCTTTTCCAGGCCTCTTTCTTGCTAAATTACATGCTTCCATATGCCTTTAAATTCGTCAAGGATTAAATTGGTAGATGCCATTCTCCTCGTGTTTGCTCTTAAACATTTCATTTGCCCAAGTTTGTTCTTGTTTCATTTTCGTTGCTTTTTTTGGGTAACCAGTTATTTCCTCTTCTCCCAAGATGAATGCCACTTCCCAACCTACTTCTAACTTTTAACTATACTGTGATATGGCTGTCTTTGGTGCTAGAAAAAACACCAACCTATTTGTTGGTTCCAGACAAGTTTATGGCATGATAATTATGGAAGTCACATTAGGAGTATTCTACACAGTTAAATGTCTCAATGACAGGCAGTGTCACACAGCTGTACATGACAAGTTTCTGTAAATCAATGGTGGGAAATTTATTATCATAATTGAAGTTTCTGATGAGTTGAAACAGATCGCATTATATCTAGAGTACCTGCTCATCTTGATTGACAAGGTCCGCAGCATTTCACTTCCCTTCGAGGTTTTGATAGGGATTTTACACTGCTATTTTTTACTTGTTGAGGTGGCATCATTATCCCATATACTTTACTGTTTGCATATATAGTTAACGTTTTGTACTTTACAGGCTTTCAATAAATGATATACAAACTGGTGTCTCCAGATTTTTTTTTTACCGATTAAATTAGGGATGTCTTAATGAAAATGCTGGTTCAGGATAAATCTTGAAGTTAGTTTTCTATTCTAGATGACTTCCTAAAAGGCTTCATTTTTTTTATTACCTAATCATGCTTTAAGCATAGAAATATTGCACTATGGATACTTGTGTGACTTGAGTTTGGCATCTCATGGATTCTCTGCTGATAATTGTGGATTTCAGAGTCCGTTAAAAGTCTTGAAACTTTGAATTAATTATTGTTCTCTAGCATTTGAGAATTGCTGAATGTTAGCCTAAACTCTAAACTCAGATGATCTTGCTTTAGCATCTTATTTTCTTATATCTTTTGCCAAATGGTGTGGCAGGTGACATGGGATGAGCCAGATTTACTACAAACTGTAAAGTGTGTCAGCCCATGGCTGGTTGAATTGGTGTCAAATATGCCAGTCATCCACCTATCACCCTTCTCACCACCAAGAAAGAAGTTGCGATTCCCGCAACAGTTAGACTTTCCCCTTGATGGCCAATTTCAATTGCCTTCATTTTCAGGCAACCCCCTTGGGCCCAGCAGCCCTTTGTGTTGTCTATCCGATAACACTCCTGCAGGCATACAGGGAGCCAGGCATGCTCAATTTGGAATATCTTTATCAGATTTCCAGTTTAAAAAAAAGCTGCAGTCAGGGCAGTTTCTGTCCAGTCTCCAGAGGTTCAATCCACGCACTAAAAATTCTGAAAATTACCCGACAGGACACCCTGACAGCAATAAGAATTTATCTTGCTTATTAACAAAGGGGAGCAGCAATCCAAAGTTGGAGAAATCTGATAATGCAAAGAAACACCAGTTTCTGCTCTTTGGTCAACCAATACTTGTCGAGCAGCAGATATCTCATAGCTGTTCCGCTGATGCATTCCCGCAAGTTGTTAATGAGAGAAATTCATCTGATAGTAACAGAGAAAAAAATTCTGATGTTTTACGATCAGCACCTGGGAAACAAATTTCACAAGAAAAGTCGTGCACTACTGGGTTTTCATGGCACCAAAGTCTTCAGAATACCAGTGAAAATGGCATGGATACTGGTCACTGCAAGGTTTTTTTGGAGTCAGAAGACTTGGGGCGGACCCTTGACCTCTCTGCACTTCATTCTTATGAAGAGCTACGCAGGAAGCTGGCCATCATGTTTGGAATAGAGAGATCAGATATGTTGAGCCATGTTCTCTATCGAGATGTGACAGGTGCTGTTAAACAGATTGGAGATGAACCATTCAGGTATCTGTTGTAAGGAAAAGAAATTTTTTTTCGTCATTGGTTATCTTTTCATCCTGCAGACCTTGTATTTTGGGTTGATAAGAACTACTTGAACCTGACTTTGCAACTTTGGAAGCAGGGATAGTGTTACATGTATTTAATAAATCGTCTTTTTTTTTTTTTAATTCTCTTGTTGGAAATGCAGTGTTTTTATGAAAACTGCAAAAAGATTGACGATTCTGATGAACCGGGCTAGCGGCAACAGTGTTGGGAGGTAAGACTAAGAGGAGAAAAGGAAGTGATAGTGGTTTAGGAGATTCTTTGATTCTTTGCACTAATAAAGATTTATTCTCAATCTCTGCACATGGAAACAAAATTCAAACGAAGAACTTTGTTAGATATTTCAGTCAGTTGAACGTTTTAGACTAATCAAAGTTGATGATCTGTCTTGCAGGAGGACATGGATCACAGGGATGCGAAATGCTGAGAATGGACTAGAGGCTCCAAATAAGACCGGTCCCTTGAGCATATTTGCCTAATACAGTGTGAGATTTGAGAGCAGTTGGTGTAAAAGCATAATATATGTTGAAGAGTTTTTAGTTGGTTACTGTTATGTGTTTAGGAAAAAGAACATACAACTCCCCGGTGTCTGAATATTATGCTTCTTAATTAAATGCGAAGTAAGTCTATGTACTGGATGCTTTTGTTATATTCTATCTTTTTGCCTAACATGGTCGGACTCCTGACTCCTGAGTTTCCATTTCATGCCTCTGGTTTGAGTCTGAGCGCCATTTATGATATCTGAGCTTGCTATTAAACAGGGGGTATTTGTACAGGAGTAGTCATAGTAGTAGAAGGCCAAAATGGCCAGCACAGTAACCGATGACTGGAGTGAGAAACATGTGCAGCCCTGAGGTGGTTGAATCATTTATTAGGGGTGACAGAGAGGTTTATTGAATCCCCAAATCCCATGAAAAACAAGAGGTAAAGAAACACATTTATCACCGAATATGAGCTGCAAAAGAAGCTGATGCTCAAACATGGCCAGCCAGCACTTCCCTTCTACTACCAGTTGTTGCTGCTCTCATTTCCTGGTGAATCCAAGAGTTGTGAACAGCAGTATCGATTCTTCCTAATTGTATGCAAAAGAAACGCTTATGATGATTCCAAATCACTTGGAGTATGTACTCGGTAAAATAGTTTAATTGAAGATTATGTGTGTAATGTAGCATGCATGATGTCTTACTTTTTAGAGGTTTTTGAAATAGCACACGTGAGATAGTTTTTGTAAAGTACCGTATCATAGTTACAGGAGGAAAAAATTAATTTTTTTTTTTAAAAGTATTTTTTATTTTGAAATATTTTTTTATTTTTTAAAATTCATTTTTGATATCAACACATCAAAATAAAAAAAATACTAAAAACAATTAATTTAAAATAAAAAAAATTAAAACTTTTTTAAAACATAGCTGGACAACTTTTTTTTAAAAAACAAATCCTTAAAAGGTTGCTCTCCATACAATAACACAACCTTCACAATTTTTAAATAACTTCACAAGAGAATATTATTTTAAAATAACTGTCTGGCGTGGGCTGTTATAATTTTAAATAACCAAATTTAAACAAATTTGGTTGCTCTTTGATATTGTGGTTAAATTATATATTTTAAAAATTTTGAATTTTTTTTAGTTTAAATTAATTTATTTTTATATTTCTTAATTATTTTGATATATTGTATCAAAAATAATATTTTAATATATTTTTAAATAAAAAATATTTTAAAACAAAACCAATAGTATACTCTAAAACACTATCCAGACACTTACGATGATTGATTAATACTGCTCCCCTACCACTTCTATTAAATAACATACGCACGTGGAAGTGGGAGCCTACACAACTCCCTACATCCACATGTGGTTTCCATTTGTGTCGCCGTTTTGGTGGCCGGGCCTTTCGTCCGCCTCTAGGCTTGGATTTGACTCCGCTCTACCCACCACTCCACCCCATTGTTCAAAGATGAAACTTTAATGTGTCCATCGTTTCCAATTTTTATTTAATTACATCTTATATTTTTTTTCTTCAATCGATGACAAGGTATCCCAGGAACTAAAATTATTTAATTCAGATTTAATTGTAATTAAATTGATCAGTCCATTAACATACTAATTACTATTATATGTACACCTGTGATAAAAAAGCTCGTGTCATGTCATGGTTTTGTTAGTCTTCTTTCAATAAATTAAGTTATATATCATAATATGTGTTTGGTATTGTTGTGTTTTAGATTAAAAATAATATTTTAAAATTGATTGTTGTGTTTTTAAAATGATTAATTTTCAATTTAAAAAAACAGTAGGATCATAATATACTACTTTGTTTATGATTAAAAGCAACTTACTTAATTCCAAAACAAAATTGTTTTCTTTATTTATTTTCAAAACAAAATATTACAAGAAAAACTAAAAGGTATTTTTAATTTAATGTATAAATATTGTAAAACTAGACATAAAATTTTATAGATTAGAGCAATGTTCAAGATTTTTTTTACTCTGATAGTTAATTTTTTTTTAATTTCATCCTTCTATGTTACGTTGGCTGAGAATTGAGTTTTATGATTTATTTTTCATGTGTTTATCACGGTGTTAAAAAAATCATGACATTATATTGATGTTTGATTTTGCAAAATAAAGTTTATTTTTATTGCTCGTAAAGAATTGAGTCTTTGGGGACTAGATCTTACACTAAAGCAAAAATGTAGGCTTTTTTTTTCTTTTTTACTGTATACGAGGCGTGTTTTTAAATATTTTGGTCTTTGAATTTCTTGTATTTTTCATTTTTGGTCTTTGTAGTTTAACAATTTTAACATTTGTTCCAAAACTTTATTTTGTTCACGTTTCAGTCCATGAGTTTGAGAAATAAAAAAGAAAGTCGCCAAAAAGCAGGAGAGGAGAGAGATAGTGGATAGTTGCCACCTTTTAGCGATAAAAAAGTCATTATTATTGTTCATGAGTTCTATTTCCCAAGAAATGTATTTGTGTATATGCCTTGTAGTCAATCGGTTAATTACATGTAATATTGATTTTGTTCAAGCAAAACATATTTATTATTAATAAAAATTTTTATATATATTTAATATTCATTTATAATTGATTAATGAATCTAGAGTAATGATAAATTTCTTGAAACAAAAATATCTTACAAAGAAAATTATAAAGTTGTTATAATTATGATATTTCTTTTACATCAAATCATTGTTCCTAGTCGATGCTCTATTAACATTGGACATTAACTAGAGATGTTGAGACTAGTACATGTTATGTTCTTTTCTTTATGAAAAGAAGCAACTATTCTCATAAGTTGAGGTATGATGAATATCTGAAACTAATATGTAGGTACTTGTTAGATAACATGTATATTGAATTGGTTCACATGAAAATTCTGTATGAAGAGATCACTTGTATCTATAGAAAGGCTCACGTGAAAATTATGTAATTGATTCTTAGACTTGAGATCACTAAGTTATTTTATATAGAGAATGTTATGCTTTGATTCTGATTACATGTTATCCTAATCAAGGGTAATAAACAGGCAAATAATAGGTATAACATGAATTATATAAAGGTATTTGAGTGATCAAGAGATAATTAATCACTCTAGGTGATTTAGAAAAAATATTCCACATGTTCTCAAATAGTATTGATTATGAAATCCTTGTGCAAGGTGAAATGAGATTTAAAAAGTTTCAAATCTTATTCAATGAATCAATAACTATAGTGTTAAGAATAAACATGATTTGACACAATAAACACACTCCGTGCTATAATATCTAAATCAAAATATTTTTTTTATGAAGAGATAATAATTATATTGAGAAATTGCTTATTAAAAAGTTAAGTCAAACCATTTATGACTTTTTTAAAATATAAGAGATTATGACACGTTGCTAGACGATGCACTTGATCTTTAAATACAGATTAATGAATTCCTGAATTAATAATAAATTACATTGTTTAATTTGTTTAATCCTATTTTATTTAAGATTGTGATTTATATTTGGGTCAACTTATTAGGAACTTAATGGGTAACACAATAAAAACCATTGGTCAGAAATTAATTTGAGATAATTAATCAAATATGACTTGATTGTAAATAAGTTTTATAAATTAAGGACTAGAATGTAATTTATATAGGGAATTACAATTCTAGACCTAGAAAAATCAAGTAGGGACTTAACTAAAGAAATTTCTAAAATTACCCTAAACTAATATATGTAATATTATTTAGGGGGAAAGTGATATTCTGTTATTTATAGAGTTATTAGGATTTCCCTCTAAATAGAATGTTATGCCTCTTATATTTTCATAAACAGTAAAATTACGTAAATTATCGTACAAAGAGAGCTAGCACTTATAGACATAACAATCTATCTCTTTTAAAAATGATTTTAGAAGATTTCTCACTAGTGGTTCGTATGAATTACTGTTAGAGACTAGACACTTGGATGACTTGTGGTTTGCAACAACCTAACCTTGAATAAGTTGACCAAACCTTAAAAAAAGATCTGATCTTTAAATAATTTTTACATAAACCCTAAATGATCCTAGATTATCTAAGGATATTCTTGGGACTCTAGAGAAATTCTTAAATTATTATTTTTGTTGCCTATATGTGTTTTGGAAAATTCAACAAGAGATTTTATTGTGTCTTTTTACCCATCATCTTCCTAGAAAAAATAGACTAGGCTTTAAGATTTTTTTGAATTGGGATAAAGTTTTGATTTTTTAACCTATTAAATATTGTTTTAAGGTTAGACACGAGTTTATTGAGGTTTGTGGAAGTATTTCGTAGGTGTTTTTGGATATATATAAAAAAGAGTTGAAATGGTTTTTTTTATCCAAGGAAGGAGGACTTAAGTTTTTGACAAGTATTTGACCACCTTAAATGGTCGAATTAAAACAGTAGATAATGTGTCGACAACTTCACTTAAGAAAATGATGGGTGAACGATGTGTCACTTACCTAATCTAGAAAAAAAAAAACAGATGTGTGGGGGCTTGGCTTTTTTTTTTTAAAGGACCAAGCTTTATCTTTTTAATATTTTCCTTCAATCTGAATCAGATTTTATTGAAATTAATTATTTAAAAATATATTAGAGGTGTGGTTTTATTAAATAATTAAGTTAATCAATAATATATTTGAGATATTATTTGAGTAAATATCATTCAATTTTTACTTTATTTTC
>Ga0307515_10021869_pt1 | contig 11311 bp, 3 predicted proteins | sample 17_EM_MG_FD_194513 | JGI IMG/M metagenome (GOLD analysis project Ga0307515, IMG submission 194513) | Populus trichocarpa ectomycorrhiza microbial communities from riparian zone in the Pacific Northwest, United States - 17_EM | ecosystem: Host-associated > Plants > Roots > Unclassified | place... | reverse complement strand
GTGTGGGAGGGGAGCTGCAGTTTGGGAGGGGAGAGGTGGGATGGGAAAGAAGAAGAAGGAGAAACAGAGGAAGAGAGTGTCGGTAGATTGGTGGGCATATAATGGTTTTTTCCGACGGAATCACCGACGGATTACTTCCGTCGGTGATTCCGTCGGTGAAAGTGTCACGTCACTGTACGGCTATATCAGTTTGAATCCCTCGGTAATTCTGTCGGTAAAATCGCCTGACGTCACCACGCCGTTGCATATTTTCAGACAAACTGTATACCCCGTCGGCGAAACCGTCGGTATATACCGACGGAATATTCTGTCGGTATATACCGACGGGTTTATTTCGTCGGTATATACCGACAGATTTGAAGACGGAATTATTTCCGTCCGTCGGTAATTCCGTTGGTTTTCTCCGGTTTTCTGGTAGTGAATGTGATAGTGTCGCTACCTAGAAGCAGCAGCAGGGATTGTGGTTTTAGGAGAACCGAGGACTTGGGCAAGTACTTGGGAGTTCCTCTACTGGCTGCTGCATATATCAGCGTATCACGAAGCAAATCCATGGATACCTCCTTGAGAATATGCAGAAGAAACTGGCTAGATGGAAGTCTAATAACCTCTCACCAGTAGGACGTATTACACTCTGCAAATCAGCTCTATTCGCCATTCCTCTTTATCCAATGCAGTCCACAATGCTTCTTAAGAGTATCTGTAATGAGATAGAAAAGATTTCTGCAAAATTCGGTCGCAGGCATGCCAAGGTGCGAGCTGGTCAATAGGAGGTAAACAATGTGCTCGATTTGGGACCCTTATTTTTAGGTTTTAATAATTTCTTCTTCTCAAGTATTTTTTTGAATATATATTGTTTTTTTCCCTTAATTAAAGGTTTGATAAAATTAATACAGAGATTCAAGCCCATTTCATTCTTCAATCTCCAAGATCATGTCATCAATATGCTAGGGTTGATGGCATTGTGTCGTCAAAGCCAACTTCCTTCGATCTCATGCCACAGAGAGATCATGTTATGGCCAAATAATGAATGGACCACACCATCGTCATATCTAAAAGGCTTGAGGAAATTAAGTGGCTTGATAATTATGCACCTTTAAAGCACCTCCCCACGCTCACACAAACTGTCTCATCAGGCATTCATGCTACCTTTTGTAATGGGCCATGCTATGCAGAAGCCTAGCTAGACATGCTTTTCACTGTCTCCTGCATAAAACCTAGACATATAATTAAGAAAGGCTTGCTTCCACGAGTTAAATGCGAGTTTACTAATATCAGATCATCTCAAAGAACTATCATATATATATATATATATATATATATATATATATAGATCGAAGATTGTACATTAGCAGCCATTAGAACCACAGAAGCTATCTATATCCATAGAGCTAGGAGGAGGTCATCCACATTGTACTTGCTAAATGTATATCAGGCATGTTATTGGTTGACTGTATTCTTCTTGATCCCATTTGTTTTCCTAAATCATACTTAATTGACACAAGGTTTTTGGGGGTATTTTTGCACATGCCGTTAATCTCTATGTTTTTTTTAAATAAAAAACAAAGAAAAGAAAAAGGGAATCATAGGTAACCTTAGTCTATACTAGCTGTCTACCCGTAATATGCCATGGGGTATTTTTTATATATTAAAAATAATGTTCATGTAGCGTAAATATATTTTTGAAAAGAAAACATTTGTGACACCAATATTTAAAAACCGGATTGTATTAAATAAGTTGTTTTTATTTTAAATAAATAATAAAAAAATAGATAATAACAGCTACTAGACAAAATTAAAAAAAAATGATAACCATAACCATTGAAAAAAATATTTTTAATTAAAAAACCCACATTAACTTTTTAAACTCATGATTCAAGGCATTAGACCAAAAACATTATATCTAGAAAAACCACAAAGCCCAATTCTCAAATAATTAAATATTGGAGGATTAGCTAGCTTGACAAAAAATATTAATTACATAAATGGATTCTAAATAAAAAATAACAATTAAAAGAATGAGGATCAAAATTGAAATACAAAATAGATTTTATTTTTGATTGAAGGGTGAAATTGAAAGGAAAAATTAATTGAACAAAAGAACAAAAAAAACAATCAAAATAATAGTGATCAAAATTGAAAATTTTTTTTGATTAAAGGGTTAAATTGAAAAGAAAAATCAATTCAACAAAAAGCCCAAAACAAATAATCAAAAGAATGAGGATTAAATTGAAAAAAATAATATATAGAAAATTGGGATGGAAGAATGAGATTGAAAACAAATAAAACTTCTACAAAAAAAATACCAACAACAAAAGGGGTCAAATTGTAATGTTTTAAGGAGGTGAAAGAAAAGAAAAAAAAATCACTAGCAACAAACCGGATCACCACTACCAATATAGGCTACTCCATCAAGAAGAGGACGCGATGACAGTTCCGACAACACGACAAAATGATATTTTTGGATGCAAGAGGCACTGCATGTACCCGAACTTTTTTATTTTTTATTTTTGTTCAAGTACCAAATTGCCCCCAAGTTGACTTGATAATAACAAAAAAGACTATTTTGAAAAGACAGAAAAGCCATTTGACACTAGTTTTTAATATTTTTGCCTTCTAAGAGTATTTTGGTATTTTCACTATGCTTTTTAATTTTTTATTGTTTTTTATATTTGGTCAAATACCAAATTGCTCCTTAGCAAAAAACATTGTGAAAATACATAAAATGCCCATTGATGTCAGTTTTAGATTTTTTTGCTTCCAATAGTATTTCAGTCGTTTCATTGTGTAATTAAAATTGAAAAATATTTATTTATCCTCGGTCAATTTGGTAATAACTAATGAGCCCTCGCTAGTCAAAGTAGGTCGCATTTAGATATCTTTTGGCTACTCCCTCTATTTATAGCCCAATTGTGACCTTTAACCCCCTCTTTCTTTTGACTTTCTAACATTAAAAGCCTTTTTCCTTAATTGGATCGAAGATCGAATTAATTATAGAAACATGAGTTTAATTAGTCAATTTCTTAGTGAACAAGGAAAATTATTATCTAGACGACCTAAATTATGTGATTGAATAAATCCTCCTTTATCTATTACTAGTTGAGGACTCCTTCTACTTTTCCTTCTTCAGATTCTGATTCATATTTTTTATAAAGAAATCTCTGATTAATGATAGAACAATATTCATTTTGCATCATATCTAAGATTGAGAGTTGTGTAAGAAGAGTTCTTTCTTTTCACTTTCAAAGCGAGTGCTAAATATCTGGTTTGCATAAGCAGGCTTCGTAAAATCAAGTAGCCAATAGAATAAGTGATGTAGTATAATCTATATTGTATTTTTTTAGCTATTTTACCTTTTTATCGGATGACATGTGCATTCTGAAATTTTCCATCATTTATTCTCAATATAAAGTTAAAAGAAGACCTAAGATCAAAAGGGAGAATAATGAAATTCTTGAAATTCTTTGATTTTTTCCCACAAAAATGATACGTTTTATTTATTTGACCTATGGAGACAACAAAAAATTAGTTATAAAAAATTAATGTAATTATAAGAAGTAAAAATATGACTTCAATACTCTTAAAATTTAATGTTAAATTTTTTAGGTGGAGCAATAAAATCATTATTACACTGTTTCAGTAAACAGTGCAAATGGATGTGGGTGAACAAGTGTATTTCAAAAGGGTTTTAACTTTTGTTAATAATGTGGGAGTTTTTCCTTCCCAAATTTTCAAAATTATACTCCATTCTTCTAAAAAGTTAATGACCTTTTTTTATGCAAATATTGGGCTAGCAAATTCATATATAAAATTGATAAATTTAGCATTCCATCATAAATGGGTTGAGAAATAAAAAAAATGAATTTGAAAAAATATATAAAAAAAGGTTTTTTTTTATAGAATTACATGTTGGAATTAAAAAGGAAGGAAAGGAAAAATTAAAATAATTAATTTAATTGTGACAGAATTTAAAATTACGTTGCAAGGATTAAAAATTAAAACTTAGAAAAATAAAAAAATATTTTATTGTTTTTTATAAAACCAGCGATAAAATTAAGGGTAAGTTTATAGAATTTTCCGTAAAAGTATTTTTACCTTCTCACTAGTAACACCTATTAATTTTATTTTAAATCAACAACAAAAACGTTTTTTAAGAAAAATATTAGGTACTTGTATAGTGCTCATTAGCTTATATAAAAGAGATCCACCTTCTTAATATTATTTATAAATCACACTTTTATGTGAGCAAATTAACAACATCTTAAAATTTTATCTTATAACATCTGTTGATGAAATTAAGTTAATTAACTATATCCCACAATAACTTGATTGACTTTAAGCATTTAGAGTTGGATTAATTAGCGGTTTTTATCGCTCCTGTACATGACAAGCATTGACTAGTAGCCTTACTTGTCCACAGAAAAAATACAGCAGACAATCCTCCCCTCCCTTAATTCCTTTCATTCCATCTTTATGGCTTCTAATAATTTCTTACATAAAATGCTTTTTCATGGTGATGACTCTAACGATTATTTCAAATTATTTGCAGCAGTTGTAATTAAAGAAGAGCAACAAGCTAGTGAGGGACGATCATCATGCTAACATGGTCCTTCCATTCCTTGTAGCATGTGGACATCGAAACAAAATAAGTGTGAGACAGGTAAGAATATGAAAAAGAAATCACCATCTGGTTTTATGATAATTAGGAAACATAACTGATCTTTTAGAGGTTCTCAATAAGGGATTGATTATATAATAGATAATATAAACATCACCTTATACATCTATCACTATTACTTGTTGTTTTTGGTGGTTTGTTAGTTGTGAGCTAAAGTTGTTGGCAATCGTGGTTGGTTGGTGTTGTATGGAGGCTTCATTGACAGTTATTGATGAGTAGTTATTGTAATGACATCGCTGTGAGTGGATGAGTGGGCGTCAATTGGTGATAGGAGTAGAGGTTTGTGGTCAATGATGTAGGGACTGATTAGCAGTTGTTATAGTTGATAATAGAGAGTGACCCAGTGGTGAGGAATGTTTGAGAAAAATAAAAAGTCATTGGTGGTGACATGAAGAGAACAATCAGCTATAGAAGCGAGGGGAATTTCCATTCTCTTCATTTTTTTAACAAATGAAAAGTGATTGTGAGTGTGGAAGAGAGAGTTATGAAAAATGAGAAAATGATGTTTGGAAGAGATGAAGAGGATCGAGTCTTCTTTACGTGAAAAAAGAGTGGCTAGTATACAAATTTTTTTTAGCGAGGTTTTTTAGTGTGTATAGATGAGAGGTTGAAAAAGATCAGAAAATTAGGTGAGAGACACAGATTCTTCTTCTTCTTCTTCTTCTTTTTCTTTCTTGTTGTATTTTTTACTCCACCATTTTCTTATGTTATTTATATATTTATTTCTTCCCTTGTCTCACTGTTCACACTCACTCTTATTTATACTGGCACCAAAAACTCTTCTCCTCTTCTATTTTTAACTTTCCACAACCTTCATTTTCATTCTTGTATTTATCCACTCATTTATTTTGTTATTTTCATTTTTGAATTGCTTGGAGGTGGGGTTTCCAAAACTTAAATTGGTCCCCATCCTTTCCACTACTCCATTATACTTACTAAAAAAATATCTCATTTTTTTTCTAATTGATATCGTTTTCTTTTCTTTTTGATTGATTTATTTTTTACTATTAGGTTTTCATGAAGAAAAACTCACACAAGCTAAAAAGAGGACTGCATGAAATTTAAATATTTTTTAATGTGAAAGGAAAAATAAAGATGGTTTTTTTCTCATTTCTAGCGTAAATAATTAGAGCTGATAAATCTTAACTCGTCCAATATAGTTTGTTTGGATTTGCAAAGAAACGTGTCTCACGAGTATATGATTATCAAATCCACTACATACCATTATGCATACATCTAAAATGCAGCTTTAATTTCATTTGATTGTAATTTGTATTTGTTTGTTTTATTTTGCTTTTCTTAGGCGTCTCTTCCCATTAGGTTACATATGTTTGTAATATTGACTCATTGGTCTGCAGGCTTTGTTACTTTTGATCTATAATATATTCATACATTTTTATCCAAAAAAAAATGAAGCTTTAAAATCATGATGTTTGGGTTGTGGAACCTTTTTTTTTTCTTTTTTATTCAAGTTATTGGTCATTTTAGAATGAGAATTGTTTAATTACTTGTTCGACAACCTATAAACAAGATGTTGAAATACTATTTTGAGAAAACATCAAATTATTTTTGAAATAAAAAACACATTTATTTATTTTTTTAATAAAATATTCTCATAAAACCGACTTGGTAACAATGTTTTGTTAGGGTAGGGGTGCTTTTTAGCATCTTGATGGATTTTAGAGTTCAACCATTTTGATAAATTATCATTATATTAATCCAAGTAAAGAGGAAGATTAAAGTGTCAAACGATACGTTCCTAATAACATTTATTCATTTGAAAAAAAAAATATAGACAAAGATATTGAAAATGAAAGTGCAGTACAGTCCCCAAAACTTAAAAACCTATTTACAGAAACAAGTTTCCAACAAAGTATGATATTGCATGCACATGTCATGTAGGCTCCTTGCCTCCCCAGGTCTTCTCCAGTTTCTCCAGTGCATTTTTAGCTACCCTATTATGAGTTGTTTCCTTCTTATGGTCACACTCCAACCTACATCCCAAGAATCCTTAAATTTCATTTTGAGGCTTTTCTTCCTATATGTTTCATGTAGTTTGGTTGTAAGATGTGTCCTCAATGTTTATGGGTAAATAAATGGTTTCATCACACCTTTGAATGTTCCTTTACACTATCAAAGGATTGTTTATTGTCTTCATATATTGCTCCCACAACTGTTTTTACCATATGAGCCAGGGTTTTTTGTGCTTTAATGAACCAAGAAGAGTATAAAGGATAATCCAAGATGTTTTTTGTGAATCTTCTAATTTGTTCTTCTAAGAGAGGTTTTCTATAGTGCAGATATCTATGTAAGTTGTGCTTGAGGGATATTCGGGCAAACTTTTTTGTACCCCTATAAACATCCTTGAGTTGTGTTAGAATACCTGGTAACAAGTACGGGTACTGGAAGTGCTATTGTTTTACAATAAAGAAGTTCAGCATGGAATCCCATGTATACTCTAGAAACCTAGAAGATGGCTCCTTATCAATGAAAGAGTTATGCATAAAGGCATGTTCCAACAACTTTTTGTTGCTAAACTTGTAGCCAAGGATACCTTACACTTGTTTAAGAGTTCGCGACCATCTTGCCCTTATTAGCTCAAGGGAATCATTTGGTTGTTCATTTTCTATGACTTATCATTATGCCATTTCAATAATTAGGTGATCCTATTCCGTCTTGAACTCAGATAAAGCTTTTAGTTTGTCTTGTAATTTTTAAAGAAGATGTTGATGTTCCCATAAAAGGCCTAGTAAGTCATCATTTTCACTTCTTACTTTTGCCAAGGCCAACTCTAAACTTACTTTCCTCTTTTTTACATTTGGTTCTTCAAATTTGCGTCGACTATTTCATGGTTTTCACCATACACAAGCTTTGAAAAGGCATTATATATCTTCTGGTGTAGAGAGGAAGATAATGATGGGATTGCCTATATTTGAGACCCAAGCTACAAAATAAGGTTTATTATTGAATGTTTTGGGGCATCTTCTAGCATCTTTATAGAGAGGGCTTCTTGAGCTAGTTCAAACATACAAGTGAACATGGATATCACCTCCATCATGATGTCTATGCTTTTAACCCTTTGAGTAGATTCTAAAAGGGATTTGGATGTTGTATGGCTCATATTAATTTCTTCATTCACTAGAGTGCATACAAAATTAATGAAATATACAAATGGATGCATCATGCAAAATTATATACATACTTGTTATTTATTATTGTCTTAACAAATTTCATCTTATTCAATAGGATCTAACCCATTATATGCACATGAGATAAGTTACTACCTGGTCTAAAAAATCTCTCGTTGCTTAATGATCATCCTTAAAAAGGTTTATGTAAGGCTCATAAGGAGTGTAAAGATAAAGGTCGTGAGTAATATCAAATCGTCATACTAATCACTACCAAGTAAACTATTAGATAAGAGTTAGATGGTTTTATATATGTTACCTAGGTTAAAGACCATCGGGGTGTTGTAACTTCCTTACTTATATAAAGCAATATAGGTGCAACAAATAAGTGTTGTGTTGTATATGCATGAGTTCAGTTCCATATTCAATCAAAGAAAATAGAGAAACAAATGCATGAAATACAAGATAAACAAATAATAATAGAGAAAATAGTTTATCATCACTAAACAAACAAACAAAACTTATCATTTAAAGATCCCTAGTGGAGTCGTCGCTCTATCGCATGTGGACATCAAGGTGAAATAAGTGTGAGGAAAGTAAGGATATGAAAAAAAAGGTTATCACCTAGTTTTATGGTGAAATAAGTCTTTATTTTTAGTTGAGGATTTCAATGAAACACTACATCATTTTGATATAAGTAGTAAGTACCTGAATTTCATTGGCTCAAATGAATTTTGCAGCTTCATTACAAATTGTAACTTATTAGAGTATCATTTAATTGGTCATTGATACACTTGATTTCAAGGACAATTGATAAACCGTATTGATAGATCTTTTACAACCCTGAATTATCATCTAATATTTTGAGGGCTAACACTCACATGTTATCCTAAGGACTTGTCAAACCACTGTCAAATGTTGCTATGAATGTAAGTCATAAAACTAGGGATGGAAAACATTTAGGTTTCTTAACTATTGGATTGAACAACCATTATTTTTAGAGAAACTCTAAAAGTTCTAGGCTGGGACATGTTTAGAGCACACTGGCAGTTTTTTATTGGTAAAAAAGATTGGTAATTTGGCATCCAAAATTAAAAAATATAACAAAACTAAATTTGGCAATCAAGATAAAAAGTTGCTACAAATTCATAATCATCTTCAACAATTGAAAAAGAAAGCGGAGAATCATTCTCTAGCTTAATTAGCAAGAGATCATCAAATTGCATAGCCTAAGCTCTAAGCACTAGAAAGTAAGTAAATATGTTGAAGCCATTTGGAGGAAGAAGTCTAGACATACTTGGTGTAGATTGGGAGATGGAAACACAAAATTCTTCCATTTGATAGCAAATATCAGAAGGGGATGAAACAGTAATGAAGTGATTCTGGATGGCTTCATGATAGCTAATGAAGTGATTCATGGTATCAAGAAAAGTGGTCAAAATGGGTTTCTACTGAAAAATAGACTTCAACAAGACTTTTGATTCTGTTAATTGGGTGTACTTAGAAGAAGTAGTACACGAGGTTTAGAAATAAATGGCTATCTTTAGTTCACAAATGTATTTCAAGATCTCAACTGGCAATTCTCATTAATGGCTCTCCAAGCCAAGAATTTAGAGTTTAATGTGGTCTACCACAAGTTGATCATCTCTTCCCAATGCTCTTGACATATCAATTAAAGGGCTTCAACTACAAACTACTTTAAGGGCATTGATTTTAGAAATTAGAAATTTCTTGGCCATCTCCAATATGTAAACGACACTTTGGTGTTTATGCAAAATGAGTATAAATCATTAACTCATCTGAAAAAGGATTTTGAGGTGGTTTAAATTGACATCATGCCTAAAGGTTAATTTCCATAAGAGTTCTCTTATAGGTTATAACCTTGATGAAGATTATACGATTGATATGGTAAATACAATTTACTATAAATGGAACACATTGTCAATCCAATACTTATGAATCCTTTTAGGTGCAAACCTGAAAAGACTTTCAACATGGAAGCTAATTGTTAATAAAATTATAACAAGACTGGAAAGATAAAAAAAAAAACAAGTTTTTAAGCCTAACTGGATGTGTATGCTTTCTAAAAACTATTCTCTCCTCACTACCATTATATTATATGTTAGTATTTCTAATGCCAAAAGGTGTTGCCAGAGTTATATCATCAACTCAAAGATGGTTTATATGGGATGGTATTTCAGATGGAAAGAAGTTTTGCAAGGTTTCTTGGAATGTTATTGTTAGAGCAAAAGATAAAGGTGGTTTGGGTATGGTGTCTTTGCAAGGCAAAAATAAAGCAATGTTATTCAAGTGACTATTGGGATTGGGAGATAATAATTTAGGAGAGTGGCAAGATTTCGTTCACACTACATACTAGCTTATTTATATAAACAGACTTCTTCTTTTCACTCGAACTCTATCAGACACATGAAGAGGAATTTATTTCATTATCAACATGAATTCAAAAATTTATTTAGCCTTCAAAAATAGATGCGGATTCAAAGTTGAAAATTGAGAGACTATAAAATTTATGGAAGATAAATAGCTACCAGGTTGACTTCTAAAATATTGTTTTCCATTGTTATATGCCATCTCATCAAACCATTCCATGTACTATGTTGAGATAGGGGAGTATAGATTAGAGTATTGAGAGTGGAAATTTAATTGGAAATTATCATTCCACAATATTAAATTTTCTCTAATATCAACAACTTCTTGCATTGATAACAGGGATCAGTTTAAGTACCAACAAGGAAGATTTAAAATGATAGGACCATACTAGTGAAGAAAGCTATACAACAAAATCTGGCAGCAATATCATTAACAATATTGAAATCCCAGGTACTTTTACTTTCACTCCACTATTATGGAAATGTCTTGCACCTCCTAAGATTGAGATATTTTTATGGTTGGTTCTGCAAGAAAGAGTATGTTCAAGAAGTTTCTTGATGCTAAGGAATTTAATCCATCCCGGTCAAGCTTCGTGTTCAACATGTAATAACTGAAATCAAGCATGTGCGGCATTTATTTCTACATTGTCATGGTTCTTAGAAATTTTGGCAGCATTTCATAAACTGGCTTGGATTTAGTTGGTGTATGCCTCAAACAATTGAACAGGTTCTTTGTCAGTGAGGTACTCTGACTACAAGCAGATTTTAAAGGAAAATCTTAACTCTGTTAACGTTAGTGTCTTGTGGGGTATCTAAAATGTCATAAAGAGATTTACTTTTTTAGGATGAGGTGATGAATTGAAACAAAATGTTTGACTTTACACTTCACTTGCTATCACTTTGGTTAAAGTCATTGGCTAAAAACTTCAAATACTCAGAAAATGATCTTTTTAGAGGACCTCCAGTGAATTTGAAGTGGACAAACTAGTGATGTTCTCGTAGCCATGAATAACTCTTTTTCTTTGGTAAAATGTTTATTTTATTCATATCTTATATAACTTTCTCCCATATCATTTCATATAGAACTCCATCAACTTAATAGGGTTCTATATTCATCA
>Ga0307515_10021868_pt1 | contig 11311 bp, 12 predicted proteins | sample 17_EM_MG_FD_194513 | JGI IMG/M metagenome (GOLD analysis project Ga0307515, IMG submission 194513) | Populus trichocarpa ectomycorrhiza microbial communities from riparian zone in the Pacific Northwest, United States - 17_EM | ecosystem: Host-associated > Plants > Roots > Unclassified | place... | reverse complement strand
TTACAGCACAAATTGCGCTATAGCTCGCAGTCGGAGTCGCTTCAAGTGCATCGGAGTTGTCGAAGGACTCTGATACCCCATCTCCGTTTTGACCCTGTCGTGCCTTGGTGGTCCCGGCTTATCTTCACCCGGAATCGTGTCGAACACCACCTCCAAGTCGGGGCCCGCACCGTGCTTCTTCCAATCCACAAATGCTTCGCTCCTCGGAATCGCCCCCGGGTCAGCCTCAGGTCACCTGTGACTACTGGCAGTGCAGGATCCACGCTTGAAGGCGCTTGGGCCGTCTCAGACACTCCAAAGAGACCGGCAAGGGGCACAATCGATGCGTTCAAAGGAGCTGTAACTTCGGTGTGGTTATCACAGGCTACGTACGTGGACATGAGGAAGACATACAGGCTCGAGGGGTATTTTCGACACCACTGTGGACAACGCGCCGTCAACCAAGATAGATGCTAATCCTTGCTCCACCTCTGGCTCGGGATTTTCGAGGTCATCAGGGCTTGGGAATGTCTTTCACGCTAGAGGAGACCCCCATTCAATGTCGACTGTGGGTTCACCTCGAGAATGCGATGCTCGCGAGCAAAGTCGCGCATCGAGTTCTTCTGTCCTTGGGTATCTATATCACAAGTGGGTAATCCGCACAAGTAGCTCGAGAGGCGTTATGCTTACCAAGTGGCCCCTCCGTGTTGGCAGTGTAATCCTACGAATTGATGACTGTCGCGCAAGGCCTGTTACCCAAACGGCTGGAGATGATGACCTCCTTGGCGAATCCTTGTTTTTCTTAATGACAGAGTCGAGGAGTGACTCGTATTGCTCATTGAACGTTTCCAGTTGTTCCTTCTCAGTCTCGGGATTCTCATGTCCTCCCAGACACGAACGGTAGTGACGAAGACTTCGTTCCTGTTTAACGTCTTGCATCGGCAAGAACGTCACGTTCAACAAACTAAACATCTCACATTGCGTCGTTCATTAGCAACACCTCGCACCTTCTCGCCGTGAACTTCTCGATGGCGACACTCTTCTTGGGGAATCAGTTGTCTGACTGACATTGGCTAGGAAGAAGATTTCTGGCCCTCCTTCCTCTGCTCGATGTACGCACACAGCGCTGACTGCCATGATTGTTGCCCCATTACGGTAAGGCCGCCACATGATCATTGCGCACGACCGCAGCCATACTCGAGGCAGACACACTTCCTCTTCGGGAAATTAGCCCATCCCCCAGACATACTTCTTTGGCTAGAGTATGTTCTGTTTGCTTTACGACGCGTGTGGTTCTTTGCCACCTTGATCATGTATATAGAGCGCAGCAAGTGAGCGCAGCAAGGGGGAACAGTCCTTGGTTCTTTCGCTCGCTCACACGCTGCGCTATTTTGTATCTAGGCTAATACTCTTACGCTGGTTCGAGTCGAAACGAACGAGTGCTGCGGCATCGACTTGTCCTGCGTCTCGATAATGCCAGGCGTGCCGACGCCATTGTAGACCTTGGTAACGCCGTGGAACTTTTATGTGTCGTCCTTGAGCGCTTCGTGTCATTTGCGCCAAGTACGCGTACCCTGGGAAGTGTCGGGGTCCCTTGCTCTAAGCGGCGCACCGCGTGGTCCATAAGCTAGAGGCCACTCAAGGTCATTCACAAGGTCAGTAAATGAGCCACTGGTCGCAACAGGGTAGATCTCAGGCAGAACCAGGTCTGTATATTGCTTGCGCGGGTTGTTTCAATTTCTAGCATCGACCTGCGTGTACTGTCCTAAGGGAATATGGCCTGGAGGGAGATGAACATCTTGGGGATTCAGGGCTACTTCATCACGTAACCAGGCAACCATTATGGCAGGCTCCAGTTCCCCAGTGTGCTTGAGGCGCCTGAGATTGGTGGAGGGTATCCACAAGCCTTTGAGACCTGTTCGAAACTGCTGCTGGTCCACATTAGAATGAGCTTTTCTGTGTCTATATTATAATTATCCAACCCAGCATGGCCCTCTGAACTGAGCCTGATACAGGCGAGAGAGAGGACGCTGTAGTAGACCATAAGGACGTAATTTTCTCCCATTTATTGCGGGGGAGGTAATATAACTCCAGGAGAAGCTGTAGGGGTTGTAGAGTGATGGCCTTGTGGCGCACCTCACACGCAGCTGCAATGACGTTCTTCCACGATTGCGAACGTGGCAGGCGGCGGACCTGGCGCATAGATGGTGCCCTGGAAGTTCTATCTTCTAGGGTCCATTTTCGCGTCCTCATTAACGATGGATGTGTGCCATTATGACGTTCTTGGCGGTTCCCTGTTTGGGAGCGGGCTCCGCGCTCCTGCGATGGACCAGTATGGCGGATGTGGCGGACAACTAGTTTATGCGTAAATCCACGTCCTAGGTATGGCTGGTGACGGTAAGTACAGCGCGTAGGGCGACAGTCGCCCCGATCGCGACCGCGTAAGTTGAGAGCCAATTGGGGGGGGGGGGGCCGACGGCCTCACTCCTATCGCAAAGGTCCTCTCCGAGGGAAGGGTATCTCATAGTGGGTCCATATAATCCTTGAGGGCCTGGACCCGCTTCGCGAGGTACGAGGACACCCCAAGAATATGCCAAATTCAGGTAATTTATTGACCAGTAATGTACTATGACGAATGGTTTAGAGCCCCTGGTGGTTGATGGGCGCCAGAATCTAGCCCGCGCGCAGTCCTATTAGCGAGCGCAGCCCTCCACCTCTATCCTCACGCTGGGTATGATCAAGGGCATTGGTGCCGGAACTCTGCTATAGGACATATGAAATATCTGAAATACATATTTCCAGGCGAAGGATTACGCGATCGCAGCCGTGCTACCGGGAATCAATCCAGGATCGATCTCATCCATATCCCATTCGACATCAGCATCTTGTCGAAAATTAAACCATAATAAGCATGAACGCCCTTGTCTAGAAATTTCTCATCGCTATTCTGAGTGTGCGGTCTTAGGATAGCATGTAGAAGGTTGGGTGCGTATATATTGCGCGCGCGGGGTTCTCCTGGCAGATCGAGAGCATAGTTCGATACAGATACGTTGGAGGATGTGATATAATATGGTCCTGTGTAGATAGAAAGTAGCTTATGCGCACGCCCCTTCGGTAAATTGAGATTCTTCGTCAACAGACATACCAGATCGATCGCCCGCTCTAAAGGGCCTTTCGGCAGTACGGTGGAGACTCGCATAGTGTTTCTGGAAAGATCTACTTGCAATGATGGAATCGTGTGCGATCGCGAGATTTGTTAATGCCCTATCTTCACCCAATCTGTTACATTGGATATCGGGAGCTTTCGGTAAGACCCCATACCTCTGCCATGCCCACGCCCTATCGTTGTGCCTAATCGTTGGAGGCAAAGTGGTATGGCCTCGATCCGTGTGCTATGCGCATAGCTCTACCAACGCGATCGACACGGACTTTCATGGTTCCATCATCTCACGCCTGTATATATAACTACAGTCATCATATATAGGTTCAAAAGGAACAAAACCAGTACTCTCATTTATAATGGAGTTTATCGCAAATTCCACAATATTTCCGCCCAATCAGACTACTCATCGGCAACACATCCCTGGGTATCTGAGTGACGTTTCTGATGGCCCTTTCATTCATTCAAGGTCACCCTTGAGAGTGCATTTGTGCTTAGAGTAAAAGCGTTTTGGCATAACGAATTTAATTTAAGGAACTTGTAGATGATATGATTTGAGCACGACCTTTCCTTTGTGCGACACTCCGATATTGCACCCACCTCACGTTGTAGCATGGCGACTCAAGGTCCCAAGGAAGAGAATCTGTGAGCACTCTCGACGGCTGGATAGCGCCGCGTACATTCTCGCTGATCATGGATCCAAGCCTTCATCTAGATCGTGCGGCGCTTCACCTCAATCTACTCCATACCACTCATTTTGGCTAACATACAGGAGTTACATTGCAAGACGTTCCAAATCGGGAGTATACGCTGAAGTTGTTCGTAGAAAAAGCGGAGAGAGAACTACAGAAGCAAGACAACCTCACTTGGACACCGGCACAAGGCCCGTATGTCTCTTATTTTCCCAATACGTGCACTCAATAGTGAATGAACGCGTGTAGAGATGTTTCTTCAACATCCCACATCCGTGTTGAGATTCGAATGAAGAGACGCCATTCAGATTGGGCAAAATACCGAGAGGCGAGCGAAGTTATCGACCTTCATGAGCTTTTCAATGACTACTGGAACTCTAACAACCACGAGTTTACCATACTGAGTTGGTCGTTGTCACAAAAATTGCGGGCATATCTGATTGAGAAGCACAGAGGCTTTTGTCATTGGAAAGCATAGTGGGTCTCTAGGATTGCGTTTCTCTACCAACAGTATCGTTCGTGCCTTTGCCACCGTCCACCCCCGCTAGCTAATATCGTTCGTGTAGGCGGAAGCTCTACGCACGTCGCTCCATGAACTCGAGGGATTGTTGAAGGAATACTCCCCACTGATGATCGGATCAGGAGAGGAGTCTGTGGACAAAGCAGTTAAATATGATGCTGCAAAAGTTGGTTCTCCCACATCCACATGGATGTGGAAACGAACAAGACACTGACACATTTTAGTTGAATCCAATTGCAAAGGCTATACAGTGCCTCACCAGGCAACGTGCCACCACCACCCTGCGTGCCATTGGTACTTGCAGGTGTTGATAGAGGCTGTCCTGTATATAATATGTCATATAATACCAGTAGAATTAGTGGTTCAAAAGAGGAGTGGATCGGCCTCATGTGGCCAGTGGAGTGCGCCCGAAAGCCTGTGCAGAGCCAATTTCTAAGGCCCTTTGCCACCCAGTGCAGCAAACAGTCAGGATCTCGCAGGTTTGCTGTGCTCATTATGTGCATGTATGTTATCTACATATGTGATAATTATTATGTGGTTGTCGGCTCTGTTTTCACAAGGCAGCAATGCAATCTGTATCAAGTTTGAGGAGTAAAGTGTAAATTGCATAGAGCCCCCTACACAATGCCGATCTCCAAGCAAATGGCTACAACAGCTAAAGAAGATGTTCAAAATCCTATGATCTCTGCTGTGAAGTTCTATACTGAGCATCTTGAGGCTGGCCACCCAGTTTTATTCTGTGCTTGTGCAAACAAGTTTGGGGTCTCCAGGGAGACACTGTGCCAGTGTATTGCAGGCAGGAGGACACATAAGGAAGCCAATGATGATATGGCATGGTTTACACCTGAGGAGGATCAGGTTCTTATTGGGTTTCTCAAGGAGATTGCTGAGCATGGCTTCCCTGACACAAAAAGGTACCTCAGGGAGCGTGTCAATGCCCTTCTAAGGGCAAAGAAGGGAGATCCGACCTTCTCTGTTGGTATCAATTGGGTTGATTGCTGGCTGGAGCACCACAATACCATCAGATGCTGCTCCAGCACAATTGGCCACTAAACCAATGAAATGGACAAGGAAGCGCCATGTGATGAAGAAACATGAGGTCACTGACACTCTAGAGGGGCGAGTTATGGTGTCTACACAAGCTACACACCTTTGCAGAGGTGTTGCATGCAAGAACTATTCTGAGGACTTAGATTCTGACTACATTCCCTGACTCGAATTTGTGACCAAAAATCATTGTATATTCATGAAATACTATATATGATTTTTTCCGATTTTTTTCTTCTCTTGTCCAGTCCTGGCACTGGGTGGCACGTTGGGTGGTGGGCCTCGGAAGTGGCCCGAAAATGGCATCGCCACTGACAGCTCTGACAGTTCACCACCTGCCTTCTACTGCTCACAGTTCACTCATCTAAGTTCATACTACATGAGGAAAATAATATAAATAATATATGCTATGTACATGGGGCGCTATAGTGCCATCTTCTTAAGTGGCACGGAAGGTGGTGAAGTACTGTAGTCGGTGTTGCCAGAGTCACGTTTGAGGTTTGTGCTCACTACAAGCATATCTGAGGCGAAAGTAACGTTTGACGATTCAGCTGTTGAAGGAACAAAACAAGTATGACCAGATGCCGTCGGGCCTTTGCGATCGGTTGCAGCGGATTTTGCCTTTAGCGAAGAAGGTTGCGGATGCAACCCTCTCCGAAGAGACAGAACGCTTCAAGGGGCTCATCCCGCGAATGTTTGAAGCGATAGACAGGGTCGCGAAATTTTCATGTGACTATGTCAAACGTAGTGGGTAATCCCCGAAGGGGATTTGGACAAGTGCTGATGATCGTAGCGAGAACGGGGGATGACCCCAGCTACCTGGAGATAATCGATGAAATGGACAAAAAATTGACCAAGGTGATCGAAGAGTTCGACCGCGTAGTGAATGTCGAGGCTCTCAACCTTGCCAATGAGACCAGTAAGCTCTTATTTTCTCAACCTGTCGATAGTTGATACTTAGTGGTTTGGCGTAGAGCGAGTGGAACGAGAGCGCAACTTCGTAGCGGACGATCCCTCTCATGCCCAGCCTCCCCCCTGGTACACCCCGTGTTACAGTGGGTTGTCTAAGGCCTTGACTCGTTGAACCGTCATAACACTCTTCCAGTTCTATCGCACAATTGGTTGTCAACCCCATGCGAATGCCTGACGAAGCAAGCCCGAATGAACCAGCCCTCAGCCTCGTCTGGGCCCTCGACTGCTAGCCCCAACCATGGAAACGAAACAGGGTTCCCTTTCGACAACCTTGACAACTTCCTTGACACTTTCTCTTCCTCTTCATTACCTATGGACGGTGGTATGTCCCCCCTCCCGATCAAACACTACGCATGATTTGTGTTCCACGCACCGTGCAACCACTGCCTAGCGTGTCTTGTCACAATCAACGAACCAACACCACGTACTGACTTGTACATGTCCAGGTTACCCTTTGGTCGAGGCGCCGGTCCCCATAATGGATGAGGACCTCTTCTTATTTGAGGACGAGTGGCGAGCCAGCTCAACGCCGGACGTACAATATTTCGATGTGTCCCAACTGAGTGCCGCAGTCCAGAATCTGACCATCGATACGAAGGACTTGATGATGGGCTCCCCGGAGAGCTCCTCATCCCCTATGCCCGTCCCGACTGCCATCCCGATTCCGAGCCATCTATCTCCAGGAGACCTGTCTTTAATGATGGACCCCTCATCAACGTCCTCGTCCTTCCCATATTCCCTATCCGCCGGCCTTTCTCCTGAGGGAGCATCCCCCTATTCTCCCTTCGACCTCCGAGGCAGTCCACATGTCCCATGTGTCAATACCTCCTATGACGAGCTATTGAACCAAGGCTATCCTGGTAGTTCGCCCATCGCTCTTGAGCGGCGCGAAGTACTCCGTCGCACAATCGCCAACGAGATCGCCCAACAGCCCACCAATGCCCGCGATATCAAGAAGCTTGCGGATGTCCGAAGGGTCACCGACGGTATTCCTGAAGACGGCCTTCCTTCGTCCGCGAAGACTGCCGCTTTCGTTCTTCAATGCGCTTGGATCAATTGCAATCATCACTGCAGTCGTCCTGATCGCTTCAAGACCCATTTGTTCACCCACATACAACTCAAGCCCTTCCCCTGTGACAAAAGCTGTGGCGATCCTCACTGGTAGGCCCATTTTGATTGATAGGGGCCATGTCCGGACAAATATCTAACGTGATCTTACAGCACGGCTAGGTTCTTCTCTAAGGGTGACTGCAACTCGCACCAGACCAGGCACGAGAAGAAGAAGATCTGTGAGAACTGGTCCGTCTATAATCCTTCTTTCTCGCCCTCACCCTGCTCACGCCATTTCATGTGTACAGCGGAGAGGAATGTACAGGGAAGAACTGGCAGCGGCACGCGCGTTCGACTAAATGCAAGACCAACGGGCGCAGTCGATCCTCATTTTCTTTATGATATCCCGGCGTTTTCTCTCCATTACGAAAGTCAGGACTCGATAGGGTGTGTATGTTCAGACCATGCTTCTCTGTTGGAATATTGTTGTTCTCGTCATAGTAGGTACGGTTTGGGTTTAATTACAGTTCCTTAATATCGGTTATGTACAGGGTTGTAGACCCGCTTCCGCGCATTCTGATACTGGTTTCATGTTGTGGCTCGGCTATTATTACTAGATAAGTAGTCCTACCGTAGAAGTAGATAGAATAACGAAGTAAGGGAGTTTCATTTTCCGTCATTCTCGCCTCGTTTGCCCCTTGTGGCTTCTGTGAATTCCACATGCATGCATTGTGGCTGTACATACTTGTACCATACGTGCGTGGTATGTCGAGGTTGGCCTCCGTATGCTCTTATGCTACTCTATGCTATACGCACGTATATGCGCATATAACTCGGGATGGGTAGCCCGCGAATTTCGGGTTGCAGGCTTCGTTGAGAATATTAGGAAGGAGAATGGGCGAACTCAGAGGAATCGACAAAAGTAACGCGAAGGAATGTAGGGGGATAGTCCATGTTGATATTCGGACTGAGGCTTCCTACTACGTGAGCTTGTATTGCGCCAGGAATATATAGCAATCGTACAAGTCCGAATCAGAACAAATGTGATGGTCTGGAGGAAAGATCAGAGTCCTGTAACTAAACTACGTGAGAGAGCTTGGGAATGGGTGAACGGATACGGGGAAGGGGTGCTACAAGTATTACGTGGTTACGGGGACATTCGGAACAGGGACCACGAGGTTGTAGGAGTGGCAAGCGACGGGAATTCATCGCTTGCGAGTGGCGTGCGTGGGCGCTTTGTGAGCCATCTCCGTTTGAATGCAAATATTGGCAAATTAATAGCCGGGGCCGTAACAGCGCCCGCCTTGCCTGTTGGGTCATTTCACTTCCAACCTATATATATTGATATATCGCTATCCACCGTGTACGTCCTATTTGGTATTTGTCGCAGAGACAGTCATATTGCGGGTGTTTGTTGTATGATATATAGCCATACATGACATAAAAGTCATCGTCGAGCATTGACCAATAGTAACATTTGGACCTGTGTTTGGTTCCCACTTAGTCAGTGGCAAGTTATCTTCTGATGGGCCAGTTCCTCATTTTCGGGGCCCAACCTTGTCCCCGGCTAGGTCCAACCTTTCTTTTTTGGGCTTGCCCCTGGCTAATCCCGCATGGGGAAGGGGCGGAGTCCCTTGCTAAATAGTTCGGCGCTCATTCGAGCAGAAACTCAACAAGGCACAGCTGAACTGAACGACCAGAGGCGGTGGCATTGGAAATCACGTTGGACCTGTTGACACTGTGGCCATGATAAAGCTCCTCGGTAGAAGACTTCGACACAGTTGGGTGCGGTGTCGCCAGACGTTGCGCGCGCTGCGCGTTGCCCGACTCATGATTGACAGCGGTTGAGGTTATAAGCTCTGACCCTCACCGATTCTGCACTCCAAAATTGATCCTCGTGTGTGGTGCGCAATGGTGGCCACATTTCAACAGCAGAGCACTTCACCCGACGGCGCCGCCTCACATCCTGAGCTTTGTTCTGCTCCATGGTTCCTGACATCCAATACAGCTTCTGCTCTTGCCGAACCAGAGTGCTCTTCAGCCAGCTTTTTTGATTGTTGGTTGGATGATCCAAACCTTGGAGGCACCGGACGGATAGACTTGCACGGTTTTTATCCTCCGTGGCAGCCCGCAGCCAGTATGACTGGTCCACTTGCCTATCGATCCCAGGACCCGGCTAGCCTCATGGGTCTTGTGCAACAAGTGCATTTATCAAGCGCTGCAGAGAAGGCCAGCGTCTTGTCCCTTTTTGGAACCGAGGAAACGGGTGGAGAGTAGGTATTCTGAAAAGTGGGCAACTACCGGGCTCATTCCATTGACTCTCAGAAACCGTTTTTCTGTTCACGCACCTACGAACCATGGAGCGCCAGCCGTTGTCCAATCGCCTCGTCAAGCCCATCGCCAGGCACGCCCTCACGCGGAAATACCTTCTAATGACTAATGTATTCATAGACTAAACCACACGCAACTCAGACAGGACGTGACCACCCCGCCAATGATGGGATCGGGATTTCGTCCACAAACAATCAAATGCTGAGAAGTGCTCCTGGGATTGCTCCCATTGCGGGTATAGGGCAATCTCTTCCTGCACCCGCTCCAAGTGGAGATGAGGTCCTCAATTTGGGCGACGACGATGGGAATGTTAAGTACGCTCTACACTCTCTTCCGTACAACTCCTACTCAATAGCCTTCCAGTATGCCCGGCTGGATTGCCCTCACAAAGCCACTTCCGCAACCGGAAGACCGTGTCATCACACTCCGTCGAGAGACACACGTGACTCTTGACATAAATCTCGAGCAAATCTCGATGTGGCTGTCTGAAGTGTTTAGTGGAATCAGGATCCCCGCAACTGGCTCTGTGAAGAACTATGCCGTTACGACCGGGAAGTCTCTGCTGGAGTTCCACATCAATCTCTATGGCGCAACGACCAAGCGACGCTATGAAACCGTATGTGCAAGTTGCGAGAAGCGAGAGGGAAAGAAGAGGGGAATCCCCAGCCTGATTGATTTCAGGACTGAGTCCGATATGATTACCCCAAAGGACGGGAAAATACGTCTTGACTTTGTCTTTTGTTGCTACCCGAAGGACCACGGGCTGGGTGATGACGGATATCTGTGAGCTGGATCGAGCCATTGCGTCCCAACCACATGCTGACTATTTTACAGTGTTGAAGCAGTCCTCTCTAAAGACGTGGGTCAAAACTTCATCGTTGCTCAACATCAACTTCCGTGCTCCTTCAACGTCGTGGCTAAGTATCCCCCAGCAGCGGGGAGGAAGCGGAGCAGGCTCCAGGTGGAACAATCGGAAGACATGCCCCCAAAACTGGACAAACGAAATGTCCGACCCCGATTGGAGGGTCATTCGCAAGGGGCCCCGGGTAACGAGCGGACTGATGAGGCAATGTCAATCATTAACCCTCGGGATTCTTCCCTAGGCGGCCAACATTACGAAGGCAGTTCATCCGGTTCGCTACCTGTGGCGCTACCCCCTCATCTGCCCCGGAGCGCAGGCCCCAATGTCGACTCACTCGACATCCCCCACCAAGCAATCGTCCCGCCGAGAGCAGACGACGGACCTACTCCCACGCTTATAGACGTGAACCCCGAATCGGGATCCATCACCGGTGGTGCGCGAATCTGGCTTAAAGGAAAGGATTTCCCAGCCCTCATCCCTCTATTTGCGAGATTTGGGACCGCTGTCGTACCAACAGTAAGCACCATGGAAACACCATTCAAGCCCTATCTAATCAGGTTTCTCAGACTTTCACCTATACGTCGCCAAGTTCGCCCTATCTATAGGGCGGTTGTACAACCTTTACTCATCCTCTATATAGGGCAAACATTGGCAAAGCTGGCACCCGTCGGTAAAACCGTCAGTAGCTCTCACGACCG
>Ga0307515_10021867_pt1 | contig 11313 bp, 2 predicted proteins | sample 17_EM_MG_FD_194513 | JGI IMG/M metagenome (GOLD analysis project Ga0307515, IMG submission 194513) | Populus trichocarpa ectomycorrhiza microbial communities from riparian zone in the Pacific Northwest, United States - 17_EM | ecosystem: Host-associated > Plants > Roots > Unclassified | place... | reverse complement strand
AGTAAAGTAATTAGGTAGGCCTTTTATTACTAGCCGAATTCGCCTATAATAATGCTAAATATAGTATAATAGTTGTAAGCTCGTTTTATACCTACTATAGATTTTACCCGTATCTAGAATATAAGGTTAAAGTAAATAATAGTAGTTTTATTCTAGCCGCCTTTAAGAGAATAAAAAGAATATCCCTTAAACGTAAAGTACTAGTAAAACGCTAGAAAAGCGCTGCTAAGGTATAGGCGAAATACTATTATTATTATTACTAACTATAGATATATAAAGTAGGGGTTTTAATTTTACTATTAACTAAGAACCTTAAATTAAAAAGACTAAGTAAGGAGCTTACTATATGCTTTATTAGACCTTTTAATATAGCTAAACTAGTTAAAAAGTAAGCATACTAGCTATATCTACCTATATCTTACTATATCCACCTAGTATTTTATATTAGCTTGCTAGAGCTATATAAATAATATAAGGGTATAACTAGGGACCCTTTACTAGGGCCTATTAAGCTAGATAATTAAGAGGATTAAAAGGACTAGTATAAGGTAGAAGAAATATATAGAAAAAAGGGATATAACTAGACCCTATAGTACCTAGTTAAGTAAAAAACCTAGCTAGAAAAATATAACTAATAGGTCCTAGTAGAGGATATTAATAAGGACGTAAGGGAGACTTATAATAGTTACTTTATTTTAAGGGGTAAATAAAAGAGAAAGTAGGTAGAAGAACTAAAATAATTAAATTAGGATTAAGATTACGCCCTACTAGTAGGGCGATAACGGAATAATAGTAAAGTAATAGTAGTACGCTAATAGAAATATAGATAATCTATAGCTCTATTAACTCCTCCATTTTCTTCTATAAGGGGGCTATAAGGACACGATTATAGAATAGGATATATTAGTAAGAAAGACAAATCCTTAAGGAGGTAAGGCCTCTGGGATTGTGGAGACTATATACTACGGGTATATGCCTTTAGTATATAACCGGTGACTATCTAAGGGGCGTCTAGGGGTTGTTCTAAGGGCAACCCAAGGTGTTTGTAATAATATCCCTTACACCTTCTCTCCTTCTATACTCCTTCTTTCCCTCTTCCTTATCTTTTTTACCCTTATTCTCCTCCTTATCCCTTATAATAGGAGGTATATTAGCCTATAGGTACTATTAGCATATACTATACTAGTAAACCCCCTACGCTATAATACATACTACAGTATATATTATATTAAAAATCCCTCTAAGGGTTTAATAGATGGCCTATAATTCCTATATTTAGAGTAGAGGAAAGTCTTCGCCCTTTAGGCGCTGGCGGAGACTATACTTAGTATTAGTGCGCACTAAGGCCTTAATATCCTTTATAAAGGATTTCTAAGCGGCAGTAACGTAAGCATTAAGGTTAGCTGTATCCCTCTAATAATATAATAGCGCTTAGTCCAGTTAATAAGGGTAAGTAGCTTATTTAAATGGCTATAGAAGGCCTTAAGGACCTAGTCTTATTAGCTATTAGAACCTAAACTAATATATATAAACTTATTACTTAGCATAACTTATTTAGCTATTAGCAGTAACCGTAATTATAGTTAGCCTACTTGCCGTAGGTAGCCCACCTAGTAGTAGCTACGCGCTTAGTATAGTAAAGGTAAATAGGTTTAAGTAAGGCTAGGGGAGCGCCTTATAAGTAGTATAGGAGCTTAGATAGTGTTTAGTAGAATTAGCAATAGCTTTAAACCTAGAAGAAGAATACTTATAGAAGGCTTATTAATAGGCAAACTAGTAGTATAGCGCTTACAATCTATAGTTAATTAGAAGTTGTAAAGAAGGCAAGTTGTAGGCTAAATAAATAAATTTAAAATAGGACCGGAAATCTAGTATCCTACCTTAGGGGGACTCTTACCTTTATAGGTCTCTATAAACCCTAGCGTTCTATTATCCTATTGTCCTATTATATTATATTTTACTATATATTTCTTATTTAGCAAAGGATAATAATAGCACTCCTATTATATAATAGCGTCGGCTAAGAATAGCCGCTTAAGAAAGGGGGGGCAATTATTAAGCTATAAAGACGTACTTGCCGTAACCAGCTTAGCGCATGCAAGGTATAGACGAGGCGCCTATAAAATATAGTTACCCCGCACTAAAGAATAGTAGTATTTAGTTCTATAGTTTTACTTTTATTAAGAACTAAATACCTATTGCATTCCACTACTATTATTATATTGCTATATACCCTTCGGGCCTTAGCGTCCTAATACTTTCTTATTAAAATTATAAGGTTTTATACGCTTTATAAAGAGAGACTTCTTCCGTATATTCTAGGCTGCAAATAAAAAGGCTATATTACCTAAAAATATAACTAATAAATAGAGAAAAACCAACATTTACTTATAGGATCCTAGCGTAGTTTTAAAGCTATTTAGTACCCTAAAGACCAAGCGGCTATAATCTAGTAAATCTATAAGGTTAATTTTATCTACTAGAGACTAGAGGCATATAGAAAATTAAATAAAGAAGGTAGTAATAAATTTCTATAATACTAAGGTAAAGGAATTAGTAGAAGATATATAGGAGCTCTATACTACGAAGGTCTTTCTTAAGAATAATATTAAGGGGTTATAGGAGTCTCTTAAGATAGAGTAGAATAAAAAAAGCGGTAGAAGCCTATATTTTAATAATTACAGTCTATAAGTAAAGAAAAGGCTTAGTTCTAGTCCCCTTTAAAGGTAGAAGCGGTAAGGGAGATACATAAAGAAAAAGAGGATTATTTATATTAATTTAATAATATAAGTAAGTCATATCTAGGGGCACGAAATACGTATAGTATCGTATGCTCTTTTAGATGGTGGTAACTGTCGATTCTATTAAGGTAGACTACGTAGTCTATATACTAACGCGCCTTCCCCCTAATTAGTTAGCACTTTATAAATAAGTGGTTGATGTACTAAACGCGTAGTTACGCGTTTAGTATACCACGTGCTATAATTATACACTGGCGGCACTGAAAAATAGACCCACTTGTATATAGCCCCCGTAATTACTTTAATAAAACTATAAAATATAAAAGAAATATATAGAAAATCCCTCCTAAGGTGCCTTCTGGGCTACCCTCTAAATGGTGCTCTAAACTGGCCATAAGTTCTGTTTACAGTCCGTAAAATAAACCATACGGCCTTCTAACGGGCTGTAAATAAATCATACGGCCTTCCAGCGGGCCGTAAATAAACCGTAAGTGCTCTATTAGTCTTGTTCCACCTATTCTATAACCTTTAGATTAAGCTTATTTATATTAATTAGGGTTTTAAGAGCTTAGCACGGCTTTACCTTAGTTATAGCGTCTACTGGGTTATCTTCGCCGCTAATCTATTTAACCTTCGTGATCTCACGTCGTTTATAGGCCTAATGTAAGTATATTAGGTCGACCATAAGCCTCTTCTCTTATATTATACCTAGTTTAACTAGGCAGTTATAGAGGGACTTTAAATTAGTATATAAAACTAGGGGTAAATGCTCCAATTATAGGATCTTCTGGATTGTTAATTTGATTGCGGCTGCTATATTAAAGCCATAAGCTAGTATATATAGTTTAAAAGCTAGTACACTATAGGTTACTTATTTATATTTAATTAAAGACTAATATAGTATATTTACGTTCTAATTATAGTCCGTAAGTATAATTACAAAGCCAATTTGTAATAATAGGTCTCTATTATTGGTAAAGGAGGCGTCCGTAAATACTAGTACGCTAAGTAAATTTAGGTTTAGTAATACAAAAGTAAGTCCTCTTATTATATTGTTAATTTGCCACTAAATACGCTTATTAAGCTGCTTAATATTTTCCTTTATAGACCTATTACCTAGGCCGCAAAGGATAAATTATAGGTATATTTGTGTTAACAGACTATAGTAATATAGGCGCCTCTTACACGCTGTGCAATATATTAGTCCTTTATATTTACGGTTTTATAGGTCTTTTTATAGGAACTAGTAAGGTCCGCAGGCTTTACTATAATAAGCCTTAGGTTTTAAGCTTGGCGTTCCTAAGTTAGCTAGATTAGGTTGCCCTTTTATATAATTAAACCTCTATTAAACTTAATTAGAGTCTACTTAGTTAACTACTCTTACAGCTTTACTAGGAACTTAGCTTCTTATAGTTTAGCCTCTTTAGTATCTACAAAAGTCTAGTCTACTAAGAAGAGGGTATCGTCTGTTTAGAGTTTAATAATACTAAGGCCGTCTAATAGGGTATATAGGAGGTAGGGGTTATATATTAACTGCTCCATCTTAAGTTTATAGACGTAGTGCTAGTAATATATTTTAAACCAGTGGTTTCTAGCTTCTAGTACTCTGTAAAGGGGTTTTATAACCTATAGAATTGTTTCTAGTTATAAATTAAGCTTAAGGGGTAGTCGTATAAAGATATCTCCATTTAGGTAGGTGTTAGACTATATATAGGCTTGTAAGATATCCTATAAGTAAAAGGCTATAGGTTTAGTTTACTGTAGTCTAGGCGTAAGTATAAGTATAATCCGTTAACTAACTTGTTAAATTATAGGCGATTATATAAGGACTAAGTTCTTTCCTTAGTTGCTATAAGCTTATATAATAAGCCTTAATTTCTTAAAGGCTTTATTAATACTAGGGTGCTTAATTTTATTAATAAAGCGTAAGTTAAATATACGGACGCCTTACGGAACGTCTCTCTCTATTATAATCGCAAAGATACCCTTTTTAAGTAGTCCGTTAATCTCTTTGCGTTATAAGTCCGTAAAAGGGGTTTCCTATACTAGAACTAATATATCTATAGGTAGAGGTTGCCTTATAGGTGTGCCTACGGAGGTTAAGTAATTCTTTATTATGGGGTTCTTAGTTATAGGGTGCTTTCAGGGGCGTCCTCGACCACGCTTTATAGTAGGTTTAGTAGGTTTAATGGGTTTTTAAGGGGCTTTTAGTATAGGTAGGGGTGCTTCTAGTTTATCTGGTTTAATATTATAGGTATATTTAGGCCGAAAATAGGGTTTTACGGACGTGCTTCTAAAGCTAGTTGGTCCGCTAGGAAGTTATACGTAGTACGTTTCGTCTTTTACAGCTAGTAAACGGTAAGGTCTAGTCCAATTGCCGCTCTTACGCCATATAAGGACTTTATAATTAAGCGGGAGGTTATATACTAAGGTTGTGTTAGGTCCGTTGCAATAGTATAAAGCGCTATTAACGGTTTATTTAGCCTATAACTTAACTATTTCAGCCATTACCTTCCGTATTATAGCTGCTTAATTTATAACGGATAGGGCAGGAGGGTCTAGTTTGCCTATCTTTAGATAGTCTCCGTAAACCAAGAGGGTGGGTATTAGTCTATTAGGGCTAGCAGTATTATTAACGGCTTTTACAGCCATCTATAAAGCCAGTTTCTTTTAAATATTCTTACACTCGTCTATAATAATCTGGTAAGCTCTCTATAAAGCTAGGTAAGCTTACTTAATAAGCCTAATGGACTAGTGCGCCTTAACTAGAACGGCTTTTATTAAAATAGCTATGGCCATAGCGTACTATTAGAATTCCTTACTAATAAAGTTCCTACCGGCGTTATAGGTAATATAATTAGGGGGTCTAACATATATATCAAATTAGCAGGTCCGTAAAATATCCTAAGTATATTTTATAGATATATTTTATAACTAACAGGCGGCTTAATAGCAGGTTGCCTTATTAATTATATATAATACTGAGCTACCGTTAATATATATAATGTCTACGTATACTAAGTAGTTAAAATTAAGGTCTTTATAAAGAGTAAACTTAAATCGGCCTAGGGAACGTCTATATTTCTAGTAGAAGGAGCAATATTTAGTTAGGTGGTTAATTGCCTTCCTATTAACGTCGTTATATTTAGAGCGTTTAAGGACTCTATCCCTTGCACCGATATCGTCCTTAGAGATGTGGCCCGTGCACGCGATCAAGAACATCAAGTCCAACGCGTCAAGTAGTAAACAGATAACTTCATCAATTAAATACACCACCAAAATGGTGCGCAATTATATATCCAATGATATAGATCTTGTGCAGCCTACCAAATATACTGTTTCCAAAAATCGGGTCGCAAAAAAGCCACCGCCAGAGCCCGAACCACTTCCTCCTTTTGAGCCTCTCCCTATGTACAACGAGAACGAATATGGCGAGCCAAATCTTCCAGATCATATTAATAATAACGATCCTTGGCAGATATTTAAGCTATTTTAGCCGGACGAATTAATTGATTAACTCGTGGAATATACGAACAAGAATATAGAGCTTCACCCACCTCCCGAAGACAAGGACTTTCCCCGCAGGTGGAAGCCTATATTAAGGCAGGAGCTATATACATATTTGGCAGTGCTGATTTATATAGGTCTACACATAGAAAGCAGCATTAAGGACTATTAGCATAAGGACTTCAGCCATAGAACGATGCATATTATTTAGAACTACATTGGAGCAAATCGATGGCAGCAACTTGATCGTTACTTCTACTGCACTAAGCCAAGAACCGAGGACGACGAGCCCTTCCAGAGTACATTTAAGAGGATTGAGGAACTTAGTGAGGAGCTCCGCCTTGCCTTAATAAGGTACTATAAGCCTGGAATACACCTTACCGTTAATAAGACGATTGAACGCTTTACCGGCCATACCTCCGAAATTGTTAATATACCCACTAAGCCGACCCCCGAAGGCTTTAAAATCTGGGTATTGGGTAACCAAGGCTACGTCCTCAATTAGATGTTTTATGCAAAAGGTGATAATAAAGGCCCGGTGGATTTAGATAAGTACTAGGTGGAGGAGGAAGGCTTTTCAAAGACGCAGGCAGTAGTAATGGACTTTTTAACTTAGGAAGATCCTTAGACGGGCCAGCGTCTCTACCAGCCAAATATGCACACCGTTTGGCTGGATAACCTCTTTACCTCTATTAAACTACTTCAGCGACTTCGGAAGCTTGGAATTGGAGGTGTAGAAACTATATAAACAACCAAAATAAAGCGGGAGGAGCTAGATAAAGTTAAAGGAAATAAAAAGAAGGCGTATAATTAGTCACCAATTAAGCAAATTAACCGATAGCTTGCTAACCTTAAATTAATATACCAGAGCCAGATTAAATGGGGTATACTGTATGCAAGGCTTTTAGAAGACAAAACTGTTATAAAGTTTGCTTGGAAGGATGCCAATATAGTCCTATTTATGAGTACTGTCAGTAACGGTTTGTACTCTAATTTAACGTTAAGGCTTTGCAGTTAATAACGTTATATATTATAGGCTTAAACTTCGTTAAACATGAGCGACGACGACCTGCTGCTACCTCTACTGGCGCCCAGCAGACTTAGAAGGTGTTTGGCGATGCAGCTAGGAAGTAGTTACCTATTCTGGAGTTTATTAATATATATAATTACTTTATAAAAGGCGTTGATACTGCTAATTAAATAAGGTCGTATTACACCTCGCTTAAGATCCACCGCTGTACCTAGAAGCCTCTCTTCCACTTCCTCCTTAATACGACCGTTACCAACACCTACAAATTGTCCTCTAAATGCACGCGCGGTTGGATGCATCGCGCCGGCCACAAAGCCTTCTGCGAAGCTCTCGTTACCTCGCTCTTTAAGAACTCCGTCCGCCTTTCTGTATACAATAAGTCAAGAGTCTCTATAGCCTAAATACAATGGTACCTAGCGGTAGAGCACGGATATAAACCAGAGAAGATTAATGAGAAGGAGGTAGCTTGCGCAGCTTGCCTACAAGTAGGAAGGAAGACTTAAATAAAGAGGACTGGCCGTAGGAAGCCTCTATGCGAATTATCACCAAATACTACAAAGAAGCCTCGCAATAGTGATGCATGGAAGAGACCCCAGAGGGCTCCAAGAACTAAATTTGGGTGTAGACTCTGTCGTATACCGCTCTGCAGGACGGGCCCCTGCTGGCAGGAGCATATAGATCAACTCAACTCCAAAAAATAAAGCTCTATATACAATATACGTCAAAATATTAATATATTCGTGGCTTCAATTGAGAATTCTAGTGATGCGGCAGAATAACTTACCGCCCATGTATGCGCCTCATTGATTGGCGCGCACGGGCCACAGCTCTAAGGACGCAATTATCGGTGCAAGGGATACAGCTTTTCAGCTAACAGGTAGCTAAAACAGCGGTATAGGCAGTAGATTTTAGTACTAGTAAGGTAGTATAGGTTATAGTTAAAGGATTCCTAAATATAGGTCCGTAAAGTCTCTCCCTATATAAGGAACGGGTGTCTAAATCGTTATATAATTAGTAGGGTAATATACTTGCTTTCTAGGGCAGTTATAGGGCTAATTAAGGTATCTATAACATTATTATAGTAAACCTATAACCTGTCTATATCCGTAAGGCAGAGTAGAAAAGGGGTGTCCGCTTTTACTACGTAAAAGTTAACTAGGCTAATTAGAGTCTTAACTACAACTAATCTAATTAATACAGTTAAGCTAATGCCAAATTAGACGTTTACGCCCCCAGTTTTTATAGTATTAATATCTATATTATTATTTATAGTGGTCTTATATATTAGGTATTGTCTATAACCTATAATAGACTTCTTAGAGGCACCTATATCAATTATAACGCTATAGAATTCTTTAGGGGTATAGCGTTTTATAGTGATATATGCAAATAGGTCCTATTTATAGTCCGTAACGTCCGTAATAGGTCTAATAGGTATACTTATAGGTTAGTTTTTAGGTGTAATTAAGTATATAAAGGAGCGGTTAGCTAATACGGTTGTAATATTAAAGGCTTAACTATCCATAAAAGGTCTAAAAGTAGTTAAGAACGTCTTTAAGGTCTCCTATTCCTAGGTATTTAAGTTAAAGTTAATTATAAGGGCTTCCATTAACTTATTAAGAGACTCCTCTACTTCCTTTCCTTTATAGTCTAAGATAAACTAGTTAATCCAACTATTAAATATCTTTTTAGACTTATTACGTTCTTTCTAGGTATACTTTATAGACTAATATCCTTCCTTACCGCATATAAAGCACTTCTAGCTAGTTTATTTATAGGGGTATGCTTTTATACGGGAGTTGCTATAGGGGTTATAGGTAGGACTTGGTCGGTATAGGTACTGCTAGCAGTAGCGGTGGTCCGTAAAGTAGGCATCTAAGTTAGTTTATAGGTTTTATAGGTCTGCAATAAAGGCTTAAGTATTACCTAGTAGGTTTAAAACTTTATACGTTATAATAGAGGACTATAAATCGTTAATAAGGCTAGTTAAGGTGTCTGTAGGCTTATAATAGGCGTATTTATAGGGTTCCACTTCCTAATAAGCTATAATAAGTTTATTATATAGAAAGTCATCTGTTTAAAGTTTAATATTAAGGCCGTACTATAGGTGCCGAAGGTCTTTAATAAGAATTTACAGGCACTCTATAGTCGATTTTTTGGTATTCTTATTAATTACGGTCCATAACGGAATAGCATTCTATTATATAAGGATATTACGCTTATATTCTAGCCCTTTAAAGTAATTACATGTGGCTTTATATAGCTTATTAAAGGAAACACTAAGGGGGTTACTCTTAAGGTTAGTGTAATAGTGGTTAAGGGCTAGGCCGCGTAGTATAGTAGAGTAAACTTAGCTAAACTCCTATTTAGGAATATTAGCCTTCTAATAAAGGTCTATAAAGATAGTTAGTTTAAAGTTAAAGTTGCTATTTTCACTACTATACTTAGATTTATTAGTATAGAGCTTAGCTAGGTTAACTAGCTCCTTATTATAGGTCTTTACTTAGGTAGTTTACGGATCTATAACTTAAGTAATAGAAGGGTTTTAGTCCGTATTTTAGTTTACGGGGGTATTATAGCCTATAACTTAAGTACTAGGTATACTTTAGCCCGTAAGATTAATTTTAAGATTTCTTTAGTCTATAATATAAATTTAGTTAAATAGGTTATCTATAAGACTGGAGATCCTATTAAGTTTAAAAGAGGTAAAGAGTCCGCTAGTTTTAATATAATCTAAAATCTACTCTTTAATCTATTCCGTTTAGTCCTCCTTATATAATATATTATACAGAGACCATATAATAGTAACTTTTTTTTTAAACCTATATACCTTAGTAATATAAGAGGTTCTATAGGTTATAGGTAGCTATAAGGTTATAAGCCTTAAAGATGGCTTCCGTAAAGTCCGCAAAGTCTTCCTTATATTATTCCTATAGATCGTTATTTAGAAGCTTAAAGTATCTATATTTAAGGATTTTAAAATTAATATAGTTATTAACGCCGTTTATAGACGTAAAGTCGACTCCCTAACTTTACTTCTTTTAACCTTCGTTAATTTGCTTGCTTATATCTACTATATTATATAGCGTAGTATATTTATATAAGCTGTAACGGGTTAAGAGGAGCTTGTGGCGGGTGATAATGTCTTATAGCAGGTGGAGGAGGTCTTGTAACGGTCTGTAAAATTAATTAATGGGTCTGTAATGGTTTATAGAAGGGTAAGAGGTTCTATAAAGGTCTGTATTCGCGTTTATAAACTTCTAATAAACCGTACTAAGACTTAAATAAGTATATAGAGATAATGATATAGTCTGTAATCCCCAACTTCCGACCTTCTAGTAGGTCGTACTAGGATATAAACGGGTGGTCGCTATTATATATTGCTTGGGGGAGGTATTAAGTGATTGCTAATCTGTGCGCACTCACTAATTAGTATTTATATCAACTTAATAATACAAGTGAGTTATATCTAGGGGCACGAAATACGTATAGTATCGTATACTCTTTTGGATGGTAGTGACTGTCGATTCTATTAAGGTAGACTACGTAGTCTATATACTGACGCGCCTCCCCTCTAATTAGTCAGCACTTTATAAATAAGTGGTTGGTGCACCAAACGCGTAGTTGCGCGTTTGGTATACTACGTGCTGTAATTATACAAGGACGCTTTAGTATATAATATCGCCGCTAAAGCAGAGGAGAAGATCTAGAGGTAACTAGTAAAGGAAGAGAAGGAGAGACGGAAGGAAATAAATAAGAAAATTAGGTAGGATAATAAGATTCTTAGGGAGAACGCGGAGTAGGAAAGAAAGCGTTAAGTTTAGGAGGCATATAAGGCTAAGTAAGAGGAAAAATAGCTTTAAATAGACTTAAAGGCTACACGGCAGAGGAATGGCAGTAACTAGGTTATATTTGACGTTCCTAACGAGCCTGTCACGGAACCCCACCGCAGGGGCCTCCATAGGAGAGCCCCGTGCTCTCGCGTACACCTCGCGTACAGCTTATGTCAGCTACGCGTAGGTATATCACCTCCTT
>Ga0307515_10021866_pt1 | contig 11313 bp, 6 predicted proteins | sample 17_EM_MG_FD_194513 | JGI IMG/M metagenome (GOLD analysis project Ga0307515, IMG submission 194513) | Populus trichocarpa ectomycorrhiza microbial communities from riparian zone in the Pacific Northwest, United States - 17_EM | ecosystem: Host-associated > Plants > Roots > Unclassified | place... | reverse complement strand
TAGTGTCATGGAAAGTATCAACGTCGGGGGATCCTCTTCTTTAGGAACCAAGTCGACCTCGTTCGCTACGAGGAGGTTCGGGTCGGCTTGTGCAGGGACGTCTTTGGGCCATTCTAGGAGGGACACACGTGAGGTTGCATTGTAAACGATGAGCTCGGAGGCTGCTCCACAATAGGACGAGCATGTGATTGAGCGGGAGTATTCCGTTCCTGCTGTGTCTCAGCCTAGTAGAGTGCCATCAATACAGTCAGATTGGATATTTGTAAGGAAATAACTACCGACCAACATCCAGAAATAGGTGGAGGTCGAACACTTGCCAGATTCCACACCAAGCTATCACGAAACCGAGCGTCATCCTTCTCCCTGTACCAGTGGCCAGAGACATCCAAGGCGCCATAGGGTGCGTATGTATGGACGAGCATGTACTAATAGTGGCATCTGGGTTGGTAAAAGAGCGTTGGATGGTAAGTCGAACCAGCAATGGGTATTTACCGACCGATGCGTCACCAATGGTTACGAGTTTCAGCACATAGTCCCTGTAATGTCATATTATCATATCCGAAGATTACACTGGGGACTGCCAGAGGCACCGACAGCGCGTCTTTGAGTGGAGAGAATTCCGACCGTTGTATTGAATATTCGCCAGTATGCGTCTCTGCGGTGTACGGATAAGTCAACGTTGATAGTGTTAGAGTGCGGTGAAGTGCCGTGGTTGTGGCGTTGTGGTTCGGTTCAAGTCTTTGTTTTGTCCTTGGCCTTCTCTCCAATCAAACCATCGACTTAGTCTTTAAGACGCCGTGGTATCTGCGCCCCACCAACCGTCGGAACGGTGCTGTCCTCGCCGTTACAGTATGCACCACCCGAACCACCTGTGATATCGAGTTTCGCGTTGCAGTTGTGACACTGAGGTAAAACACTGACCCCTCCGCTCCTCGGGGCCTGATAAATATTTTATGGGACTATTAGGACATCCTACGTGTCTGTCCACCCTCACCTGGAGTACTGGAATATTGGGGGTGAGCCGTGCTGGTTGGTATCCTTCTTGCCTCAACAACGACCATCCCAGTGCTACAAATATCTCAACGGCGTCACGCCAAATGTGTCGTGGGGAAAGGACTCGTGGGTGATAACCGTAGGTGCGCATGGCCAGAGGAAGTGGCGAGAGGGGTAAGGGGGATGAACCCCAAGGAGGCCTGCTCTCGGAGCTCGGAGTCGCAACAAGGCTACACCAGGGTCAAGAGTTCAAGCATCTGAGTTTTTTCAAGGTCGGAGCCACTCGATCAAGAGGTCAAACTAAGTTGGCACTTGACTTAGTGACTGGGTCTGAAGCACATATATCGCTGGGCCAATGCAAGTGAAATCAAATGAGTACTCGGGGACGACTATAACCATGCGCGCTCATTAAGGTTCAAGTCGGAAGCACCAGAAGCCTTCAAAATATCGCGCGAGCTGTGTATGGGAGAAATGAAGGACATCTGCGAGTGGGAGGGTATTAAGCTTCACGCGTCGGTACGACGCAGCCCGGAATCGAGCGGGGTAGCTGAATATGACTCCAGCGGGCAGAGGCGCTCAATGAAGCGACGTACGTGCACAATAAGATAGCAACGAAGTTATTCGGCGGTCATTGAGGAAGATTTATGATAGCAGATGGTCCAAGCTGCGATCCGAACCGATGCGGGATGTACGTGCAAGATTATATTATTCATGCACATCGGGGCGTGAAACTAGGGTTATAATAACTGCGGGGTTACATATGTTCTGTGTGATATTATATAGCTTATAGGCCGTATCACGCGTCGCCCATTCAACCGTGCGAAGCGTCAACCGCATGTCCGCCCCGATCCCACGTTCGTCTTTCCTTTTCCTCCCAGACCTCAAAGTGATCAAACAACATGGCCACTCAACCACCCAGGACAGAGAACCTGTGAGCGATCGCTATACCCGCGGTACTATGATGGTGGCTGACGACCCACCTAAGTCTCGTTCTAGACAGTGCGGCGCTTCGCTTCAGTTTTGGTCCATCCCCGCTGACTTCGGGCAATATGCAGATATCACACTTCAAGACACCCTACATCGGGACCATATGCTTAGGTTGTTTATAGACAATCAGGAACTAGGATTGCAGACGCAAGACAACCGAACCTGGACACCAGCCCAACCCCCGTATGTCCCTTATTTTCCCACTAAGCACACTCACCGATAGCTGTGCATGTGTAGAGGTATTTCTCCGACATCCGAGATGCGCGCTGAGGTCCAAATGAGGACCGGTCATTCATTGTGGACCAAAATTCGTCGGCCGGGCGAGCCGATTGACCTTCAGGCGCTTTTCGATGATTATAGGAGCACCACCAAGCATGTATTCACGATACCGAGTCAGTCATAACCACCGATTGTCCGCTCGTATTGAATGACGATGCGCAGAGGACATTATTTTCGATGGAAAGCACCACCAGTATCATTGGTGTCTAGAATTACACTTCTCCGCGATCACTATCGTTCGTCTCTTTGCAACTGCCCGTCCTGCCCCACTAATAACCCTCCCATAGAGGGAATCACTGCGCCCTTCGCTCCGTAAACTCGAGGAATGTTTAGAAGGCTACTCCCCACTGATGAGCGCACCGACCGAGAGGGTTGTGGAGAACACGATCAAATATGGGGCTGTATTCGCAGAGGTCCGTTATTCCACGTAGGGACTAGCAGAACATTGACCCTTTGTAGTTGAATCCAATCACAAAGGCTGTCTTTGGTGTTGCCAAGGTTACATTTGAGGTTCGTGTTCGCGACTGGCCTATCAGTAGCAGAGATAATGCATGATCATTTAGCTCTTGAAGGTACAAAATGAGTACGACCAGATACCATCGGGCCTTCTGGACCGATTGAAGCGCATTTTACCTTTCGCGAACATCGTCGCGGACAAAATAGTCGAGGATAAAATAGTCTGCGAAGAGACGGATCTCTTAGAGGAGATCATCCCGCGAATGTATGAGGTGATGCACAGGGTCGCGAGAGTTTCGTACGACTACGTCAGACATGGTAGGCCGTCACCCGGTGGCTTTGGCAAAATCTAATCATTGCAGCGAGAACGGCGGGCGGGCGGGCCTACCAGGAGAAGATCAAGGAAATAGACAGTGAGCTGACGACGGTCGTCGAAGACTTCGACCGTGCAGTAAATGTTGAAGCTCTCCGCCGGACCATGGAGACTGGTGAGCACTCATTCTCTCTGTCTCTCGATACATCATTCTCAACAGTTCCGTGTAGAGCACCACATTTTGCTTAGTCGTCTCAAAGATGTCAAGACCAGTTATGACCGGAATCTCTGTTGTATGAAAGACACCCGCAAATCCCTCCTCGAAAAAATCATAGCTTGGGTGACCAATGGATTGGATCAGACAGATAGTGGAAGTACATACTGGATCTACGGATTACCTGGAATCGGCAAAACGTCGTTAGCACATTCGATCTGTGCGAGCCTTGACGATAAAGAGCAGCTCGCTGGAGCATTCTTCTGCCGGAGGGATGACCAGGAATTGAGAGAGCCCAGACATATCGTTCCGACTCTCATCCGCAAACTCGCGATACTCTTCCCCCCTTTTCGACGAATTGTCGCAGAATTCCTTCGTAACAACCCAAACATAACACCTGAATCAATGCGACCCACTCTCTTCCTTGACTTCATCCGAAAACTTCCTCGCCTCCCAAAAAAGACTCTCGTGTTTGTCATTGACGCACTCGATGAGTGCGGCGGTCCTGAGAGTCGTCCAGGCGTCCTTCAGGCCCTGACAGACGCGACCGTATGCGCTCCGTGGCTCAAGGTTATCATCACGAGTAGACAAGAAGTCGATATCCAACGTTTCTTCGATAGTCCCATCCAATTGCCGCATTTGAGATATGATTTGACTGTAGATGAAGAGACCACCTCCGACTTACGAGTCTTCGCCAAACACCGATTCGATAGGGTGGCTGAGACGCAGTACCTCCAATCTCCTTGGCCAGAGCCATCGCTCTTCGATAGAATTATCTCCCGGGCAGCGGGTCTGTTCATCTTCATTGAAACTCTTGCACGTGCCCTTGTGGATTTCCATGACGCCGATGAGCTGGTAGCGACGACCTTGCACGACCCAGCCAGTCCTGGCTTGGCGTCTCTATACGGACTTTACGCCAGTATCGTCAGAAGACGGAGAGTGCCTACCAGTGCCGAATTTCGGCTGGTGATTGGAGTGCTCCTTTCAACGGCACCGTACCGTCCACTGTGCGATGAGGCGATCGCAGAGCTGGCGGGAGTGAAACCTAACCTGGTGAAAATATGGGTAGACGACCTCGGCTCTATGTTCTATCGAGATGAAGAAGCCAGTGGAGGGATTCGTGTCCGGCATTTGTCCATTTCGGACTTCTTTGTGAGCGATTATAGTCAGGGCGACTATCAGGTTAACCTCCGAGACGCAAATGTGAAACTGGGTATCGCTTGCCTCGAGAAGATGGTCGAACAGCTCCGTTTCAACATCTGCGGGCTCGAAGATTCCCGGCTCGCGAATGCCGATGTGAAAGGACTCGTATCGAGAATCAAAGAAAATATTTCCGACGCTTTGCAGTATAGTTCTCTGTATTGGTCCAATCATCTTTGCTCTGCTACCGATACTCGCGAGGGGCTTCTGTGGGACATGCTGAGGAAATTCTTTGAAGGACCGTATGCACTGTATTGGGTTGAAGTATTGAGCCTTATGGGAATGTTGCGAGTTGGGGTTCCAAGGCTTCGAGAACTGATATCGAAATTGATCAAAGTGAGTAAAGCTCCGGCTTGCTGTGATGGGCATGAAGAGAAGGATTCTAATTGGCTCTAGAATATGGACTCGAAACTGTTAGAAGGAATTCAAGATGTTTGTCGTTTCATGAACGTTTTCCGCATTCCCATCTCTATAAGCACTCCGCACACCTATATTTCAACGGCGCCATTCCTGCCCTCAACGGCACCTTTGTCAACGATCTTTAGCACATATTTCATTAAAGGCATCCAGATGCAAAGAGGAAGATTGTTGTCATGGCCAGAGCCGCCATTGGAATGGATTGGACACAAGGGCGTTGTGAATAGCGTAAGCTATTCCCCTAACGGGTGCTACATTGCCACTGGATCGGACGATAAAACGATTCGGATCTGGGATGCCGAGACTGGCGATGTAGTCGGCAAACCCTTGGAGGGGCACACTGGTTGGGTGTACTCAGTTGCTTACTCTTCCGATGGGCAGCACATCATCTCTGGATCATTTGACAAGACAATTCGAATTTGGAATGCTGAGACTGGCTCTGCAGTCGGGAAGCCTTTGGAGGGGCACACTGACATAGTGTACTCAGTTGCTTACTCTCACGATGGGCAGCACATCGTCTCTGGATCATATGACAGGACAATTCGAATCTGGAATGCTGAGAGTGGCTCTGCAGTCGGCAAGCCTTTGGAGGGGCACACTGGCTGGGTGCGCTCAGTTGCTTACTCTCCTGATGGGCAGTACATCGTCTCTGGATCTGAAGACAAGACAATTCAACTTTGGAATGCTGAGACTGGCTCTGCAGTCGGGAAGCCTTTGGAGGGGCACACTGGCATAGTGTACTCAGTTGCTTACTCTCCCGATGGGCAGCACATCATCTCTGGATCTGAAGACAAGACAATTCGAATCTGGAATGCTGAGAGTGGCTCCGCAGTCGGCAAGCCTTTGGAGGGGCACACTGGCTGGGTGCGCTCAGTTGCTTACTCTCCCGATGGGCAGCACATCATCTCTGGATCATATGACGGGACAATTCGAATCTGGAATGCTGAGACTGGCTCTGCAGTCGGCAAGCCTTTGGAGGGACACAATGACTGGGTGCACTCAGTTGCTTACTCTCCCGATGGGCAGCACATCGTCTCTGGATCATATAACAAGACAATTCGAATTTGGAATGCTGAGACTGGCTCTGCAGTCGGCAAGCCTTTGGAGGGGCACACTGGCGCAGTGTGGTCGGTTGCTTACTCTTCGGATGGGCAGTACATCGTCTCTGGATCCATAGACAACACAGTTCGAATTTGGAATGCTGAGACTGGCTCTGCGGTCGGCAAGCCTTTGGAGGGACACACTGGCTGGGTGCGCTCAGTTGCTTACTCTCCTGATGGGCAACACATCGTCTCTGGATCATTTGACGAGACAATTCGAATTTGGAATGCTGAGACTGGTTCTGCAGTCGGCAAGCCTTTGGTGGGGCACACTGGCGCAGTGTGGTCGGTTGCTTACTCTCTCGATGGGCAGCACATCATCTCTGGATCATCTGACAAGACAATTCAAATCTGGGATGCTGAGACTGGCTCTGCGGTCGGCAAGCCTTTGGAGGGGCACACTGGCATAGTGTGGTCGGTTGCTTACTCTCCCGATGGGCAGCACATCACCTCTGGATCCGGAGACAACACAGTTAGAATCTGGAATGCTGAGAGTGGCTCTGCAGTCGGCAGGCCTTTGAAGGGGCACACTGGCGCAGTGTGCTCGGTTGCTTACTCTTCGGATGGGCAGTACATCGTCTCTGGATCCATAGACAACACAGTTCGAATCTGGAATGCTGAGACTGGCTCTGCAGTCGGCAAGCCTTTGGAGGGGCACACTGGCATAGTGTACTCAGTTGCTTACTCTCCCGATGGGCAGTACATCATCTCTGGATCTGAAGACAGCACAATTCGAATTTGGAATGCTGAGACTGGCGATGCAGTCGGCAAGCCTTTGGAGGGGCACACTGGCGTAGTGTGGTCAGTTGCTTACTCTCCCGATGGGCAGCACATCATCTCTGGATCATCTGACAAGTCAATTCAAATCTGGAATACTGAGACTGGCTCTGCAACTGGCAAGCCTCTGGAGGGGGACACTCGCCCTGTGGTGCCCGTTGCATACTCTCCCGATGTGCAGCATAACATTTATGGGTCTAGTGGCAGGGAGATTCACTCATGGGACTCATCTCCACAAATTCCCTCACCGCTCACTTCGTACATCGAGGCTGAACGGCCAGACAAAGAGGGTTGGGTTAGAGACCCGGGTGGCGGCTTGCTCTATTGGGTACCCCATGACTGTCGTGCAGGCCTACATTCTGCTGCTCTCCTCACAATCCCTCCCACATCCCCTGTTCGGTCAGTTTCTCTTCATTTTGACGAGTTTGCATTTGGAAAGTCTTGGGCCCAAATTTTCAACACTGCACATCCCTAGCTTTTGTTTTATCCTTGACTGTGTGCTTGTTTTTTGCTATATTGGTTGTTCGTGGTAGAGCTAGGTTGCACCATCTTCTTCATATTCTCACATTGTCACGTATTTGCGGGATAGCAGGCCATCTCCTCCGTTTATATTGATATGCACATATGATTTCCGATATGATCCTTTCTCCTTTGTAAGAATCTAGAGAACGGCATATGATGGACCAGAGGACAGGAAGACACCGACAACTTTACAGACCAAATGTGTGGACCTATTGTTGAAGAATACCCTAGCGCACAAAAGGTGAGGATGAACCATGGGCAAATACCTCGCGTTATATATACAGGACAGGGACCAAACAACAACTGGACCACAGAGACGTGACATTGAGTCATGCACCTGTAACTTGCCATAAAATTTCCAAAGATCTCCAATTATAATAAGACGAGAGATGGTGCACATGATAGACTGATTTCCTGATCGCACAAGACCTCCCCAGAACGCCAGCGGTTTAACGCAAATTGTGGGTAGCATCACAAAGCATTCACAAAGGTACAATCCAAGATATGGGGCGAACCGACAGCGGGAAGTTAGATATTCGTGCTTAGGTTACGTTATGGGGCTAGCGTCGAGAGTATGCAAACCAATTGAACTAAACCTGAATCTTATTTATTGTCTTCCTCTGCAGTCCCTTTGGTCCCCATCCCAAATGCCAATTTGTTGAGTCTAGATCTGGGGGTCTACGGGCACTCAAATGCTGAGACCGGTTATCGAAATAGTACTTATAGCATGGAAGCAGTTTTCTTGACAGTGTTGGATCCATCCTCTGTTCAAATCGTTCATCGAATGCGCAGTATTTCCAAGTCCGAGTCCATCCTAACTGGACGTTTTTGCGATCCACGTGGTGTAGAGGTATATTGTGTGTCCAGTTTGGCACACAGTGCTGATCGACGTACTATATTACTGAGAATGGCCACAGGTGACCAGCAGATGGTGGAAGACGGAGACAGATATATGGGCAGTTTGGATTCTATCCACTCGTCCCGCTGCGTTATTGTGAAATACTACCCAACATTACTACCGATGATTATTTTATCTGCTGCTGTGTAAAAAAGCCTCAATTACGCAAGTGGTAGACAAAGGATCACCATGTTTTGACCTATATTTTCGTGTTCATTCTTTCGACGTCGTCGCAATGCTTAGTCACCTGTACACCAGCCAAGTTGGCGCCACCACCCGTCCGCCAATCCGGGGAATGAGCACGCATTCGAACGCACCTAGCGCCTCCGCTGCTAGCGCCCTACGATCCTTCGACGCACCTATCAAGAATAGTAGCCGAAGACTCCTCGCCCGCAAAGCCTTGGCAGCAACGAACATGATCGACCCAGACGACGATCAACTACAACTCTAGATACACATTTCGCGTGCGTCGGGATCGATTTAAAGGCGGAACGTGAGGGTAGATGGTTTTGCGAGAGCAATCGGCTGGTGGTGAAGCTGATGATTCCTCCAACATCCCGGCTGCGTAGCGTAGTGGCAACGCACGCTTCTAGAGTCAGGGAGTCCCTCGGTCTAGTCTTCCTGTTCCCTTCCCGCAGTTGGGGAAGGATTCAAGCGTTAGGAAGAAGTTTGCCAGAGGGGTGCAAAGGGTTGGGCAAGTAATGAGGTGGTGGAAAGAAGCGTGCTGGTAGAGGGCCACCATCGACCCCCGCCCCAAAGTTCGCCACAAGGCTGCAGGGGCCGTCCATGATATCTTGTCAAATTCTCCACCCCTGCTGCAGGCACACCCATGGTCGGCGAGTGGGCATGTGCAGTGCTCCAGACGCAGACGGCCAAGCCAGATACGCTCATCCATCTTCTTGCATCTCTCAAGATGCTCGTCCCTCAATGGATCGCGCGGGAACATCTTAAAACTCTCGCGACCCACTTATTGTTCCTCCCAAAACTCTCGCATCCATACCTCTCGCAAGCCGCGTACGACCTCACGTCTTTACTCTCCTCGGAATCGGACGACATTGGTCCGGATGAAGCACGAGAGACGGCAAGTTCTGTATTAGAAGCGATCACCGCAAAGCATCCATCAAAGCAAGACGCCCAACTTGCGCCGTACTGGCTCAGCGCCCTAGGTCAAGCCACCCTTGGAGCATCCTCACCCACTCCCCCTTTGCCATCAGGAATGGACCTCGATACACACTCGACGCAGATCGACCTGCCTAAAATTTGGAATCTGGCATTCACATACCTCGAATCGACCCCAGAAATTCGTAAAAGCGCAGAGGAAACCCTCATCCAGCTCACCCAATGCGTCGCGCTCCTTCTCCCGCACCCACCCACATCTCTTTTCCAAACCCTCGCAAGCGGCCTGACATCCCTCGCGTAAGCCCCCGCTCTGGGGAACGTTCTCCGCACTCTGGAAGGTCCCATTATGGTATTTGCGGCGCCGTGGAGCGATGCGGTGAGGAAGTCAAGTGTACAGGAATGTTTTGGAGATGCGCGTGAAGAAGGGGTTTCAGTATCTCGAAGGCGCAGATGCTGTTTTCTCTGCATTTGCATGAGCGGCGGGGGTCGACGGACTGTTGAGTCTATTGCCTCTGAACTTGGTTCCCGAAGAGAGGTAAGCTGTCAGATTTGTGTGGGTTAGCTGGAGTTATTGATTGGAAGATAGGGAGACGAACTCCAACACGAACGCCACACCCTGTGCATTTCTTCTCCCCATCCTAGCCTCGCTACGTTCGCATCCAACCCCCTCGCGCACTTCACCCAGACCTTCCTGCCCCTGATCGACTAGCTCATCAACCTCGCCACTGGACCGGGTTCGAACCCCAGCACCCCAAAAGTCTGGTCGGTCCTCGCGGATCAATGCTGGTACATTCTCCCAGCGTACTGCTCCAACCCGTCCGACCTTTCCAACGCGTTCGGACGTGAGCTAGGCGAGCGGCCCACGAAGGAAATGTATGCCAACCACACACTCCGTCCACCGATATTACGCGCGTTGAGGAACGTCGTCGAGCCCCAAACACAAGTTCAAAACCAGGGAGAGGAAAACGAGAGCGAAAAGGAAGAGAGCAAGGAGAACCTTAGGTATCTGAGAGTACAGGCGAAGAACTGGCTCGCGGTGTTGTTCAACGTCTTTGCGAGCGTCGAGCGCGGGGAGCGTGCGCAAGTCGGGGAGGTGGTTGGTGTATGGACAGGTGTAGCGGGGGAAAGTGAGTTGGCAGGCGCGTATCGGAGTGTGTTGGGGCAACCTCAACACCTCCCTTACCGGGCTCTGAACCAACCCCGACCGATCCCAGCCTAAGGAAAGGGAGGGCAAAGTGAAGACGGCGCTGCAAATCCTTGTCATCTTACTTGTCCTTGCGCCGTATCTGCCTGTTGTGCAGACGGCAGAGGCCTTGGACGTTGTGGTTCGTGGCAGAGTGCTCGATGTGAGCGACGTGGTAGGGGTATGAGGTTGGTGCCTCTCTCGCCGCGGAGAAGGATCATACAATCGGTGCGGGAGTGATGGCGCTTTCTCGGGTACTTTTTGAGCTCAATAGTACGCTACATCATGTTCGTTCGATGAAGGGGGAATCCAACTACCAGATGATCTCTCACCAGAGTACCTCACGCCGATTCTCAATGCCGTCAATCCCCTTCTCGCTGCAAGAAATCGTCAAGTCGTTAAGGCTGTTCTCGGTTTTGCCAAGCTTTGCGTGCGTAGTCTCCCTGCGGAGGTCGCCCAGCCCCAACTCGGAGATATAGTTTGGGAGGTGATTGGGTGCTTGACAACACATCGCGTGCTCAAGGTGAGTAGTCTCTTTTTATTGTTTCCTTAGGTTCCTACTCAGCCGTCTTTCGTGACTTAGGTCAGGATCCGACATGTTCTTGAGCGCATGATTCGATCCTTTGGATATGATTACATCATACAATATACCACCGATATGGAGGGCGGGTGCAAAATCCTTGCCAACATCAAGAAGCGACGAGAACGCACGAAACGAAAGAAGGCCGTTGCGGGAGAGAGCGATGAGGAAGAGCGTTCCGTCCGCACTCGCACCTAATTTAGCTTATTCACTGATATAGCAGGAGCCGACCGAACGCAAAGGGGAAGATGCCTTTGAGGATATCATTTATGGAA
>Ga0307515_10021865_pt1 | contig 11314 bp, 17 predicted proteins | sample 17_EM_MG_FD_194513 | JGI IMG/M metagenome (GOLD analysis project Ga0307515, IMG submission 194513) | Populus trichocarpa ectomycorrhiza microbial communities from riparian zone in the Pacific Northwest, United States - 17_EM | ecosystem: Host-associated > Plants > Roots > Unclassified | place... | reverse complement strand
CGATCTTGAATCAAGTTGCTGAGTGCCCATAACCTCAACGGTGGTTCTCCGTCCTCTTTGACGATGTATAAATGGGGATGATATACACCCCTCCTCATCTCTCTTGTCTTTTGGACGATCGCATTGACCCGCTGGGAAAAGGGGTTGTCCAGTACCGGAAGGTTGGACTGTCCCAAGTATCACATCAGTAACAAGAAAAACCACTTGGAAACAGCTCGTACCTTTCCACCACGGAGGACTTCGTAACTCGGAAGGTTGAAGACATCCAAGACTAACTGCGGAACGGAGTCTCGCCCAACCCACAAGAACATAGTCTGACCGTCTTCGATGAGGTACAATCCGTGCCTCTCCAGCCGTTCAGACGTAAGGGGCAGAAGTGGTGGCATAATGATGCCTTGCTCCCCGACGGTCCCACACTGTCGATCACCATCAATCAACATTTCCGTTGCAACGCCCTCTCAGGGGAAACGCACCTCAGCAGGCATATTATGAAGAGAGTAGAAGGATGGATAGAGATATGGAATGAGTGACTGGGAGGGGAGGGTGGTCAACAATGCCTGAGCATAAGCCCTGAGGTCGGGAGGTATTTGGGCGCTCTGCCTGATTCCAACCTATTCAAAAACAGACGAGTCTCAGTCAACGAAACCCGTGTAAATCGAAATAGAGACCCCTTACGTTCTTCACCAAACCAAGCATCAGCACCGGCAACATCTTCATATTCTCACAGAGCGCCAACTGCGCGCTCGCTCCAGAACCTGCGGCCGTCATACTACTCTTGTATGCTGTCAATATCTCCACCATCCTGCTGTACAAGGCATCGCGGCTGTCTTCCAGTTTGTGGGTTAGGGACTTTTCGACAGCCTTGTTCGCAAAGTACGTAGCCAACGCGACCTGATCAGCGGAAGCAAAGACCTCCGACAAGCTGGTCGTTGTCGGGACGGCAGAGGTGACGACACGGATACGTCTCTCGCCGTAGCACGTAGTGTGGAGCACAGCGGTTTGGAACACGACGAACGGAGCCGTGATAGTTTCCTCGATCTGGACCTCGATAACATAACCCTGATCCTGAGGGACGGCGGGCATAGCCAGAAGATCGGTGGAGCGAACGAAGAAGTTTCCATGAAAAGAAGCCATTCGGAGACCTCGGGATGCACGGACACGCATGACGGCCTCCAACATGATCGGCATAGCCAACACACCGCCAAACTCGTGAGCGAACTTTATAGCATCCTCCGAGCGCGAAGCGTTGAACGCTGGATAGAAGTAAGTCTGACCGGAAGTATAGTGGGGGAGACACGCTAAACCCAACGATAAGTGACCGGGTGGTGAAAGCCAAGCAAAACCTTACCAAGAGTTGCGACATCCTGATACGAAGAACTAAACAAGAACATATCCACTGACACCTGCGCCCTGGAACATTCGATGGCGAATGTCTTATAGAACGGAGACGCCGCTTGGAGTAACGTCGACTCCTGATTATCTTTGTGAGGACTGCCCCGGCAGAGTTACATAACAAGATCTGACCTTAGCGGTTCCAAGAATTTTGGGATCCTCTCGGCTCTTGAGAGCACCAGCACCAACGCTCGGCAAGCTGGCGGTCAAGGCAACGATTTTACCACCGATAGGAGACTATGCCCAGTTCAAGTTCAGTACATTTGAGCGGGGAGATGAAATGGAGCCCACCATGAGTTTAAATCCAGCTTGAAGCGCAGGACCTAAAGCGCTACCGATGACGTGGTTTTCCGCAAACATATCATTCAACTTTCCAAGAAGAACTTCAAGAGCGGCCCGTGATTCAGTAAGATTAACCAACAAATCATTTGGTTTTGGCAGAAACACGTCGTCGATATCGGAAACGACCAACATCGTCGATTCGGTGGATTCAGGCTGCAGGACGCGTTAGGGGATGAAATGAAGGCGAGGGAGGTTACCGACCTGAATGGAGAAGAAATACAAGGAGGTGTCAAAGGCCAAAATGGATATTTTCGTCCTGTTATCTTCGTCGGGGATGCGATCCAGGTTCTCCAAAAGCGTTCGAGTTGCGGTTGCAACCATACCTGAAACCGGAATCAACTTCTCGCGAGAATCGCCAGGGAACGGGAATCCACAGACCAGACTGAATCGCAGCGTTGCTGACATCGATCAAGAACACGTACACAGCTGGTTGAGGAGGTCGAACCATATACTCAGTGGGAGCGACGAACTCCACGGCCGAGTAATTCAGCTCGGCACGCGCCCACCTATCTCCAGGCTGGTTCCTCTGTTGGTCCCAATCAAACAACTGAGGGATTTCGTTGGACATAGAACACATGCAACACCTCCAACGGTTTCCATTGTCAATGAATTGGACGAACGGGTTGATGTATGTCCTGCATCTCCGACACCGGGCGATGACGGTATCGGTGACAAGTGGAACTTGCTCTTCACCGTCCTTCACTGAACGGTAGGGGGTGATCACGAGAGCGAGAGGGAGTTTTGATTTGTTGAGGAGTGCGTGGGTGGTCGGAATGGCGTTGATGGTCGAACGCTGGTATGATGGGTTGGCGTTGGAGAATGGAGAAGTGGTCAGGGTTGCATTCGGGGGTAGGATAACTTCCGGAGGTGGCTGTTGCAACTCTTGTGGATCAGGGGGAGAAGTAAGTAGGTTTGTTGTTTGAAGGCGGAGTCCCTTCTGGCCAGTGACATTGAGTTGGCCGAATTGATCAACAAGGTTTGTGACTGGTTGCTGCTGGCCGTATACAGGTTGCTGTGCATAACCCCCGTCGGTGTATCCAGGTTGCTGCGGTTGTTGGTTATAGTATGCACCCTGCGTTTGCTGCTGCTGTAGTTGTAACTGGTTATCCCCAGCGAGACCGGGAGTAAAAAGTTGCGGGGCAGGTCCGCCGGCCGCATATCCGGCTGGAGCAGGGGGTTCTGCGCCACCATAATAAGCTGTAGTTTGCCCGGCAGCGTATTGTCGACGTTTCGCGTGATGGGGTTGGGTCTCGGAGGACAAATCATCGATTGGCACGGGTGGTCCGAGCTCGGGAGGTTCCCATTGTGTACGGCCCGTTTCAGTCTCTGATTAGGGATAAGATTTTGTAAGGTCGCCTGTACCTGGAATGAACGCACCGATGAAGAGATATCTCTGGTGAGTTTGGTCCCTAGACGTGGATAATCTGAAAAACGGATTCGTCTGAGAGAGATGCGAGGCGAATTTACCACTCTGCGCTCCAACCCGGTGGTAGCTGCTCGGCTGGCGCGGCCATGTCGTCTGCGAACCGTTTGTTGAGTAAGGGTCACGAGTTGAGGGGTTAAGTAGATTTTGGCTCTCGAAGGACACGTCTCAACCTGTGTCACGCCTTGGCCAGTTGCGTGTCAGATCAGGTTTTTCCGAAGTTCCCCCGCAGCCTCTCATCGGCAACGCTCATCGGCGAATGCTTTGTCAAAACTTACGTTGGGGTCCCCGCTGAGGATATAAGCTGATGTATCTCCCCATTGTCCTTTTTTTTGCACCCCACTATGACTCTTACGAGCGGGATCGAACATGCAGCCCGTTCACTCACAAATGTTCATCGCGTCCCTTCTCCCCGCCCATCTATCGAATTACGCCGGGTAAACTATGCTCACGCAGAGTCAGATACTGGAGATCTTTCTGGTGTACAAAGGGACGATTCAGAAGGATCTCCCACCACGGGAGACCGGGCCCAAGCCGTCTCGCCAAACGCACGAAGGCGACTTGAGGTTCAATACGCTTGTTTGTGCTTCGCTCTGTTCCTCGCTGGTTGGAACGACGGCACAAACGGCCCCCTGCTCCCAAGGATCCAACGCTACTACAATGTAAGCCCCTCCGCGCCCCCTATTCACTCTCTCCATTCTTATCCGATCGGGCGCAGGTCAACTTCACGCTCGTCTCCCTAATCTTCATCGCCAACTGCATAGTAAGCATGCGAAGTGGAAAAAAAGAACCGATAGCTTAGGATATCCGATAGGGTTTCGTTACCGGTGCAGCCGCAAACGTCATTCTCACATACAAAGTTGGATTTGGTAGAGTGAGTGTCAATCGTGGTCTTGCTACAATCCGCAATTCCGACCCTTGTACGTGTAATTTCAGTTGATGGTGATAGGTGTGTCGTGTCATATGGGCGAGTGGACTTCTCTTCACCTTTGATTCAAGGCCCCGTTTGTCAAGCAATCGCCTATGGTATCCAGGCACCTGCACCTCCATTCCCCCTCTTCGTCCTCGCCCCCATCCTGAATGGTTTTGGCATGGCCATTCAGGTATGTACTATGCGGCGATAGCTGCACTCTACTACATCTCACAATCTTCTCCAGGATGCGCAAGCCAATGGTTATGTCGCCTCCCTCGACAACCACAAAGAAGTTCGAATGGGTGTTCTACATGCTGTATACGGTCAGGGTGAATACTTGTGCCTACTTGGTATAGCGCTAACCCCGAGAAGGTCTTGGAGCGTTTTCCGCGCCATTGGTCTCGACGCAGTTCTCCACAATGAGGCATTGGTCTTATCATTACTTTTCTTCACTTGGCCTCGCGGTCGCCAGCGCAGTTCTAGCGATTGTGGTATTCCGTTTCAAAACACAGGAGGGTAGGTTTTCTCGTTCAGTTCGGGGCGTGAGAGTTGAACGCTTGGCTGACCTGCATTGTAGAGTGTCTGCTGGAGATTGGACAACACCCGGAAGAGACAGAGGCTAGCGAACACAGCGTATATAGCCGGATCTTTCGCCTGCGGGCAGTGCATTTGATGGCACTCTTCATTTTGATCTACGTCGGGTATGTTTTCTGCAAGGAGCTCATCAGACTTGAGTCGAACACACATTATCTAGGGTGGAAGTTACAATCGGCGGCTGGATCGTTACGTACATCATTCAGGTCCGAGGTGGTGGACCGTCTTCCGGTTATATCTCTTCTGGTTTCTTTGGAGGTTTGACCTTTGGTCGTGTTGCGCTGTTGTGGGTGAACAGCAAGGTAGTTGGGCTGCTTTCCTAAACTGAATCATTGACTAACGGGATCCAAGATCGGCGAACGACGAGCAATCTTCTTATACTCCTTGCTGGCGCTGGGGTACGTGCCCAAAATATCGGTATAGTCCTGTTGTTCAGGCATTCAATCTTGACCCTTGAGTGCAGGCTTGAAATCGTCATTTGGAGGGTACCGTCCCTGATTGGGAGCGCCGTTACGGTTTCAATTGTTGGTGTCCTTGTACGTTTAAAACCATGTCCAAGGCCAAGCCCGTGGGTTACGACACTGATTCTGTGGACCCCAGCTCGGTCCAATCTACCCAATCGTGATGAACCACGCTGGTCGCATCCTACCACATGTGTTGTTGACAGGTTAATTCCTGCTCCCAACATATTCCCGTGGTCCCCTATCTTCTAACCGCCGGTTCTCAGGATCGATTGGATGGATCGCCGGCCTCGGCCAAGCCGGTTCTGCGGCGATCCCGTTTATGACTGGCGCGCTCGCAGCCAGTTCTGGAATCTGGACTCTGCACCCTCTGTGAGATCGTCGTGGTCGGGCCCTCTGCTGTCGTTCTGAAATTTATTCCAAGGTTGATCGGGATGATTAGCCTCCTTCTTGTCCTCTGGGCCCTCGTTCCTGGCAAGAGGCGTACTGATTAGACGTGTGTAGTACATACGCACGGCACGAGATGGGGGCGTGATTCTTTTTCTCCGTAGAACCCTCGAACGATATTCCTGCATTCAGGCATCCATTGTGTTACCATCCTATGTATGTATTCTCGTGTTTATCAGACCTCCTAAACATCCCCTATCTGGCTGGGTGGCTGGGGGCTCCCGTAATCCTTCGCTGTGTTTTCAATTCCGGAAGTCCAATAATGGAGCTCCTCGATATCAGAGAATCCCAGCGGAACCCATAAGCAGCGGTTCGCGCATGCAGTTAGCTGCGAATCTGCCTTCAGTCAGTCACGCACGAGGGGTTACGTCTCCCTGCTTTTCGCCGCCACCCCATTGGCGGCTGATCTCAACTCAGCGCCTACTGGAGAACTTCCCTGTCGCGCGGCAGCTTGGTCGGCACGACCATTCGTCCAAGCTGTACCCTGCGGGTTTCAGAGGGAACTATCACTTGCGCAGCGAGAGTGAGTTACAATAAGGGGTTTCGTACGCGATTGAATTCGAATCGGCCCTCGGATGTAGTTGGGAGCATCAACGTAGCAAGGGCAGACTTCGCGGACACGCATGATGTGTGCAATGTGCATCGGCTGGAGATTAGGTCCAGGGATATTTGCATATGTTGTTTGTTTGTCCGAGAAGTTCACATCTGGCCCAGTATATATTGCAGCGTGTTGGTTCATTATCGATTCATCCTCTTCTATCTCTCCCCCATCAGCCGCATACCCCCCACCTCACCCAGAGCAAGCAATCGCCACCGAACCCTAACACTCCCAACGTTGACCCTACCCTTGCTGTACTACAGAACCTAAAATGTGTGGAATCTTTGCGTACTGTAACTATCTCCAAGAAAAGGTAGGTTCTGTTGCGGTCACCACGGAGATCGAGTGGATCTCAATGCTCAGTGATGTTGACGATCTATCTTATCAGGACCGCAAAACTGTTTGTGAGGTCCTCTGTAATGGCCTCGCCCGTCAAGAATACCGTGGCTACGACTCTGCGGGTATTGGCATCGATGGAGACAAGCCAGGCGAGATCTACTACTTCAAGGAGGTTGGAAAGGTCGCTGGTTTGCGCAAGAAGATCGCCGACTCGACTATGGACACCTCTAAGACGTACTTGTCCCAAGTCTCTATCGCTCACACTCGCTGGGCTACTCACGGTCCTCCCTCCACCATCAACTGCCACCCTCTCCGCTCTGATCCCAATTCAGAGTTCATCGTCGTCCACAATGGCATCGTAACCAACTCCGTCGCCCTTCGCACTGTCCTCCAAAAGCGCGGATACGCGTTCGAGAGCGAGACCGATACCGAGGCCGTTGCAATCTTGTCCAAGTACATCTACGACACTCAGCCAGCAGTGAGTAAGAGCTTTACCGAATTGGTCAAGACCGTCCTCCGCGAACTCGAGGGATCCTTCGCGTTCGTCTTCAAGTCTTCCCACTTCCCCAACGAGATTGTCACCGCTCGTCGTGGATCACCGTTGTTGATCGGAGTTAAGACCGAGAAAAAACTCAAGGTTGACTTTGTCGATGTCGAGATTTCCGGCCAGAAGGATGCTGCTGAATCTCGTAAGTCCCTCCAAACCGATATCTTGGAACAGATACTGACTCTGTCCCCAGTATCACCCGCACCCTCCGCCACTGGTGGTCTCCTCGCTCCTCCAACCGTCAGTCACAGCATCGCTCGTTCGCAGTCCCGGGCCTTCATGTCCGAAGATGGCATGCCCCAACCGATCGAATTCTTCGTCGCTTCCGATGCTTCAGCCATTATTGAACACACTAAGCGTGTTCTCTATTTGGAAGACGACGATATCGCCCACATTTCCGAGGGAGAGCTCCACATCCACAGATTCCGTCGTGCGGAGGATGGCAATATCACTCCTTCTCAAGCCGCTGCTACCCGAAGCATCGAGACCCTCGAACTCGAACTCGCGGAGATCATGAAGGGCAAATTCGACCACTTTATGCAGAAGGAGATCTACGAACAACCCGAATCCGTAGTCAACACTATGCGTGGTCGTGTCAACTTCGACACCAACGCAATCACTCTTGGTGGTCTCAGGGCATACCTCCCGATCATCCGCCGCGGTCGTAGGATTGTATTCTCGGCGTGCGGCACCAGTTACCACTCTTGCTTGGCCACTCGAGCTATCTTCGAGGAGTTGACAGAGATACCTGTCAGCATCGAGCTTGCGTCCGACTTCTTGGACAGGAAGACCCCGATTTTCCGTGATGACGTTTGCGTGGTCGTCAGTCAGAGCGGAGAGACTGCCGACACGATCCTGGCTCTGAGGTACTGTTTGGAACGTGGCGCGCTCTGCGTGGGTGTTGTTAACACCGTCGGTTCTACCATCTCTCGTGAAACACACTGCGGCATTCACATCAACGCCGGCCCCGAAATCGGTGTTGCTTCGACCAAGGTATGCTGTCCCTGGTTTTTGGTTAACCATTCCGATTTTCGGATCGTTGACAGCTGAGATCAGGCCTACACCTCACAATACATCGCATTGTTGATGATGGCGCTCCAACTGTCCGAGGACCGGATCTCGTTGACCCCTCGACGCAATCAGATCATCCAAGGACTTCTGGCACTCCCTGCTCAGATCAAGAAAGTTCTTGACTTGGACAAGTTTTTACAAGAGCTCGCCAACACGTCGTTGAGCAACCAGAGGAGTTTGCTTATCATGGGTCGCGGTTACCAGCATGCCACGTGTTTGGAAGGCGCCCTGAAGATTAAGGAAATCAGCTACCTCCACTCGGAGGGTAAGTCGGATCACTGTCGAGATCCATCACCACCAGCATGTTCACGTTTCGCATAGGTATCCTTGCCGGAGAACTCAAGCACGGCCCGCTTGCGTTGATCGACGAGAACATGCCGGTCATCATTGTTATGACCCGTGATTCGCTCTTCGCTAAAGTCGAATCTGCGTTTGCGCAGATCACTGCGAGAAAGGCAGCTCCAGTTGTTATTTGCAACGACGACGATGACTCCGAGTTATTGAAGCACGTCAAGACGATCCGCGTTCCAAAGACTATCGACTGTCTACAGGGACTGCTCAACATCATCCCCTTGCAACTCCTGAGTTACCACCTGGCTATAAGGAATGGATTTGACGTGGACTTCCCCAGGAACCTGTGAGTCTGTTTCGTGAGCTGGCCGTTGGTGCCGAGTACTGACGCTTCGGCAGGGCCAAATCCGTCACGACTGAGTAAAGGTCGGGAAGAGACTGCGCGGCTGTTGTATCACCACTCTCGTTTGTACCATCCCCCTCCCCCTGATTCCCCATGACTCTGGGATAAAACTCGCTGGACACTGTTGATAGAAGGCTGGCTACGAATGAAATCTGATTTGCATGTTCCTTGTCGATGGTTGGGCGTTGAACCGGGCGCATATGACAGAAGCAAAAAGATCGCGTCTCCTGGCTGTTAGATGTCTGTTCTCGGCTTGGAAGAAATTTCTTATCGACAGCCAGACCCCGCGACTGTTCTGGGCTGGAATGAGACACGTGAGGCTGTCCAGGGACCCGAAGTCGCAGCCTGTTCCCGGAATTCCGTTTCTTGTCTCGACCGCCGTCAACCTAAATCCGCTACGGGAAGAATTCGGCTTCTTGTCTCCGAGGTAAACTCACTCCTTCGCCATCCTGGTCGTTCGATTTCCAACTTGGTCTTCCCTTCACCTACATAAACATTTCCGATGTTTATAAACCCCCCCTTTTCTTATCCTCTCCTCGCTTCCCCCTCCCTCCTCCCCCCGTTTATCGCTCCCCCTATTGCCCAACTTCCTCACAATGGTTGACTGGACTTCCCCTGCAGAGATCACCACCGACTATGGTACGTATCCAGCCCCACCTCCCTCGGTCCCGCCTCATTAATTCTCGAGATAGTCGCATTCACCAAGTTCATGCATGTGCTATATGGGATCTACATGTAAATCTCGTTCGGTCGATGGACCCTGGCCGCGTCCTGACCTGCGCTCTCTCTCCGTAGCTGGGAATTCGCCTTGTCTGTCGATTTTGACTGGCAGTTCATTTCTGGAAAGAAGAAGTTTCGTTGGCCCTTGGTATGCTTCGTGGGAATCCAAAGTTTATCGTACTCTCAGTTGACCGTGCGTTAGATATTCTATTTCGCAGGACGTTATGTCCTGCTGTTTGCGTTGACCGGGATGTAAGTCAAGGGTAGTTGACCACCGACAATGCAGTTTCTGACTCATCTCGATAGAATCGCCTCCCTCAATCTCCAAAGGTGTGAAAGGGAGCTAGAGCGATATATCATTTTTCTGATTTTCCGCCAGTCAAGTCGATTGTCAGGCTCTGTACACCTTTAACCAGGCAACTACGCATTTCTCACGAGGAATCAATCGCTGACTCGGTGCCGATAGGTCATGGGCAACATGGCCATCGGAATCGCCAGTATCAACCTATCTCTCAGGACGTGAGTACAGCTTTTTGAATACGACCCAGTGTCTGAAGGTAGCCCAGCATGGCTGTATGGTCGCAGAGTCGGTTCATTGTTCTCCCACTGGTCGTACTCATCCTTGGTCACTGGTCTCTTTTGATGCATGGCGAGTGTCGTGGTAGTCACTGGTACCCTTGTGTTGAATCTGGTCTCCTCAGGCGTATTGTTGAAGGCAGAGTGGACCCCAGGCGGATGCGCGATTATTTATACGAACAACAAGATCCTTGCCGCCTCTTTCATCTACGGAATGGCTTTCGACTTCCTTGTTCTCTGTCTCACCGCATGGAAACTAGCATTCCCTAGTGGAGGTCGTTCCAGGCTGATAACCCTCATCTTTGGGGATGGCTTGATATACTTCCTGGTAGCGTACGTGGAACACTATCCCGCCCCACTGGGACTGGCTTTGACGGCACTTTAGGTTCTTGTCCAACCTTCTCGCGACCATCTTCATGATGCTTGACCTCAACGCTGTCATGTCCATCATCGCCAACGTTCCAGCAGCTATTGTGTCTACGGTGCGGCTTCTCACGAATCGACCTCTTCAGCATCTCACCCCTGGTCAGATCGCAGCCTCCCGGGTGGTCCGTCGGTTGTACAACTACTCTTCTGATGGTGCCGAGGTGTTTGTGTGAGTTTGGTTCTCGTTTTTTTGGACCAACGAATGACCGTCTCGAAGTTCCACTCAAGGATCTACCCTTGCCTTCAGGAGCGGTAATGGTCAACGTTCTCTTGCTGTTCGCAAGAAGACAGAGAGTGTTCACGTCCAGGTCGCTATGCACTTCCTGAATCGCCACGAGGGAACTCACTTTCGTTTACAGATGGACACATTCCCAGACGGTACTCGGCCTCAACAATCCTTCATGGAGTATGACGACGCAGCCAAGCCTCAGGGAGAAAACTTCGACGTCGAATCCCAAGCCGTTACAGAAGAGTTCAAGTCTCGTAGGCCATCTTACTAGCGAGCTCTGCTGGCACCACCGTTGTTTCATCGTCCGGCCCTCTGGTCTAGTCGTATTGCTATCTTTCTAGTTGGTCTCCGAAGGTTAACTTTTGGCAAATTCCACTTAACTCCCGTGCACGTTCTGCGATGCTTTTGGGATGCTTTTGGCGTCCTAGTTTGATCGCCCTCTTTGTTTTTAATACCTTATTCTGGATTATAACCCGATATGTGTGCAAGGAATAGAGGTATTTTCTGGGTCGCCCCGGTTTTAGGATCAACTGTCAAGTCCG
>Ga0307515_10021864_pt1 | contig 11314 bp, 10 predicted proteins | sample 17_EM_MG_FD_194513 | JGI IMG/M metagenome (GOLD analysis project Ga0307515, IMG submission 194513) | Populus trichocarpa ectomycorrhiza microbial communities from riparian zone in the Pacific Northwest, United States - 17_EM | ecosystem: Host-associated > Plants > Roots > Unclassified | place... | reverse complement strand
AAGGGCTCTGCTACGGAATATGTCCATAATCAACGTATTGGCAGCCATTTTGTGCAAATCCGATCGTGACATGGTCACACCACCTGTCTGAAAATGAGCGTCAACAGAGCGTCAACGATTTTGTGTGTTGCATCTTGTATAATCCTAGGGCTGTGCTACGGCATTTACCCATAATTGAAGTATTGGCATCCTGTATAGGCAATATGGTCTGTGTCAATGCCACTACAGCTCAGGCATCAATGGAGCCTCCACAATGTTTGGTCTTGTAAATAAGGTAATTGGTAAGTTATTTGCTCGCTGCTATCCATAACCAATGTATTGCCATCCAGTATGTGCAAAAGAGCAAGTGACACGGTCACGGCACCATTCTGTGATTATCTGTCAACTCTGCATCATCCGAGGGTCCTCAATTGGTGGTGATGCAGATCGGGTAATGAAGTCATCGAATGGATATTTGAGCTTATAATTGAACTATTGACCTCCTCCCTGGTCAAAAATACATATCATTAAAAGAAACACATGAATGAAAATATTGTCGATCTCGCAATATGCAAAACATGCAAAATGTGATTACTGGGTGTCAAATGATCGATTTTGATTGAGTACTATAATCGAATAGCAAAAGCAAGCATGTTATATGAATTTACAGATGGACCCACTGTACAACCCGCTGGGAACCTGCCCAATTGAGACGGGTAGGGAGATGTCGATGTAACCGTGCCCGAATCGACAGTTCGGGTTTATTGACGACGCGGACCGCCTTTCTGGCTCCGGTTCGGTTCCGACCCGTACCCAGACCCGAAGTGACGGTCCAGACCCCTTGCTAACACTAGTCAGGCGAATGTAGGTGCGCCTGTTCCTTTGCAACCCCGGCGTGTCTGCAGATTCATTGCAGTGCCAGTTTGGCAAGGAAGGCAGCCGGACGTTTGATTTCTACGAAGCATTGCCAGGTGTGTTTGAATCGCTGCCTTCACCTTATTATGCCCAGGAAACATAACACCCCGCTTCTTTTCGTCTCGGACCTCGGCGCGTGGTTTCTCAGTGAGATATTTCGTTTTCTCTTTTGCGGCGTGCGAGAAACCTTCTTTGGCCATTTTGGCCATATTCAACGCCAGGCGCATGTCGGACTGTTCCAGCTGTATCCAACCTCCTTCCCTTGCCACAGTTGCAGACATGTTGAAAACCTACAAGACATTAGTTGCTGCTTCTAACAATGAAATTGGGCTGTTACCTCCACCATATACGCTTCCGTAGCCTCATCTAAGGTGATTAAAGCCTGCTTCATCCACTCATGGGAATGCTTATCAAGACATTCATCTGCCAAAATCCCAGAGCTGAGAACATCATGATGTTCGATTTCACTGACTGTGCGGACAAATGCCTTTACCGACCATGATGGTTTCGCATTAGGAGCAGCGATCTATTTATTACGTAGCTTTCTACGGACATCGGCTGTACACCATACGGTTGATTGACTGCTGTTTGCCTCGATATGGATATGCTCACATCCAACAGCATGCGGCTTTTTGTTTTTACTGCTTCCAGTCTTGCGGACGATTTTAAATGTACATCCTGGGTCATATGTTTGGTGGCTGCATTGGCAGCATCGCAGTGAACTAAATTGTGTCTGCGATCTTGTTGTGTGCCAAGAATTCCTGTATTTGATGTAGCGCCCGCCAATCTGCCGGGATTCGATCCGCTTTCACCTGGTCCTGGTGGTTGTGTATCCATAATGTGCTGGTGTGGAATAGGAGAGGAAGATGATAACGAGAGGAAGTGGGAAGCCCTGAGGACTCTATGGTTAGCTTCATGTCAGAATGGAATAAGTAGCAGCCAACATGATCGTTATGCTCAAGATGAATCCTACTGAGTATGGCTGCAAGTTGCAGGGGTTTCCCACCAACCCGCAATTTCCAATAAGTTGGTCTGATGTTGTGTGTTTGGCAACAAGGATCAATTGCGGTGCACGACCACCGGAATCGCCCAATTGCTAGATATTAATAGTATTTAGTTCGAGGGAAAGGACGTCTGCTGATGTTTGTCACAAATGATCCCCGCAATATTACCTGAAAATGACGCTAACAATCATGTCATGTTGTACGGTTAGCGTCACTATTCCTGATTTATTGACAATCAAGAGAGAGATTTTGCTTTGTTCAAGATGAGTAAATGTACTAACTATGACATAAAAGACGCAGCTTCCCTCCATATTGTCCATAACTTGCAAAATCCAACATCTCGCCCAACAACAAAGTCCACGCAAACTACAATGGTCAATGCTCCGAAAAAGAACTTTCCGTCACTGCCGGCGGGCAGATATGGCAAATCGACAAAGCGGTCAACCCAACGACGTCATCAAGCGAATGAAGGCCCAAGCGGCTTGGAGGCAGAGAGAGTCCGAGCCCTTGGGGCATTGCGCAGCTTGAGATCCAAAAACAAGCTTGCAGTGGAGAAACAACGAGAAACGCACTTCTTAAGCAATGAAGAGAATGAGAAATGGATTGAGGATTATGTTGAGAGAGAAACCGCTGTGGCAAGAAAGCGAGTTGAAGATGCAGAGGCAGCGGTTCAACAAGAGCAGGACGATATGATGAATGCTGAAATTGCGGGATTGACTTCCAGAGAGATTGAAAGACATTTGAGGAGATGCTGGTTGCTATCGGAGACAGTCTGAGTGATCTTGCAAGTTCCGATGATGGGGAGGATGGCGATGATGAGGATGAGGAAGAGACTGAGCTGGGCAAGCTGTGCGAAGATGACGAACCCGCCTGGGTGATGGGCTCAATCAGCAAAACGGTCCAGCAGCGCATGGAGAGGTTTCAGCAGAAGCAGATGACACTCGACAAATTGACTAAACCGGGATGGGTGGATGCAGCCAACTACTTCCGTGAACGAGATAACATGTACGGCACATCCGAGTTGAGGGTCCAGTCAGTCAATCAGCTGCAAATGAATCATGACGCTGCGGCACCTCCACCGACAACCTGTGGAAAGCTTATGGCGAGTCTTTACATTGTCCTCGGAATATCGCATAGGCTGCAAGGGACTTCTCGACCGGGAAGTAGTCATATTAGGCTAGGTTCGGTGAAGCCACAGTCAAAGTTGGGCATAGGTAGTGGTGATCCAGCGGCGGAGCCCGATTTGTCAATGTTGCTGAAAGCGGAGCCAGTTCAACCAACATGTGTTTACCCCTGCATATAGCCTCCAGCTGATTACCATATAGATATCGGATTCCTACAAAGAGATGGTGACGGCTCCTGAGTCTGCGGAAGAATACAAGTGCAATCTGTAAGATGTGAAATCTGATCGTGGTGAAATGCAAGTTGTTTACCAATTTTGCTACGTGTGAGCTATTTCTTGATTTCAGAGACCAAATTGTGAGACATGATAATTCGTCTGTGCATGTGCAAGGGTCTAACGCACCATGTGAATGTTCCAGAATCCAAATCAGGCTGTAAGACGGCCAACACGTTGGGTTTCTTTCTGCAAGTGACTGGTTTGTGACACATCAAAAGCAATATTAGTGACGAAATGTGGTAACAAAATTCAACTGAGTGATGTAATACGTGTCGGAGAAAGAGCTGTCAGTACGCACGACAAATCGATCTGATCCACAACCGTAATGCTAAATTCATCCATGTATCCAACTGCATAACTCTCCGCACCGACCTGGTGCACATGGTACAGATATTTGAAATTGCTTGTGGTACGTCATGGAAATCGAGGAGTAGGAGCTGGACAAGGAATGGTGAGGAAGTCGAGCTATATTTGCGAAAAACTAGTGAAATGATGTACATGACGTCAATTGCCGGCCGGAAGCGCGGGAATGTGATAGGGCCACGTCATTTCTCACTCAGATAGCATTGATAGCAGTTGATCAGAAATTGAGAGGTAACAAAACTCCTGGATGCAAACAATAATACATACAAACGCATTGATTGATGTCGAAACTGTCTATATGATTCGTTCCATACAATTATTGAGTGTATAAAGGCTGTGTTGATGTGATTGATGTGAGTGTCAACAGAGTGTCAACGATCTTAAGTCTTACACATTCGGCAATCAATTGGCTGCATTGTCACATCCTGCCAAAGTGAATGTATAAGTCGGCGTTATTGCCAAAAAAGCAAATGACTCACTTATTACCACATCCTAGAAATGGGCGGCAACGGAGCGTCAACGATGTTTGGAACTGCGTCATCAAACATGCAGTAGGCTGTGCGGTTAGAGTAAGTCATAATCAAACTATCGGCCGCCTTTCTATGGAACAATAGTGGTGGCAACATTTCTACTATGTCCTAAAAATGAGCGTCAACAGAGCGTCAACGGAGCGTCAACAACTGTTGGCTTAGTATGATGGAAAATCCTCGGGCTGTGCGGCGACAATAAGTCATAATCAGATTATCGGCTGCCTTTCTAGGCAAAAACAGTTGTGACAACATCGCTACTATGTCCTACCAATGAGTGTCAATGGAGCGTCAACGACTTTTGGCCATGCATCTCGGACAATCCGAGGGCATTGCGGTGACATCAACACTTAATTGAACTATCGGCCGTCTTTCTAGGCAAAAATGCTTTTGATGACATCGTCACTATGCCCTGAAAATGAGCGTAAACGGAGCGTCCACGATTTGAGGCCTTCCATCTTGGAAAATCAAGGGGCTATGCAACTACAATGATGTAAAATCGTACTACCGGCCGCCTTTCTAGGCAAACATGCTTATGACAAGATCGTCACCATGTCCCAAAATGAGGGTCAACGGAGCGTCAATAATTTGTGTGCTGGCACTTTGGATAATATAACCGGAATGGAACCCAGATAACTCACAATGAACCTATCAGCAGCCTTCATTGGCAAAAATGCAAGTGTCGATATCGGGTCCGCCTCCTACAATTGAGCGCCCACGGTGCGTCAAGAATCCGAACACTACACATTAATAACCTGTTGTATGCTGTTCCTACATGGAGGTTCACACGGTCAGTTGTTGCAATCTGTCCTTGTATTCAACCTCACAAATATGTATGTAATGTCTGACTGATCTGATTATTTTCCTTGTAGCTGTAGGGTTAATATATTAGAACCCGCAGTCTGCTTTACGGTATCGTTATTTTCGGCCGTCTCTTGACTCGGATGACCCACCTTCCTCATTTCTACTGCCATGTCCGATATACAATCTTTCAACACCTCATTGCTCGAGGTTATGATCTCATCCCAAAATGAAAGGATATATATTCACGACTCGAGCGACAATACTTTGAAAATCAATTTCGATGCTTGGTGGGCTTCAATGAAGGTAGGCTTGAAGCGGCCGATTGCTTGCGATATTTCTAGTCATGCGCTATCGTGGCGACTCTATTTGCACTGTGGAATTGAGGAGACTAGCAGCCCTGCCATCATATGTATTGTTTGCCATCAAGTTCTTCGCTATCCATCAGAACATGGGACCAGCCCAATGGGGAAACACTTGCTGGCAAAAGCTCACATCGCAAAGTTAAATGAATTAACAGAGTCAGAGGTCACTGAATTGACTCGTTCGACAGCGGATGAAACAGCTTTGGCCATCCTGAAGAGGCAAGGAAGTCGAGGAATCACAGTAGTAGGTTTGCAGAGGAAAATCGTATTTGATATCCAGTTGAATCTATATTGATTGAAATGACCGACTCAACATTCCAAACTGGCTGCTAAGGACTTTGAAACTTCCGAATTTCACCATGACACGTGGAATCGCTACCTCATGTTAGGATTTGTTTCGGCACATATTCCGCGAAATGCTCTATAAACTCTTGACCTACGACAGCCATATAAAGCATTACCCGATGACCTAGTCCTACTGGCAGCTAAGGACTTTGAAACCTCCGAATTTCACCATGACACATCGAATCGCTACCTCATGTTAAAATTCGTTTGGGCACATATTCCATGGAATGTTATATGAAATCTTGAGCTACGACGGTCATATGAAGCATTACCCGATGACCTAGTCCTCCTGTCCGCTACGACCCTTAGTAACATTTGCCTGAAGGCATATGCACTGACTGTGGATGCGATTATGAAGCAATTGCCAATACGAAATGAAGTTAGTTTAGCTTTGGACGGATGGACATCAACGGACCAACTAACCATAACGTTGGTCATTGGTTACTATATGGATCGAAATTGGGCATTCTGTAAAGTTCAACTCGCTTTCAATGAGGTTGATCGCCTGTTCTGTTCCCGTTTCGAAAGCTAAAAAATGTTGATAGGTCAAGTGCCAGCATACTGGAGCAGGGCTAGCCGTACATTGAAAGGACGTGATTGATTGTTTTGAGCTTAGCGACGGCTGTTTGCTTGGTATTACAACTGATAATGCTTCCTCAAACTACTCGATGACACGCGAGCTGCAATCAACACTTGAGGCTTCTGGAATCGAGTGGCCTGCATTGAGAAACCACAAACCGTGCATGGCGCACGTCATACAGCTGGCTGTGGGTGCATTCATGAACAGTCTGGGTGTGAAAGGCCGCACCAAGTCTTGGGAAGCCCATGAGCGTAATCAGCAATTTGAGGAGAATGAAAGCATCGCGATTGGGAAGAGTGAAAGACTTCGAAAAGAAGGCAATGCTAGAATAAACAAGGTGTCGGCCATCAGACCAGGTTTAGCTAAGATAATTGGGAAAGTATGTATTTCATGATATTTTGATAGTCCTGAAGCTGACCTTCATATAGCAGACAATGCTTGCTGTATTAATTACACTAACACCTGTTCGCCGAAACGAGTGTATTGACTGTCAAAAAGCCAAAGTCCGCATTGCAGTTCTTCCGATTATGAATGTAAAGACATGTGGGTACTCTACACTGGAGTTGCTCAAGCGCGCCTTCCATTTACAGGAATTCACACCCAAGTGGGTTCCAAACCTAGAATACAGTGAATACCGACCACTATTCACAACTCAGGATGAATGGACCATTGTCAAGTATGTCATGGAATTATTGAGGCCATTTCGGTATTGGATCTTTTGGATGTCGAAGAGGAATACTGTCACATTGCATCACGTTATCACAGTGTAGAATAAAATGTTAGATCACATGGATGGCGTGATGCGAGCATTTGCCAAGAAGAAGACTCAATGGAAGGAAGACTTGTTCTTCGCTGTGAACTTAGCTTGACAGAAGCTCTCCAAATACTACGCTGACGTGACTCCAATGACTGGCATGCTTCTCATTGCTGCACACATCCTCGATCTTTTCCGGAAGTTGCGATCGTTTAGACACTGGGACAAGGGAATGGATATTGATCCTGAGGACAAGACATCCTACACTACACAATACCAAGAGGCCTTTCTGAGGTATGTGGAGAATGAATATTGTGCTAAACATCGATGTGTGCAGGTCAATACATTCGAAACCGTACTGAGCAGCAATCTCATCCCCTCTGCAACTGGTTCAGGGTCCTATCAATCATCCTTTGATCAATATGATTTGTCCACCAATGATGAGGAATACTTGACGCTTGACAATGTGGCTGACAGGACACCCGGATGAAGGGATCGCTCAGCCCGGTTATTGACCGCCGCCAGGCTCTATTTCAATTGGCCGCCTGAAGCACCAAACAACTGGGGGCACATTATTCCAAATCTCAATGATTACCACTCTGACCCAATGGAGATTAGCAGTACATTTTGGATTCTGGACATAACCGATTGGTGGCGACGACAGGAGGAAACTCACTCAAAGCACGCCGATCTCTCCAATGTGGCGCGCGACATATTCTCTATCATACCACATGGTGTTGGAGTGGAGGCCAGATATTCCCTTGGCCGAGACGTTATGTCTGGACGCACTATGAATCCAGGGGCGAGACCCTTCACGAAGAAGTAATTGCAAGGCAGTTTGCTCGAGCTAATAACGGGATTTTGGCAGGCAGTGACCCAGAATTGGATACCATGAACACAGAAAACGACTTGGAAATGAAGAAAGAGGTGGAGGAACGGGAATTGCACAGAATGGCCAAGGTTCATGACTTTTTGGAGAGTTGGCAGGGCAGCGAAAACCTACATGCTACCCAGAAGGAATCTCGCGCTCAAAACAAGCAGATGACCACTGTAGGCTACATTTTGCACACGGAAGAGATCGTCAAAGCATCCTGGTCACGCTTTCAACACGATGGTGCGCCTGCATTTAAATTGTCAGAAAGATCACCTTTGCCACCAGCTTTCTCTGCAAAGGAGCTCCCTGGAGGACGAACTCAAATGTTAATTGTCTGCCGAATCTGGAGAATCAACTGTCATCCAGTCAAAAGTGACGAGTATAGCGCAACTGACAGCATTTCGGACGCCAATGAATGACTAAACCGGAATTGCGACTTGGATACTCCAAATGACAGCGAAGAGGATTGCGCTGCGGACGATGAATCCGATATAGAGCACAACAATTGCATCGAGGATCAGGATCACCCAGAACAGCAGGATGTGAGCGCCACGCCCAATCTGCCTGGATTTGTTCGGCCGACACGGAAGTCAAAGAGACAGGCTGAGACGGTGTTAGTGACGGTCAGTGCAGATGAAACGCGGCGAAATCAAGGAGGGAAGAAAAAGTAGGACAGAATTCGTCAATGGTTCACCAGGTTTATGTAGCTTGACCGAGAGTTTCAGTTAGAGATATATTATGGGTGAATGGTATGTAGCTTGTAAATATCGGTTCATAAATAGATCCATAGCAGGCGCAATGAATCTTTGGCATGATTCATCATTTTTAGTCCTGTGAGAGTGATCAGTGCAAGATAATTACGCCGCTCGGCTCTGCCACAGGGCCGAGTTCCAATCAAGCAGAAACACAACCGGTGAAGTCACATCAGGATGAAAACAATTATTGACATCAGCAAATGTTGAATGGACAATACATCACAATGAGCGTCAACGGAGCGTCAATGATTTGTGGTTTTGTAAGTACGGTGATTCACCAGTGACTTGGTAGTTGTTATGCATATCGGACGACTTGGCAGCTTTTATTGGCAAAAGGGATAGCAACACAGTCACCGCCCCATTCTTAGCTTGAGCGTCAATAGAGCATCAATGATCGGTGGTCTTGTAAGTACGGTGATTCGCCAGTGACTTGGTCGTTGTTATGCATAACAGATGTATTGGCAGCTCCTATTGGCAAAAGAGATAGCAACACGATCACTGCCCCATTCTTAGCATGAACGTCAATGAAGTGTCAACAATTTGTGGTCATGTAAGTACGGTAATTCACCAGTGACTTGGTCATTGTTATGCATAACGGACGTATTGGCAGCTTTTATTGGAAAAAGAGATAGCGACATAGTCACCGCCCCATTCTTAGCATGAGCGGCAATGGAGCATCAACGATTTTCAGGTTTGCATCTTGAGTAAGTTATGTTCCGATTGGTTGCAGATGTCCATTTATGAGATTTTGGCAGCTTTTACTAGCAAAAGCAACAGTGACATGCTCCCTGCGGCATCCTGAAAATGAGCGTCAATGGAGCGTCAACAGTTTTAGGACTTGCATATTTCGTAATCAAGGCATCGTGCAGATTTTCGCGTGCATAACTGTATTATTGATCACCTTGCTAGGCGAAAATACCATATATCGAAGGTGAAACACAGATACCAAATTAATCGATATTGCAAACTGCTCAACAAGCAAAAGCACATTAATGGTTGCTGAAAACACGATTTTGATAAGATACTATTAACACACTGCAACTACAAGAGCCTTATATGAATCTATAGATGGACCCGCTGGGCGACCCGCTGACAACCCACCCAATTCAGATGGATTGGAGTTTACCATGCAACCGTACCTGAGTGGGCAGTTTGGGTTTATTGACAACCCGTACCGCCAATTTGACAACGGTTCGGTTTGGACACGCACCCGGACCCTAAGTGACAGTCCGGAACCGTTGCTAACACTACCAGTGGATATGAGTGGAATGAATAAATATTTGTCTGATAACTACACAAAAGAGATTGCCCACTACTCAGATATGGCAGAAGTCATTTCACATCCTTAATAATCAGGATATAGTATTAATGGATATGGCAATCCAAGTCCATCTGCCTTAGGTAAATGTGATGACCTCAGTCATACACCTTGTTATCGAGGTCAAGATGCTAATACACACACAACAAATGGATTCATCATTCACTCTCCAAACATTTTATTGCTTTAGTATCCTGTTCCATTAGTTGTCAATTTTATCACACAAAGAATATTACACTAAGTTATTCCAATTGATCATTATTATGGCAAGAATGTTCCTCTAATGACTGACACTGTGTCAAGAAGCAGAGTACCAGTAACGATTTCTAAACTGATATATAGACTGTATGCATCAAATACAATCAATAGTGATCCTCTCTGACATCATGATAATTATCTTAGCTTATCACAGATATAATGGGAAGACTCAATTATGAAAAATACTCACTCCATCATCAAACACAGAACTTTCACCTCTGCCAATTTGCAACAACTGTGAACAAATAACTTTACATGAGAGCCAATGAGATCGAAATTGCTTTTCAGAACTGATTGATATTCTCATTGTGTAATATGTAGAAATCCTAACTACTGCTTGACGGATATAACTGAATGGACTCTTGCGAAACATACCCACCATTTGGTATACTCAGCATACTACAATGATTAATATGCATTCCCAAGGACAATCACTGGAACATCAAGAATAGTAATATATTTAGTATATACCTCAACTTTGACACTGATGATGATACCCAACTCACCAAGGTATGTAGTGGTCTGATACGTCAGGATTTCTGATCGACTGAAGTTACGGGAAGTCAGAGATATCGAAGTGATGAAACAATATCGGGCATATTTAGCCGTGCAACCGATACTGCACCACCAGTACAGATATAGCACCTAATGTTTCCTATTCTCAGATATTGTCCAATCGGAAGCCAAATAAAATCACAATCTATATACCAAGAACAGTACTATTGCACTCTTCGATAATGACAAAAAATGCTTGACCTACCCAACACAAGCAGTTCATCAGCTGGAAGAAATCAATACAGGTTTTGTTACAACTTACATATTGTATATAGTGTTAGCAACGGGTCCGGGTAACCCGCCAGCGGTCCGGGTTTGGACCGTAACAACGGGTCGGTTCGGTTCCAGCCCCGGCCAAAAACCCGACCCGCAGCTTCTTGGCGGGCCAAACCCGGTCCCGTACCCGTCAACCCGCGGGTTTCGCCGGGTTTGGCTAGACCCGTCGGTTCCAATCTCCGGTTCCGCGTTTCGGGTTTCACATTTATGGTCGCATTCAGATATGCTACTGTTGATCGTAAAATA
>Ga0307515_10021863_pt1 | contig 11314 bp, 6 predicted proteins | sample 17_EM_MG_FD_194513 | JGI IMG/M metagenome (GOLD analysis project Ga0307515, IMG submission 194513) | Populus trichocarpa ectomycorrhiza microbial communities from riparian zone in the Pacific Northwest, United States - 17_EM | ecosystem: Host-associated > Plants > Roots > Unclassified | place... | reverse complement strand
GAAGAAACACATGATTTAGGAAATCATTCTAAATAAACAAACAGGAATATTGAGGCTACTAGAATGTTCCATGTGCAAAATGGAGACAGAAAATTATGAAATAAAGATCCTCAGGGCTATTGCCATGCCTACCAAATCTAAAAGAATCAGTTAACTAAGTACCACTCAGGAGCACAAACCAGCAAAGTGTTGTGCCCAAAACCACATAGGTGATCAAGTGAAATCAAGCAAATGCCACAGCAAAGATTTCGTTCAACTTCCCCTCTTCAGAAATATATTATTTTTGCAAGAAGGGAAGAATATTTCATATTTAAAAACAGATTATAACATGAAATTTAAAGCTTTGCACCTACAGCAATTAAATGATGAACTGCAGTATAAGAAGACATAGCACATTTTAAAAGGAACAAAAAAAGTGTCTTGTAATTTCATTTCTCCATACATCATTGTATAAAACTTCATGACAGTACCCAAAAGTTGTGGAATTATTTATTGATTTTTGCTATTAGCAGTGCAGTCATCACTATTTAACATATCTGATAAATTGTGAAAAGCATTGTATTCTCGCAAATCCTACCTGAAGAACATATACTTGTTTTGCAGCTCCTATTATGGCTACACAGAAGTTGTGATGCTAAAGTATTAAAAAGTTCATAGTTTACCCTCAAAAGCCACAATTACCATAAAAAGAAAAAGAAAAAAAATTCAAAAACTATACTGTCACAGGTGTCAAACACAAAACAATGCATGAAATTCCAAACAGCAGATGTACCTATGTCAGTTGCTTTTTCCTTATCATCGGGATTCTTTTCAGGTTTCCTTCTTCTGTAAAATTGTAAACCATCACCCGAGGGACTGGGCAATAGAGGAGGATGGATGGCATAGAAGTTCCCAACAGCAGCCGCAATTGTTTGAAAGCAATTCTTTTCATCCTCCCAATCAACCTACAAAAAGAGTTGAAAATCAAATATATGAACAAAATGGCATACTTACATAAGAGATTGATGGTTTGAATCTATATGCTTGCCAACTGTTTAGGAACTTCCCACATTTTACATCAGGATGAGATTCTACAGAAAATGGGCTATTTCAAATTTTGGCATTACAACAGATGAAGTGAAAGAAATAGAAAGAACAAAAAAACTTCCTCACATAGAACAACAAGCATCAAATGTGCAATTCATTTATCATCAAAGTGTTTCTATCATGGATAATTTTGTTGAAATTAGAGGTGCAAGAAAATTTAAAAGAATTTTTTTATTGAAAAATTTTAGAATAATGAAGAGCAAGCAAATAATAAAACGTGCTATATCCTACTTATACTTATTTTCAAAGCATCAACAAAGGAATAACAACAAAACAAAGAGAACAAAAAAAAATTTCAATTGAGAGACTCAACTCTCATCTAATAGAATTTAAATATCAAAGAAGTGAAGTTTCAGGAATCTCAAACCTACATCATTTCCCAAACTAAGTACAAATTCAGGAATCCGATCCATGTCAGGTGTATATTGGTCAAGTATGACTGGAAGCCGAGACAAATTCCCATGTGAGTCAATGTATATGCAGAAATACTCCTCTAGCAGTTCTGCCTTATCCTTTAGCAGTTCAGTGTTCATCTGAAGAAAATCAAACGTACATACTGTTAATGGCAGTCATATTTTTGGCACAATAAGAAAACAAAAGCTTGCTCCTTCAGCTACAGTAATACGAAAGCCTTTGACTCTGTTGAAAATAAAGCTCTAGAAATTAGCAGAAAAGGCTACCAATAAAGTCACAACTTAGAACCTCAAGAAAAAGAAAGGTAAAATGAGGAACGGACATATATTTAAGAACCCATGTTCATTATTGAGATAAAAAAAAAATTGAAGTAATAACATGAATGTGATATCATCAGTTGCTCTAGATCTACATGAGAATGAAAAGATATTGTTAATGACAGTCATGTATTTCCCTTTATGAAAAAAGTATATACCTCTGCTTTATGACTTTTTTTTACTGTGACATGTAAATCAACTCGAATTTATATTTTTAAGTCACGAGAGATTGCACAAGCAAAGTAAAAATTCGTTTTGAGACCATCTAAACCTGCATGCTTGTATCAAAACTAAAACTTATAAAAAGAGTGCATATTTGAACAACAAAAACCACAGTTCAAAAGAAGTAGAGCAAATTCTAGCTCATCCACACATCAGAATGTTTTGTTCGAATTCCAATAGGAAATATACTACCCAGCAATTGTTAGAATGATACCTCATAAGGTTCAATAAATTTGTTATACAGAACTTTAATGGTAATTTAATGAAGCTATCAACGTAAAAGAATAGAAGTTACTTCTGCAATCTTCTCTCTCAGGTCTTCATTTTCGTTGGATTCTAGATCCAAGTCTTCTTCCTTCAATGCCAACATAATGAGCAATCTAAGAGGGGCTGGATCACTCAGTTGTATGACATTGAAATGAGCAAATCGTCGTAGAACTTGCTGATACATGAGCTCTTTGCTGTAAATGCATAGAAACAGAACTAATCATTCAGTCAGTGGAGGAAGAATATCATATAGGTTCCTAGTGGCTTGGCCCATTTCTTAAAGCTGATGTAATAGGCTTGGTTGAACGCCTCTTGTTGTTTTTGGACTAGACCAATTAAGCAAAAAAAAATGGGAGAAAAAGAAAGAAAAATAAAGCTGTTGTGGATAGTACTTCCAAAACCAACTTAGAACAACTATACAAGAAATAAATGTAAGGAATTGTTATTTATCCAGAATAGTTATGAAGAAGCTGTTGGTGAAAGGAATGGGGAAGGGAGAACATACATGCATGTATACATCAAGTTAAATAGGCATATTCTTCCAAGCAAGCAACTTCCTAGGATCATTTTATTTTGGAAGCAATGCTGAATGCATCTTCAATCTTCATTACATAAAAAAGTCATTCATGCATAAAGTGGCCATGCTAAGAAGTTGACGATACAATACTGGACAGCTATATTTGTTATAAACAGATAATTAATGCAAAATTTCAGTCAGCATAGAATTGTTACCTTAAGTTCACTACATTTGCAAGATACAGCTGCGTTTTATACTGAAGCAATGCAAAAACATCATCTGCCATTCCAATATATGTGCAGTTTCTGACAATATCCAGCAGACCTACAGTAACATACATCAGAAGAAGTATCTGATACATTGTATCTTATGGAAGTATTTCTCTTTCCAAAGCGTGATAAATATGGTCAAATGCTACCTGAATGACAGTTTCCATCAATATCATTAACAAGCTCCTGAACAGAAGAAATATCTGCACTTTCCTTAGGGTTTCTTCTTTGTCTAACTGAAGACCTGCAGTTGTAGAATTTAAAGAAATCAGGTAACTGGTTATGTGTATAAAAATCATTCAACTCGCAATTTTATTATTGTGATTGTTGAAATTGAACTCCAACTTTTAGCGGAAAGCAATTGCCTACTCACATGAAGAATAAAAAATAGAAAGGGAGCATGCAAACTGATAGATGACCAATTTAACACAAGTAGTCTATCGTATTCTATATAAATTTCTAGCCTTCTATCATCCCATACTATCACATTTATAGAGTTCTGTAGTTTTGTGCTCTCTTCTCCGTGAGGTCTGAATATCAAATGCTCATTGAACTCTCATCTAGCTTCTTATGTTTTTTACATTACAAAGTTTTGATCATTAAAAAATATTTAGATGGATTAAAATTGAGCTACAAACAACAAAAATTTTCACATGAACAAAAATTTGCAGTAAAATACTACGGTGTTTCCTTCCCAAAAAAAAGGCATTTAATGAACTACTTCAATTAATATAGGATATTTTGCTAAAAGTTGCACTTAATGCCAGTTATCATTCAGGGCTAATTGACTAAAGAGGCCTGAAATGTGCAAAAAAGAATGCCTTATTTGATAATGAGATATTCAAGAAGCATCAGAACAATCAAGGATGTTCATAATGGCTGCACTTAAAGCCAGTTAGAAGGGTTAATTGACTCACATTGGTCACATAAAATGACAACTGATTAAGGAACCTACCTCACAGCTGCCAAGCTAGAATTCCCTTCAAGATTATCAACAGGCCTGGCTTGCAAATAGGCATGCAGCCTTCCAGCAGGATCTGATGCATCAGTTCTTACCATTTTATTCACTGGAACTTTTTGCGATTTTGACCCTGATTATATGCAATAACATAACAGTATCTTAATAGGCATCGCAGTGACTCTGACAAAATTGAGGCAAACCATAAGATAACCAGTATATTAGCTCCATACCATAAGGTGAGGGTGAGGGGTTAACATTTGAATCCTTTTTTGCACTTAAAGGAACACTTGGAGAGGAATCCAACGTCTACATGCATGAAAAAGAAGAAGGAAATAAAGCGAAAAGGATAAATGCATTAATAGAGAGAACACTAGAAATAGTGACACACTCACCACAAGTCTAGTAAGAAAAGAAAAGAGGAAAGATATACAGTTTAATTCTTGCCCAGTGTTAGGCAGAAAATACCCAGTGAACATACAGATAGGCTCCATAAGTAATTTAGAACATTCAGCTCAAACTGTGAAAGCAGAACTTCTTGAACATTAGAGTCCAAAGTAAAGCTAAATGCTTAAGACATGAAATGAGTTCAAGTTTCAACTTTATAATCTCGAAAGAGCCCTTTCTATCTTCTAACTTCTAAAACTACATATTACAGGACTTCATGCAGTGTGGTCTTGGTGACTTGATGCACAGGTTTAGTCTAATCCTATAATATATTGCTTATTATCAACGAATTCAGGCAAATGAGGAAATAATCCAAGATTATATAGTGATTAGAATAGGATGATCCAACAAAATTTGGGTATGAATTTACCAGTTACTATATGTTATCAAAAGAAAGACACTCTAATGGATTTGGTACTTCTTAATTGGATCCAAATTTTGAGGTAATATTAACAGATTGGTCAGAGTTAAAAGAAACAGATAGCTAAGAAATTGTGAAAACATCTAGTTCCAAGCTTCATTACCAAAATGTACCTGTTCTTGAAATGTCCTAGCCTCGTTTGAGTTCCTCAATTTTGATTCAACAGCAGATTGTATCGTGTTAATAATGAATTCCTGGTTCAGAAGGCTTACCTGCATATTAGCACATGATTTCTTTACTAAAAGCAAATTAATATATAGTTTTGGAAGGGGGTAGAATTTAAAGTAAATGAAAAGCTATACACTTCTTTCTGTACCAAATTCATATATGATACAAATACAGTTTTGTATTTTATATTTTTCCTTCTACATTAATAAAACAAAACAACTCATTGGCATTTAGTATAAATGTAAACTGAGCATATAAGGCACACCTAGCCTACCATACCCATGTAAGCTTATGCAAGTAATGAATAAACAATAAGCATATTCCTTTTCTTTTTACCTTCACAAGAACTACCCACCATAAATGTTACTGAAATCTGTCCTATGCATGTATGAGAGAACACCTAAGTTCACTCCCATATGTGCTAAGAAGCCAACTTGAATTTCAAAACTTATAGTTATGCTCTCTTATGTAGCAAACAACAGCAGCTGAAAAAAGTAAAGAGTAGAAGATCACACACATTATTGCATATCTCTCGTCATAGAGAGTCTATCCACCTTTCCATTTTGAGATGTCCCAAAATTACTGTCCACTGAAAATGTCAAAGCATTAACTATTTGGTTTTTGTGTCATACCCAGATTAAAATCCACTTTCACTCTTAATATAACTATTTTATCTCTCATTAACTTAGATTTAAATAAAACTCTCCATTCATTGAGCTTTTGAAATATAATTCATGCAAATTTGGGAGTAAATGTCTCATGAATTTTTAGAAAAATTGTTAAGGTAATTGTACTCTTTATAAGGTTATGATATTGTGAGTTCCCAAAGACTTTGTAGCATGTAATGATAAAAAACATATAACAATAATAATTGTGGTTTATGTATTTCTTAGAAAAAAAACAATTTGTTTTGTTGTTTAAAGAGAACTAACTAATTAGGATATCCAACCTCTCAGCACTAGCCCAACACCAAAAGATTTATGTATGCTTGATTCTGAAATACAATAAAAAGGTAACACTAGAAAGTGATGTGAGAATAGATGGCATGGAATCAAATTAATTGTTCTTTGATAATCTGTGTATAAAGTTGAAACTTAGGGACAGAGAGCGTATTGGATTATTCTATATTCTTCACAATCACTCAAGGAACAGAGAATCAGGACATAGTTAAGACCTGATAATGCTACATGATAAAGATTAAAATGGAAGGAATCAATTACAAGGTTTATGAATTACTTGAGTTTAAAGTTTGGTATTTTCAGTAATTGGAGGATCTAAAATCATCTAATGGCATTTATTTGGCTATACACAATCTCTCAACTAAACCATCCATTTGTGGTCTAAACAGTTGCAAAAAAGTTACATTTCCTAGGAAGCAAAGCAAGACCAACTGTAGCAGACAGATTATCATTAAATGACCAAACAAACAAAGCTAGAACTAATAAGTAAATGAAACATTTAGAACAATGAAGAAATGCAGAATATTTTTTTCTGATTTCAGCACACCTCCTCACGTTAAAACAGAAAATCAAACTAATATAATGGACTGATTTGAAATTTCAGCAAACGAGTTCATAGTCTCCCATTTAAACTTGCCAATATCTAAAAGATGCTCTCAAATGGATTGGTCAGACGGTAGAAGGAACCAAAAACCATCCCCGCATATGACTTTTTGGCCTTGGATTGCACTTGTACTGGTAAAGGAATGGGAAGACAAATTTTAGGTTCAGATCTAACTAGAAGATGAAAAAATAATCCATTAGTTTGTTGCCAAGCTAATTGAGATGTACTTAAATAATACCAAACAAGAACTTTTCAATTGTAGAAAGGTCTTCAAATTATAATGCAAAATCACAAAGGTTTAGAACAGTCTTTAAGTACAACTCTGATCAATACTAAGGATGAATTTATTTGTCAGATATGAGCCATCACCCTGAACAAAAAAAGGTGAAAAATTGTCAACACAGCAAAGTAGTGAACAAATAAATATCCCAAGGCTTATTTGGGAGGATGGCTTATCCTCCATCAAGCTTTTATAATTCTTTTTACTCATAATACAGTTCTATTATCTAAATAAATAAAATCCCCAGCCTCAGGCAGGTTGCTACAGTGCAATTTCACACAGACATTCACAATACTTCATCAAAATTCTTGGCACGTCATGCTGCAATAGAATTTACAGGGAGTCATAAATGTGCTACTGACAAGATTAATTTATTCGTTCAGAGTGCGTTCATAATGTAGTATGCTCTTGTTGAAAACAACTGGGAGAATTGGAATTAAAATTCAAAATGCCACATAATTATAGTTAACCCAGCATTGCAGCATGTTTTAATACACATATCGCAATGACATCTTTATCAGCAACTGTTAACATAAAAAACCAAGGCATAGGACATGAGACAAGTAGAGTTCTGTAAAAAATGCCAGGGGAATTTGACACTGCTATGGGATTTTATTTTATTTTTCTGTTTCCCCCTAGGATTCTAATTATGAGTAATTGCAAAATAAAACATTCCACCTGATTTTTACAGAGAACAAGGGATCTGAGGACATTATTTTCCTTTTTCTGCTTTATACTTATCCATATTACTCCCCTCATTGACCAGATTTATTGAATAAAATTATCCATATTCCTGGAAATGCGTACCTCTCTCTTTGTTGGATGCACATTCACATCAACATGCTCAGGTGGCAATACTATTGACATGTATATGAAAGGTTTTGAAGCTTTTGGTAAGGTAGCAGCATAAACAATTTCGATAGCTCTCTTTAAAGCAGTGCATTCCACTAGTCTATCTGTAGCAAACAAAAAAGACCACGGTAAAAGAAAGTTACAATAGGAAAATGTGTGAGAACCAAACTATTTTCTTTCTTTCTTTTTTTTTCATACTCTTACAGGAAAAGAAAAGGGGAAAAAAGAGTAAAAGGTATATAACTTCAAATAATTCGCAATTCATCATATTTTTCTTCTTTCCATAACAATCCACATAAAAGAATTTAGCTTGTGGATTGTACCTGGAAAGTCAAAAGAGTGCTCTAAGTTTAAGACTCTCATGTAGACAGTACCACTCAATAAAATTAACAGTAATGGTTCCTGAAGTTCAGGAAACCATTAAAGAATCACACCTGTTTTTATGTTATATGTGATAAAAATGTCAGAAGCACAGCCGCTTTTTCTTGATCATGAAAAGATCATGAAATGGGGGGAAGGACTTCTTGTTACAATTGTGAAAAAACACATACCATTGATAAAAAGAACCATTGTTGTTTTCTTCGCCACATAATTTGAATTGGAAATGAGTCCATCCATATTAAAAACTGAACTTGAAGGATCACTGTCTGGAACTTCTATTTTCATTAGATTGAGAGCAACAGAAACTCCATAAACAGATCTGATGGAATCAAGCCTTGATGATGTGGTGACTGAGTGGACATCTGCTCTGGATGCTCCATGCTGATTACAATAGAATTAAAAAAAAAATTACCAGAATTGTTCAATAAATATTCAAACCATCCAATTCAATACCGTATGTAAAGCTAAGCTTTGATAATCAAGAGACCAACCTTTCTGCAAGAAAAGCTCACGTTAATATGATGAATCGCAAATCGGCTTAGCAAGTCCGCTATTTTGGAATAATCATCTGAAGAATTCTGGAATGTCTTTCTCCTAGCAATCATGTTATAGAACAAGTTTTCTACCTAATAAGACAAGCAACTAGATTATTTAAGACGCAGCAAAATCCAAATTATTTGAGGAAGAAAAATACTTATAAAAAAAAAACAACAATAATAATAACATAGAAAATCAGAGATTGTCACAAAAATTTCCAGTAAATTCTAACCTTTTCTCAGCAGGATCAAAATCAACTAGCATTCATTCATTCTCGAGGATTTAACTATTTGATGACATATATCAAAATCCACATCATCTATCAAACAAACTTTAACATACAACGGTCTTCTAAATTTTGCACTCATAACGACATCCCCATTTTTTTCTCCCTTCATTTACTTTGTTTTCTATATTGCAAATTTTTATGAATTAAACAAGCAAACCACATATAAACTCAAAAGTCCAATTCACACACACCATTATCTGCGTCCCTTTAACTGCAGCACAAGGCTTAGGCTCATCCTCCATTACCCCATCTCTATATGAAACCCTGAAAAAAAAAAACAAGAGCAATAACAAAACCCAGATCCTCCATTAAATTATTGATTTTCACTATAAGAACGTGAAAATAGGTAAAGTTGAAAACTTTTCTCAGAAGCATTTAATCAAACATTTAAAATGCAAAAAAAAAAATTGTTTGCTTGCCTGTAACCATGCAATTTTCCTGGAGTAATAGTAGTGACAGTCACATGACCTACATAAGTCATGCTGGCCAATGCCTCTCCTCTGAACCCCATTGACTTAATCGACTGTAAATCCTCGTAATTAGTCAGCTTCGACGTCGTATGCCTCTCGCATAATATAGGCAAATCCTCACGCTGCAGAAAATTAAATTAAATTAAATTAAAAAAACAATTATTTTACCTTTGAAAATTAAAATTTGAGTTTTTTTATTTATTTAAGTACGCGAATGCCGTGGCCGTCATCGGAGACTTGAATGAGTTTAAGGCCACCGTCTTTAACAACGACGTTTATAGAGGTAGAGTGCGCGTCGAGGCTGTTTTCTACTAGTTCTTTGATGGCTGAAACAGGGCGTTGAATTACTTCTCCGGCGGCGATTCGGTTGACCACGGACTCATCTAGACGGTGGATTTTTGGTGGTTCCGATGGTGAGTATGGTGTTTTTTCTGTTTTTATTTCCATTAGGTCGGTTTCCGGTGATGTTGGAGGTGAGTGTTCACCGGCTTCCATTTTTGTTTAGAAGAAGAGAGTGAAAATGAGTGTCTTCCCGTATAGTGTTGGCGGGTCACAAAGGAGGGAAAGAATTACGTTATTTTCTTATATTTTGATATTTTAATTGCGTGGGAGATTTAGGTCCTTGAATTATGCAGATTGTATCAGATTAATCACTCTACTTTAAAAATATGCAATCCCATCTTGTAGTACTTTAATTTCAAGACACCCGATGAAATTTACGAGCTCTTTAGTAATGGAAAGTTTTTCCATTTTTCGCTCCATTTCTAGTTTGCAAATTTTAATAAAAAGTCCGAAAATTGAAAAATATGCGCAAATCATTTATTTTTTTAAAGAAAAGTCGTTTTGTTGGAAAGTTAACATCTTTTTTACAAAAATTCTAAGAAATTTACCTAATTGAAAAATCAAAACTATTTAAAAGAAAATCAAATCAAAAAATTGTTTCAAGTCAAAAAGATTTAGTGGAACAACATTTTTTTTCTTTTATGTTTTTTAATTTTAATTTTTACAACAAAATCATCTTTCAGTATTGGTTTTATTAGAAATTAAATTTTATAATTTGTTTCAGTTTACTTTCTATAAATTTATCCTAATTTTATAACTTAAATCATGAATTTGGTAGATTGACTCGGGTTTTTTTATTTGTTTTTTTATTTGAAGTTTTTTTTTCAATTTCATCCTTTAATATTGGGTTAATTGAGAATTAGACCTCATAATTTGGTTCGATTTGCTTTCTTTGAGGTTATTCCGGTCGCGACATAACCCAGATTGATTCAATTTGTTTTTTTGTGTTCTTTTTTTTAATTGATTTTTTTTTCAATTCCATCTTTTAAGATTGAGTCAATTGAAAATTGAGTTTCATAATTTATTTTGATTTGCTTTTCATAAAATTATTTTTATCTCATGACCAGAGTCGTGGATTTGGTAGATTAACTCAGGTTGATTCTTATTTTATTTGTACTTTATTTTTTTTACAATTTTATTATTAAACACTTGGTTGATTAAGAATTGAGTTTTATAAGTTGTTTCGATTTGTTTTCTATAGAGTTACCATAGTTTCATTACTCGAATCGTGAATTTATCAGGTTAACCCGGGTTGACTGAGGTTAATTTAATATGTTGTCATCTCAATATTTTTTTAAAAAAAAATATTTGAAACATTTTTTAATCAAACTATGTGTTTTCTAATAGTTGAGATTGTATTTAAACCTATAAATTGACCAAATTATATCAATCAAACATGTTTTGCACCTGTTCTCTCAGACATCTGCATTCTCAGTAGTAGAGATGTTTTGAATCGTTCACTTCCAGACTTGTTTGTCCAATTTAAACTTCTGCAGAGAATTCTAAATTCAATT
>Ga0307515_10021861_pt1 | contig 11315 bp, 8 predicted proteins | sample 17_EM_MG_FD_194513 | JGI IMG/M metagenome (GOLD analysis project Ga0307515, IMG submission 194513) | Populus trichocarpa ectomycorrhiza microbial communities from riparian zone in the Pacific Northwest, United States - 17_EM | ecosystem: Host-associated > Plants > Roots > Unclassified | place... | reverse complement strand
ACATCAAATCCAAGGGAAGAATCAGAGGATTGTCTTGTTCTTTTGAAAGAATATATTACGTAGAGATTGTACCCATTCATATATTTAATAAAATCATATATTTGTACATGCGTGCTTGTTTAATTTCAGGTGCTCAAAATTGTGTCTACAACACTATGTTGTTTACAACAATTGAAAGTCACATTTGATGTAATGCTGGGTTTACGTTAGCATTGATTCCTTTCAGCATGCTATATTTGTTTGCTGTCTCCTCATCCATATTCTGGACATATATTCTCAAGGAGTCATTGGTTCCTGAACTTCTTAGAAAATATGCCTCAGCCTTAGCAGCCAATTCATTTCTGCATGAGTTGACATTACCATCGAGCAATCTCAACACCACATCCAATCTCTCCGTATCGCTGTCGAACTGCATGTCAGAGTCAAAAGATTAGAAAGAATGTGACATTCGTGACAGTAAAGAGCTCATTAGAGTGAGAATCTTACAACAAAATCAGGTTGTGTCGCTTCTTCTGGTGCTAGCATAAACTTGATAACATAAACCCCACAGTCATATCTGCATAGAGAGAAATCACATTTACAATGTGTTTAGAGTGTAAATTTACATAATGTTTGGCAATAAAATCAAAATGTTGTAAACCAGAAATATGCTCTTACCCGTTGGTTTGTTGTGGGACATTCGGTGATCTGTCCACTGAAAAACTTGCAAATGACCAGCCATAAGGGTAGTACTGTTGTATATCATCTTCGAATAGGATATCCAGGATAGCCAACTATTTGTTTAAATATTGTAACATGATTGGTGTTAGAGAATAATATAAAACTAATCATTGAATTTCACCTTAATGTTTAAGTTTTTAGGTTGAGATAGATTTTTGATATAGAATCATAGTCTTTAAAACTAAGTTGCTGCGGTTCGAATCTTACAACTCTTAATTATATGTTCTAATTAGATTAATTACTTTATGAAAAAGCAGTGACGAGTCCATGCAAGTATCATTAGGTTTCATCTAAATGCTAAAGCTTCTGAATGAAATAGTTGATTGACAAATGGAAGTAAGCATAAATACAAGGAAAGATAGTTAAATTAGGAGACAAGACAAGGTAGCTCGAAGGATGCTAGCACTCACCATGTTAGGCAATCTCTTGTCAACGGAACTGCCACTAGATTTAGCTAATGAGTCCCAAATCTCAACAACTTGCTTCTTTATATGCAGAACAAAGAGATAGAAGTGTCTTCTTTCCTTGTCAAAGACAGGAACATACATCTGCAACCATATGTAGTTAACTGGTTGTCACCTTTCAAATGGGTCAACTAAGCATGCAAATGCATGAATTGGACTTGACGAAATTCAGACTTTACCTTCTCACAGCTGAACAGAGCAGACATATAATTTTCCCTGAACATGTGCTTCTTTGCAAAAGAGATACACTCGGATGTATCATATGCGTACTCCTGTTTTACCAATGCGTATGTATTTCTAAGGAAGTTATGTCTTGCAAGTAGGACTACATGGTAAATTGAATCGAACCAATTATACTACATGGAATTAAGATATAGGAAAGATTACCGAAAAAAAAATTGGAAGGTACCAATTTATATAACCTTTCTTCCTCCTCCTCTCAGCTAAGGTTAGGGCATCAGACATGACAGAAATTACGTTATCATCAAGGCATGTCTGTGGTCTTAGTGTGCGCAATTGACTCCGAGTCAAATAATTATGGTTGCAACGAACAACAATCTCACTGACAAAAGACACAGTTCACAATACAAGTTCAAATTATTTAAATAAAAAAAATACATATAGTAACTTGGAAGAGGGGAGGAAATCTAACCTCTCATCCAAAGATGAGTAAAAAATGTAGTTGATTAACTTTAAATCCTCTGGACTCGTAGATTTGGTCACCTTAAATGGACCTGCCTGATGTCTAGGCATTTGATGTTCTGAATCTCCCTGTTGCTTTCTTGAACTGGATAATATTATTATTTTTATTGTAATTAATATTATAAATAAAATAATTAAAAAAACATCATCATCATCATTATTATTATTATTATTAAATTTAAAAAATAGTATCATTACTATTGAAGAAAAACCATTATTTTTTTAAAAAATTAAAAAATATAAGAATTTGAATAGATAAATTAAATATTATTATTGGGTCTGGTGTTGCAGCCAGATTCGATGCTTTTGGGTTTGATGCTGTAACTGGACCCAACACTTTTAAATATTAGATTTTTTTTATATTTTTTATGAAAATAAAAGATTGGTGACACAACACCCTAACTAGTAATAAACTAAACAAATAACTTACTTGTTTTCAGGGCTTTCCAACCAGTCCTGTCCACATATAAAAGCCTCTATGTTCTCTGGCCCCAAACCATTGAATGCTGGATTCACCTTTGTAGCTTCACCGCTGATAGTAGACTTTGATAGAATAGCTGATATTGGAATTGCTAAGAAATCACGAGCCATTTTACCAAGTGCTGGAAATCTTGGAGTATTGACTCGCCACCAAGCTAATACATCTGAAACCTTATCCCGGTTTTCCACAGGCTCTCCTAAATACTGATCAAGATCAGATTTTGGCGGATCAACCTTAAGCCACTCACGGAATCCCAAGAACTTACCATCAGAATCTCGATCATATGATGCAAAACAACTGGTGTCCCTGGCAGGTGATGCTATATAACCAGTGTCATTCGCATAACTGTTGTACATACATGTAAGTTTGCTACGAAATCCCAGCAAGTATATGCTCGCATCACTGCCATACATCAGCTCAAACCCATACTGCACAAATTCAAGTTTACGGCACGGGTCGAGTACTAATAGGATTCCAAATGCAAAACTCCATTCACTCCAATACCTATCAAGATTCACCTTCATTCTCTTCGCCATTGAACAAACATACGTGTGCTCACTCTTTTCCCACGAAAGCAAGTTATTATATATATAGCAAACATGGAAGAAGAATGTATCCATGCTTGTTGAAGAACTGCCTAAAGATTTGTGGATCACTTTTAAACACCCACATACACTCATCGCCATCTTCCACTCCTCTGCAGATGGATTCAACTTTAAATCAAAATCAACTTGCTCGAGTTGAGTAAAAGCTTCTCTTAATTCCAATGCACTCATGAGCATGACAAATGTAGTATCCCATCTGGTAGGATCATCATGAGAGGCTGCTTTCATATCTTGCAATTTCACATTATTAATTGCTTCCCGAAACTTATCTTGGTTAATTGGTGTTGCATTCACATATTCAACACAGCCCCTAATCTTGTTAAGCACATCTTTTATCTCATAAAACCCATCTCGAGCAAGAAGTTCAAGAGTTTGTGCGTAGCAAGAAAAACATAGTAAGTCCCCATTCATATGTGGGAATTGACTGACAAGCTTACTTCTGAATTCTCTAGTCATTTGACTGTTTGGTGGAGCAATTTCTGCAAACATGAAGTGCACTTTCTTAATGATGTTCCACTCCACTAGCACATCTTTCACAGCTTCATTCATATAATCATGTTCTATACTCCTGAAAGCCAAAATCTTCTTATTCATCCTCCACCCATCATCAATAAAATGCATGGTCAAGCAGCAGGTTATCTTGTTATCACCGTATGACTGCAAATCAATTGTTATACTGAATAGAGATGAGAGATTATCAAGATATTTCATTAGTTTCTCTTTCTCTTGTCTGTAAATAGAAAGAGCATCAGCCTGTACACTGTCTTGTGAACAGAGTTGAAACTTTGGCTGCAGATCGCAGACAAAAGTTTTGAAGAACTCATTTTGAACCATATCCAATGGAAATCCGAGCTTCATAATCATTCTAACAAAGTTAAGGCGACTCCTTTCTTGATCAAACACGAAATTCCCTCCCAAATCAGAAGGCAATGTATGTTGTTTTGCATCTCCCTGTCTCTTTTTTGAACAAGTTTTTAAGTGTTTGTGTAGATTTGAAGTTCCCTTCCTGCTTTCCCCTGGATACTTCTTTTGACATCCTTTACATATGGCCCATACTGTACGATTTTCTTTGTGTTCGACCTTATCAAAATGTTTCCACACTTCAGATACCTTTCGTCGTTTATTAGCAGCACATATGATGAACATATTACCATCAGGATCTGGAGCAGGTTCAATTTCATCATTGTTTTTACCAGCACATATGTCGCTTTTACTAATTTTATCGAAATGTTTCCCAATGAATTCTTCTTTTGAAAGCATTCTCAAGCTCTTACAAGTTTTCTTTATTGTAAGCTTCAGTTTCTCAACCAATTCTTGCTGCTCTGAACTCTCTTTCACGAGGATAGGGAGAAATAACTCTAATAAATAGATAGAATCATCACCAGTGCTCCTTAGCGGGATTGCAACTGCAGCATTCAAATTATACTTTCGTGCGTGATGAGCAAGAGGATACTCGCTTACATGCTTTTCCTTCACATCAGGCTCAAAGGAAGGAAGACTTGTTTTATAGGCTTGTCCAGCAGCACCTTGCCCTGTGATCAGAAATAGCTGCTCACAAGCATGCACAAAGCCTTGCATCTCCTCATCTGCATAACAAGCTGTACGCTCTATTGCAAGTTCACATGGCCACAAAAACCTTAATTTTAAAATATCATCATGTCCCCGGGGAATCCATGTCAGAGCAAGTGGCAATCTGTGTGTTTGGCATACAGCTCTGGTAACATCAGCGATTTCAGCTAAGGCAGCTCTTTGAACCTCATTAAAACACTGGGAAAAAAAAAATTATATTAGACAAAGCAAAAGACAACTTAATTTTGCATAGAAAAAACTGTAAGGTACTACTGATACATACCTGAGGAGGACGAGGTCGAGATACTAGTAAATTGGTCCGTAAATTCACAGCCTGCAAACAGTTGGGCTTATACAGAGTTTACAACGCCATCAAAGAAGACCAATGTATCTTTGCACATATAATTTAATGGCAAAAATAATTTGGATTCAAGTTGTAATAAGGAATGCCTCATGAGCTCCAATTAAAAGCTTAAAGACTGTTTCACTTCAAGAACACTAGCAAAAGCGAACGCAGAGATCACAGAAAACGAAGCCAAGGGGGAATTCACATTTTATGAGATTTCAAAAGTAGAACAAACAATAACTTTGACTTTGAACTCAAATATGCTAAGGAAAACTTAGCATTGCTGATAATAATTGCTGGGGCTGTTAGGTTGTTAGAGTTATTGTTGAAATTGTCAAACTTCATTAAGTTAATAATCCCTTCTAGTTGGGACACATAAGTAGAGTCTAACTGTTTTCTTTAACTATTTACAGTATAAAAAGTGAAGTGGGTTGTTTTGTTTCAATCTTATTATCTCTTTGTAATGCTTATATAAGCCAACAGTGTGCTTATTTTTAACTACTCACCGTATAAAAAGAAAAGTGGGTTCAAGACTGTTTTCTCTAACTGTCTTCTAGAGTTATTGTGACCATGCGAACGTTGTTTTGTTTCAATCTTATCTTTTTGTAAGTCTTATATTTCAGATAATTTGAGTGAATTGCTTTGTGGTAGAGTTTACAACAATAAATTGAATGCTGTTTCTGATTGGAAAAAATATATATATAATGAAAACAAACCTGGAGAGCCTGGACAACTTTTTCCGTCTCTAAATCAAAATCCTGTTTCTCCTCCATGGTCACAATCTCCAGCACAGCACAGCAATACTTGGGTTGATCAGATTCAAAGACCGGAAAGGCAATAATACCCCTTACTCCACAAGAGATGGCATCTGATAGGTGTGCGTATTCATCCGGTCTGTAATAACTTACATTTGAAGTCCATTCTGGAAATTTACGCTCATAAGTCCATACCCGATCCAAAATGTCGTGGTCTGAAAACCCTTCCCGACCCTCCAGTTGACGATATCCAAGTAGCGTAGAATTTGGGACGCACAGGTGAGGGTAAGGGAGATTTTGCAGGTCGAGTCCACGCTTATCTTCAGCCCAAAATTGTGCCAAAAAACAACCACTTCCTAAAGAATCTTTAAGCAACGATAACGCTTTTTCCATCTTTTCCCGTAGTCTTAACTGTGCAGGATGCAAATCATCAACGACGCAAGACAACTGTTCCCGCAATAACGCTTTTTCCATTTGTATTTGGACAACGCTTTTGGCCACAAGTCTTCTCACTCCTCAGATCTTATCACATGGTGGCTGGAAAGTGGAACGATGAGGAGAAGGTAAAGGCTTGAAGGAGGTTGACTTGTTGACTTTTGGCACTGTGTCTTAAAACTAACTTATTTTCTGCCCCTTTAAATTCACTGATATTTTATCTCTATTCTGATAGTTTAATTCTTTTCAATTTCATCCTTGTGTTTTTCTTGACTAAAAAAAAAAAAAGCTTACTTATACCAGCAGAACTGGCTGAGAATCTCAAGTGCATTTGGTTTGCCTGCCTAAATTTTAAAGCTCAATCACCATCTTGTTATGTAATCATTGAAAAGAGGATAAATTTGAAAGAAGTTCAATCTTGACTTGACTTCTAATTTTGATAACAATTAACAAGGAAGCTTGTTTGCACACTTTGCTGGTGTGTTTGGTCTAGTTAATTTTTAAGGTATTTTTTATTTAAAAATATATTAAAATAATATTTTTAATAAAAAATATATAATAATCAATTGGAAGAAAGTGGTAGATAAATATTAGGTTGAGTTTTATTTCAACAAATCAGTTCAATTAACATTTATATGTGTAATATATTGTATAGTCATTATTAAAATTGTTGAGAAAAAAAAAGTTTTGATAAAAGATTTAAACATATTTCTTAGTGGAATAAAAAAGAAAGAGAGAGAGAAATTCAAACTTTTTTTTTTCATTTTTGAAGTCATAAGAGAAAGAAAGAAATAATGTTTTTCTCCTTTAATATGCTGCCTCTCGACTGAGTTTCATTAATTAAAAAAAGGTGTAAGCCACCTATAGTTTGGAAGGATTTGTCAAAAATAAATAAATAAATTCGGAGTGAATGTTGGAGTTTGAGAAAAGTCAATCGGACTTGTAAATGTTTTAAGGTCCGATTGACTTTTCTCAAACTCCAACATTCGGTTGATGACAACTCCATCTCCTTCTTCGACAAACTCCATCTCGAATAAAGGTCCGATTAATTTTTCTCGTCCAAATAATAATCATATATTCTTTTATGGACTTTATCTACGATCTAGGTTGAATTCAGTTAACCCAATATAGCTGGTTTGGCTTCAATTCTTCTTCCTTTTTCCAGAGAGAAATGAGTGTATATATTTAGGTACTTAGCTACGATCGAGTGATTTAATTCCGTCATCAACACTTAATATAAATTACATTCATTAAATAAAATTATTTAACATCATATCAACTATATTATAGTCAAAATCATTGCTAATAACATTTTTCTCTCTATATAGTAGAAATTTAATGATCTCTATCTCTTTCTCCTCAAACTAAAATAAAAAAAATAAAAAAAATAATTTTTTATAATAAAATAAAATTAAAAAGATATTTTAAAACGGAATGGTTATGATATGAGAACCAAAATAAAATTTTATAAAAAAATTTAAATCATTATCTATTTATGACATATTTTTCATTTTGATAATCTGTTTTCAACTTTGTTAACTAATTAATTTGATTTAATTACCTTGAATTTAGCTTAATATAAGCAATTAAAAAATTTAAAGATAAAATTAAAAAAAAAATTTGAACCATCCAGAGAGTAAACAATGCACGTCTAAAGTATTTTGGCAACATTTAATGTTTTTTATAATAATATAATAATAATAGTTTTGCTTTTTTAATTTGAATCACTTTGTATAATTTTTTTTTTCAAATCTAATTTTAAATAGAAATCAAATCTCTTTGAACACAAGTTATGAATATTTAAGAATATAGTATTGCTTGTTTTTAAAATATTTTTTATTTTAAAATATATTAAAATAATATTTTTTTTATTCTTAAAATTTTATTTTTGATATTAATATATTAAAATAATATGATATAAAAATACTAATAAATTTTTAATTTAAAATAAATAATATTTTAAAAGGAAGACCAAAAACACAGGCAATTTTATTCCTCCTTCCTCTTCCTCCTTCTGCTTCTTCTAGTTTTTTTTTTTTTTGTGGATGGAGAGCCTCTGTTGTACCCAAAGCAATAAATTCATGCTTCCTTTGTAATCTATCAGTGGCCTATTTACAGGGTAACAACGAGTCTCCTTCTAACTTCTCAACAGTTAGTTTTATCATTCCTTGGTCTAAAATGAATCACTTATATCACATGTCTAAGAATGACTTATTGGGCCTATGTTGGGCTAATTAAGTCCATAAAATAGCAAAGGAATGATAGCAATCAGTCCCCTTGTCAAGTACCTTGCACATCCTCCTCCTCCTCCTGCTGCAGTCTCTTATTTTGCTTGTCTTTTTAGTCCCACCACCACAAGCAGCTAGAATTTTCAACCTTTTTTTCGACAGTTTTTTGCGTTTCTTATAAATTCTTTCCCAGTCTTCTCAAGCTTTAGACATACAGCACAGGAAAACCATGGAGGATAGTGCTCGAGTTATCAAGGGTTTTATTCTTTCAATTCCAGAATCTGTGTCCCGACTCTGGCATAGAGCACGACAACTGGAATCACAGCAGCTACCACCTCCCACCATGAACCAAGAAGATGAGGGTGAGCAGGAAATGGAATGGCAAAAGGTGCTTGTAAGCACCTGCTTCACATCAGGACTTCAAATAGCCCTTCATTTTCACCAAATTACTGATTCCAAACTCGATTCCTTGCATTTAGTCTGTATCCTTGTTGCAATTATCTTTTCTTGCCTCTTTGTTTCACATTTTATCAACCCCGCGAAGTTTCCGATGACATCCAAAGTATTGGGTAAAGTTGCTGTTTTCCTGGCACCACCGTGTTTTTCATCACCATTTCAATCCCATTCCCCCCTGGTGTCAAGTGGGCTACTTGGATAATCTATGCCATTTCGTTGCTTGCTATTGCAATCTGCAATTTCTGCTACTAGACATGAGCTTTACATGGCATATGTTTTTTCTGTTAGTGTTTGTATTTGTTCTTCGAAACAAGGCTTCCATTTGCATGTTGGAAGGTGTTGAAATTAAGTGTAATCACGGTGTTATGTATAACCATTGATCAATACAATATAATATGTAGTATCTATGAGCTAAGAATGTAGAAAGGACGTTATCATCAAGCCAGATCTATGGTCTCATGGAGCATAATTCTCGCCGAGTTAAATAATAATTATTGCATTGAACAACAATCTCACTAGCAGAAACAAGTATAGAACAGGTGAACTTAAAATCGTTCAGCTAAGCAAACAAGAACTCTTAGAAAAAATTCTGACCTACCATTCAGTGAGGAATCGAAGACGTACTGGATTAACTTCAAGTCCACTGGACTGGGTTTGCTCACTGTAAACGGACCAACTAGATATTTAGACATTTGCTTCACAAGTGAGTCAGATCTCACATTTAAGGAGACCAGAGAAGAACGAGAAATCCCTTCCTTGCTCCTGCAAATATGGATTTATCAACGTTGCACCATCAAGCTTAGGAAATGCATATCAAATTTAGCTTTTGCTATTGTTTTAGCGTCATGACCCTGTTAATAATCATTACAAGGGAAGTGTGTGACTTTGCAGCCAAATTTCATTAACAAATAATGGCAGGAAAAAAAAAAAACAGGAAAACAATGTTCAGAAATTTAGGGGGAAGAATCATTTTGGATTCACCTGTCTCTAGAAAGTGAAGAACTCAATTGTTTTCAGGGCTTTCCAACCAGTCCTGTCCGCATATTAAAGCCTCTATATGATCTCTGGCCTGAAACCATTGAATGCAACTGCACCGCTGATAGTAGACTTTGATAGAATAGCTGATATTGGAATTGCTCAGAAATCACGAGCCATTTTGGATTCACCAAGTGCTGGAAATCTTGGAGTACTGACTCGCCACCAAGCTAATACATCAGAAACCTTATCCCGGTTTTCCAAAGGCTCTCCTAAATACCAATTAAGATCAAGTTTTTGTGAAGCAACCACATCGCCATCATCTTTCTGCTTATGCCACTCACGAAATCCCAGGAACTTATCATCAGAATCTGGATCATGTGATGTCAGACAAGTGGTATCCTTAGAAGGTGATGCTAGATAACTTCAATATCTTCGCCATTGGACAAACATATTTGTTTTTGCATCTCTCCGTCTATTTTTTGAATAACGTTTAAAGTGTTTGTGTAGATTTGAAGTTCCCTTCTTGCTATCCCCTGTATACTTGTTTTTGCATCCTTTACATATGGCCCATACTGCACAAATTTCTTCTATAACCTTATCGAACCATTTCCACACTTCAGATACCTTTCGCTGTTTATTATCAGCACATATGATGAACATATTACCATCAGGATCTGGAGCAGGTTCAGTTTTATCATTGTTTTTACTAACTTTAGAACCTCGTTCCCCGAGTAATTCTTCTTTTGAAAACATTCTCAAGCTCTTACAAGTTTTCCGTGGAGTAAGCTTCAGGTTCCTAACCAAGTCTTGCTGCTCTGAACTCTCTTTCATGAGGATAGGGAGAAAGAACTCTAATGTATTGATATAATCAGCATCAGTGCTCCTTAGCAGGATTGCAACCGCAGCATTCTAATTATACTTTCGTGCGTGATGAGCAAGAGGATACTCGTTTACATGCTTTTCCTTCACATCAGGCTCAAAGGAAGGAAGACATGTTTGACAGGCTTGTCCAGCAGCACCTTGCCCTGTGTTCAGAAATAGTTGCTCACAAGCATTCACAAAGCCTTGCATCTCCTCATCTGAATAACAAGCTGTACGCTCTATTGAAAGTTCACATGTCCTCAAAAAACCTGAATTACATAATCTGACATGAGATTTTGAAATATCATCAACAGCTCCCCAGGTATAATCACAAGGAATCCATGTCAGAGCAAGTGGCAATCTGTGTGCTTGGCATACAGCTCTGGTAACATTAGCGATTTCTGTGAACTCAGCTCTTTGATCCCTTGAAAAACACTAGGAAAAAAATTCTATTAGACAAAGCAGAAGACAACCTAATTTAGCATAGAAAAAACTGTAAGGCACTACCGATAAATACCTCAGGACAAAGTCGAGGTTGTAAATTGATCCGTAAATCGGCAGCCTGCAAACAGTTGGGCTTATACAGAGTTTATAACAGCATCAAACAAGACCAATGTCTCTTTGCACATATAATTTAATGGCACAAATATTTTGGACTCAAGCTAATGCAGTTGTAATAAGGAATGCCTCATCAGCTCTAATTTAAAGCTTAAAG
>Ga0307515_10021860_pt1 | contig 11316 bp, 8 predicted proteins | sample 17_EM_MG_FD_194513 | JGI IMG/M metagenome (GOLD analysis project Ga0307515, IMG submission 194513) | Populus trichocarpa ectomycorrhiza microbial communities from riparian zone in the Pacific Northwest, United States - 17_EM | ecosystem: Host-associated > Plants > Roots > Unclassified | place... | reverse complement strand
GAACCAAGGTATACCGGACATTGGAAAGACTTTCTCCTGGAACAAGGCGTTGCCGCAACTCCCCAATGCTCCAGGCCCACTTCAACATTGATATACGTATGGAAATCCTCTCACCGGCTTTTTGCCATCGCATTTGTCTTTCCTACTTCGACACCTGTCGCAAGCCTGCGATACCCGCTTTCGAGGGCCATGCTTCCCAGGCTTCTGAACCTCCTCGGACGACTTCAATTCTTCCTGCTTATGCTCTGCCAACTTCGGATCGCCCAATGCTTGTGGTGCCATTTCCGCGTGTGCTCTTCAATTTAGATGGTTATGGGTTCGGATGTGCAGTCGCCCTCAGGGCAAGGCCGCGAGTGTTGGTCATCCGGGCTCGGTTTGTCCAAGCATGAGGGTATTCGACGTTGTACTCTCGCAGAGCTGGTCCGGGGTTATGAGGATGTCGGGTTCTGGAGCTGCGCCGTTGGCTGACAAGGGCAACTCGTCAGGTTCGGCAAGGTCTTCTCAATATCGACCCTGTACGTGTTATTACCATGCATCTGCAGCAAAGTTTGTCGGGGCCTTACCAATTCTTCCTTCCCCAAGGTTGGGGTTGGGTTCGTTCACCAATGCCGCGACGCCAATTGGTGAGAGAATCTGGAGACCCCACACTTCTTGGTCGGCTGAGTTTTTTCCCGATTTTTGGCGTCGTTCTCCTTAGTCATCTAATCTGAATCCAGGTCGCGCAGCGTGGAGTGGCTTCTTCTCTGAATGCCGTCGACTGTCGCCAGCTCCTTCGTGAAGATATAATTGACCTTGCTGCTGTCGACGGCAGCGTCCCTCGGTGGCTTCTTGTGACCATCACGCAGCAGACGCAAGCATCCCCGTCTCCCCGGCGAGCTTGGAAAGCAGCCGCCCCGATTTGGTTACCCCGCTTTTGCTCGCTTTGCGACTTCATCACGTGTCGAGGGTTGAGACTTTCCGACTCATTGCATGAGAGAAGGAAAAGGAGTTGCGTATTCTGGAGTTCTGGGCCTCCAGAGTTCTCCGAATTCGTCTGGACAATTGCTCTATCTTGAACGGCTCATTGTAGCGGTGAAATCAGGACATTCGAGGCCTTCATTGCTTTTCCTTTTGAGAAATGTCTGTCACAACTCAGCTTGCGCCTCCCCTCTCGTCATCCTGGAACATAGAAAACCGGCCCTCGCCCTGTATACGAGACTTCCCTCCTGAGGCGTCTATTGTCCTCGTTGGATCCCGAGGGTCTGGCAAAAGAACCCTCGGCTTTATTGGTGCCACTCATCTTGGTCGCCGTCTGATCACGGAAGATCACTGCTTCCAGGAGGCAACAGGCACTACACGAGGCATCTTTCTTCGTCAATATGGAAATCAAGCATTCTACCGGAAAAACGTCGAGGTTCTGAAGCAGATGTTGGACAATCACAGGACTGGATGCATTATCGAATGTGGGATGGGCAGCCTGTCATATCCTGCTCAAAAAGCGCTAGCAGAGTACTCGAAAACGCATCCCGTCATCTACATCACTCGAGGAAGTCACAGGATAAAGTCCCTGTTACGACTTGGGGATGAAGAAGCTGCTCGTCTTGAAATCGCGGATTTAGCCCACCGGAATTGTTCTAACCTCGAGTATTATAATTTATACGATCCAAGTGGTGATGGAGCTGAGACACCACCAGAGAATGGATTCGGAAATGTTTCTTCAAGACTCAAATACGCCAAAGAAGATTTCTCTAGCTTTCTCGATCTCTTGACTGGCCAGGGGGTTATCCGGAGTGGCTTTGAAAGCCCCTTTTCTATTGCGGCCCTTCCACCGGAGTGCAGGTCATTCACTTTCGCACTATCCTTACGACTCTCGACAATACCCGCAATAGACCTCGTTGAATTGGAAGCTGGAGCTGATGCTGTACAATTGAAGATTGATACTTGGTCACCTGATCTTCAGAAATTGATCGGCAAGCATGTTGCAACCATCAGGAGAAATCTTGGAGTACCTGTGATTTTCCAAGTCGAGAACTATGCCTTTGAGGGGACACAACTCACTATGGCGGAGAGGGAACACGCCTATTTCATTCTCATGGAATGGGCTCTTCGACTCGCAGTCGAATATATTATTGTCGACCTAAAATATTCATCTGAACGAGTCTCTCATCTCGTCCGATCTTCGGGCCGGACGAGAGTTATTGGACAATACCTTTCACGAGATGAGAACCCTTGGGGATGGGATGAAGATGCTCGTATAACCGAGTACAACAGGGCCAAATCTCTGAGCTGTGATATCGTCCGATTTGTGCGAGCAACATCAAAAGAGAGCGAGAATGACTTTGTTCGGGCATTTGTGAACAGGATCGAGTCTATACCGGATCATCTACCGATTATTGCTTACAATCTTGGAGACCATGGACGCCCGTCACTCGTGGCCAATAAGATCTTCACGCCCGTTACTCATCCGATTATGAACACTACTGTCAGTAAGAGTCAGATTCGGCAATTTCTTCCAACTGCCTCGGAAGCCATGCAGGCTCTGTATCAGATGCGAATCCTGGATCCACTGCACTTTTACCATCTCGGAGCCAGTGTATTCTATAGCTTGTCACCCGCCATGCACACTGCTGCATATCAAGTCTGTGGAATGAGTAATGATTTCCAATCCCTTCAAGTCTCATCGCTTGAAGATATTCATCGGATTATCCATGACCAAAACTTCGGAGGCGCCGCCATTACACAGCCTTTCAAGGTCCAAATATTGAGCCGAATAGCAGCAAAGAGCTATCACGCCAAGGCCATTGGAGCCGTGAATACTCTACTTCCCCTCCGCACATTCCAAAATAGCAGTCCTCTGGATGGGAGCACGGAATCGCTTCTCTGGCAAGCTAACCAGAGATGCAAAGCTGGACCAATAGCAGTATGTCTATTTTCTCTTCTTTTCTTGTCCTCTTGAATCTCCTACGAGCTCTGGGACAACCCTCGGAATGCCCTAGACATTCTTGTATATTCAGAATGATCCCATTCGAACGCTCTCAGAATTTCAATCCATTAATCAAGTACTAACATGCTATTTTCAGGCTTACTATGGAGACAACACTGATTTTATCGGAATCATGACCTGTATCAGACGAAACATGTCTCCAAGGAACGCCATCCAGCCCTCGAAAACGACCGGCCTCGTGATTGGGGCAGGCGGAATGGCTCGAGCGGCAGTTTACGCCATGATCCAACTGGGTTGTCGGAAAGTATTCATTTGCAACCGCACAGTTGAAAACGCAGAGGCCGTCGCCAGACACTTCAACTCATGGGCCTCCGGACTCAGCAGCGATGGCGAAATAGTGCGTGTCCTGAGATCTACCAGCGAAGACTGGCCAGTAGGTTATAGACAGCCTACCATGATCGTCTCTTGTGTCCCAGCACGGAGCGTTGGAGATCATGCTCCCGCGAATTTCGAAATGCCAATGCAGTGGCTCGGAAGTCCGACTGGTGGAGTTGTTGTTGAGGTGAGTAGTTCCGATCCACTTCCTCATCCTCGAAGCTGGAGATATTTGGGATTTCCGCTTTACAAGCAAGCATTGCTGACTTCCTTCACAGCTAGCATACTTACCCCTGGATACACCCCTGTTGAAACAGATCCGACGTGTACGGGAGGAGACGAAGCAGGCATGGGTAATTGTGGATGGCTTGGAAGTCTTGCCCGAACAAGCCATAGCTCAATTTGAGTTAATGACCGGAAGGAAGGCGCCAAAGAGAAGGATGAGACTTGAAGTTCTTCAGAATTATCATCGCTATGAGGAGTAAAATACTGGATCGGTATATTGGAAACAGTACATTATCGAAGCGAGCTCGGAAGAAACACGGGAACACTTGAATTGCTATAGAACCAGCAGGGTTGGAGCACCAGGAGTTCTAGATATCATGGAATCTTCAATCAGACTACCACTTGAACGACTAGGAAATTGTACAGTAGGATATGTCATTCAAAGCAGCCCAGTCGCCAACAACATGTGATGTTTGAGAAGTTCTCTTGCCCCTTATCCACCCCCCTAATGAAAGGCGGAGCATACACAGAATAAGGTGCCTTCTAGTCCCAAAAAGTCAAAAGACTAATCTGATCTGCCAACGCTCCGTTAAGAACACCTTTCTAGATGAAAGATGATCTTGCAATCTCTACAGAATGCATCGCTGGGTAATTTGAAAGCTGCCTAGCAGCCTATGCTCAAAATGACTGCATCACTGTAACCCATCAAGGGAGATCAAAAAAGCAAGGTATCTTGATTTTCAATAACTACTCCGCCAAGTTCTTGCTCCAGCAAGAAGGTTAAAGCCCCCCGACGCCACGCTGGTAATCAAAGCAAGGGGACATGAATCCTACAATCATTAATCGTCAACGCCGGCACTTCTAGTCATAAGTATGCGTAAATAGCGCGGAAATCGACTCTCCATAGTGGTTTCTGCGGATTGCCTCTGCGAGTAGATTCGACAAGTCAAGGATAACGAGCTTCTTGGTAGCGCGTGCCTTTTCGGGGGAGATGGGGAATGAATTCGTGACGAGGATGGTGTCGATGCAATCGCAATCTTGGAGTTCTTCGAGTGAGTCGCCGCCAAAAAGACCGTGGGTGGCGATGCAGTAGACTTTCTTCGCGCCGCCACGTTTGACGACACATTCTGCTGCTGCGATCCAACTTCCGGCTTTGTCGATCATGTCATCGATGATGAAGACCGTTCGGTTTCGTACGTCTCCAACCAATGTGATCATTTGCTCCAGAGTTGGGTCGTTGAAGCCCTCCTCTTCTTCATCTGAAGTTGCAGTCGCATCTGCAGTACCGCCGAGTGCGTGTCCTTCTGGGTTGAAGAATGAGGAATTTCTTGACATTTCCATTGGGTCTTCGTCTGGACGATCGAGGATTTGGGAGGCTGACATGGCAGATTGTGTTGGTGAAGGCCAATCGTCTGGTACAATATGACCCTGTACAAGTCGTCCGTGTGTTATATCTCTAGCCCTCTCGTCGGTGAACTCTATCTCCTCTTGTATCGGTAATGACCGGGCTGGGGTGGGTTGTGCGCGGTGGAGGGGCGACCTTGTAGATGTATTCGGATTCGGACTTTGGTGGTGTGCAGTTCTTCGAGGAGAAGGCATACCTTGCTGGGACTTTCGAGGTGAGGATTGGCTGCTATCCTGTCGTGTATGTGTTTGACGGGGTTGAGTCGTTTCTTGAGGTGGCTGCTCCAGTTTTTGTTCTTCTCGCTCAGCAGGCAATGGCTTAAGCTCGAGCTTTAATCCGTGTTTGCTCATGTGGCTTCCACTTCCAATATGCAACTTGCTCACATCAGAATCCAATTCCGTCTCCGGACCGAAACCATCCAATCGATTCATGATCATGCTCGTAGTCATATTGACGCCACCTCGTTTCTTGTCCGTGGTGACTATACCAAAGTTGAGCTTCAACGCGTCGGCTAATGATGTGACCCGTTTTGTGCCTCCAGCATTTTTCGATACGCAAACGGCTTCCTGCCAATTCGGAACGTTGTGCCTAATCCATCGCGCAATCAATGGCTCCGCGTGTAGATTGTCAACCGGGCATCTGAAAAAGCCCTGCATCTGCGAAGCATGTAGGTCGATAGTAATGACATGTTTGATTCCGGCAACGTCGAGGAGATTCGCAAGCATACGCGCAGTGATTGCACCTCGATGTGATTTCTTCTTCGATTGTCTGCTGTATGGGAAATATGGTAAAACGGCTTGGTAAATCAGCTTCGAAGTTCCTTGGGATTGTGGGGTGACTATTACCTGTAATCTTGTTTGCTGAGCCTCCCTTGCAAGCAGAGATCAAGATGAGAAGCTCCATGATACTGTCATTGATCTTACTGCTACCTGATTGAATCACAAACACGTCCTTTTCTCGAATACTGGTCAGGATCTTGACGCTGGTCTCGCCCTGTGCTCATCAGCCTTGCCACGGGGAAGATTTCAGAAACACATACATTTGCGAATTGGGACAGCTCCACAGCAGCAGGAGCCATTCCCAGATTCGAGCATATCTGACCTGTGAGGGCGGGACACGAGCTCCCAGCAAAGATGAGGGTGTTGCGCATCGTGAAAATGTGTTGAGGATTGTTTGAGGAAGAAGCGGTAGCTTGGGAGAGGGAAAATTTTAAAGATGATGCCGGCCAACCTTAAATTCACGACATCGCCTCACAAACTCATAAATCACAAGCAGATCACAAGCAACAAAGCCCAGTCGGAAGGTAGTACTTAAAGTACCTTGATCTCAATGGGGATTCCCCATCTGATCACTTTTTTGCAGCCTTATGCAGAGGCAGAATCAATAGTAGGCAGACATGTCGTGATAGATGGATCAGGGTTTGCCTATCACATTTACCACGCCTGCTTGAGTGCCAGACCCGCAGCATGGAACGCCTTTGAAGCAGCTCCCTCATATGAAGAGCTTGGGAAAGCATGTATTGCCTGGCTAGATGGACTTCGGGACAACGGTGTTGAGATGTAAGCTCCCGTGACGTTTTGGTGGAACGCGGGCTAATCGAACAAAGAAAGAAGATATATTTTGACGGTTTTCTGCCTCCCTTGAAGTTTGATACAAGAATGGAAAGGCTTATGAGGCAGACCCATCAACTGAGCCAATATCATGTCTCAAATGCAACGCCATGCCGAGCCTCATTTCCACCCCTCGACAGCCTTCCAGGAGGGCCATTTAACACCGCTTCAGTGAAGTCAAAATTGTCAGCACTTCCTCCAAGTCCGTTCTTAGTTCCTGCAGTTCTGGAAGCCCTTTTAGACTCAGATCAGTATCAGGAGCGCACAGAGGTTGTACCTGGTGAAGCTGATCTGTACTGTGCCAAATATTTGAGCCAGCATGGAGGGATTGTTCTTACCGGCGATTCGGATCTTCTTGTGCATGACTTAGGTAATGGAGCAGTCAGTTTCTTCAGAGACATAACTCCTGATAAGCGGGCCTTAAGCGTCCAGATTTACCGACCAACAGTTATTGCTGAACGACTTGACCTACCGAAATCTCATGGCCTTCATGCCTTTGCATTTGAAATTTCAATGGACAGTCATGGTACATTTCGCAAACTCCTTGCCGATGCCCGAACTCTCAAAACTGCAACTGCAAGCCCTTCAGAGTTCAAGCGCTTCTCGAAGGAATACAATCAGCTCTCAGCTCCTCTCGAAGCCAAAGACCCCACAAATTTGTTCCCACTTCTCCGGAGCCTGGACCCACGCATCTCTGAATACGTGTTGCAATATCCCTACCTCGCTCGGATTGCAGGACAGGATGAGGTTGCTAAAGGCTCTCAGACGTTTCATGTCTTTCTTCCCTTTCTTCTTGATTGTCCTGTACGCACCAACGCTTGGGAGGTATCAACAGTCATCAGACAGCTTGCATACGGGCTGATCAATCTCATTGTACCAGAAGACCAACAAAGACTAGTTGTCTCGGAGTATAGGAAGCAGCAAGATAAGTCAACAGGGCGGGAACTACAGCTCCCGAACCTGCCACAGATTCCAGAGGCCTGTACTGCCATTACTACTTTATATTCTCAGCTCCAACAAAACTTTCCTGGAGTCTCTAGATCTGAGATCTGGACAGCCATTGCAATCCACCAAGAGATCGAATATTCGTACTCCCGGGCCAAAATACCGCTTTGCAAACTTGTTGTACAGCAGCTCGCTGATCTGGAAAATGAGTACAACATGAGAAACAAGAGAAGGAACCTCACGTGGGACATTATTCAATTCTTTGCCCAAATTCAAGGTTCCTACTACTCCTTTCGAATTCTCAAACAGATCATGTCTTTAGTGGTTTCTCACGGTCCTCCCCAGTCACTTCCAGAGCCGCTGCTTCATTTGCATTGGCAGCTCGAGTCTCTCCCGCACTTGCGTGATCTGCCAGGCCTCGATAGTGCCCCGTCCATCATTGGGAGCCTCGGTAAGAGAGCCATTTCAATTATCACTAGCCACCCATCAATGGATGAAGAAGCTACAGCAGATCCTCAAGAGTCTTGCAGAGCGCGAAAGAAGAAGAGAAAGAGGAACCACTCTGCCGCTGGCGCTTCTTCTGGCTGTCAAAAGCCGACCAATCCTTTCGAGCTATTGGGAGATGCATAGAACAGGCCATGTATTGCTTCCGCGCATATCGTCTGGAAACAAGTATTCAGTCTCGCTGCCTGTCTTCAAGTGGCGGGTCCATTTTGGGGAAGACATAACCATCTCTTGGCGGTGCAGTCGTCACTCGATGCTGCAGACCGAAAGCCAAGCATCGTTCCTTCCTTCCTGGAATCTTCACATGTTCTCAACAGCCACTCAACTCAGGAACTAAGACCCAAGTCCACCATCGTCTTCGTGATTCTTCCACATCCGTGTATAACTATCCGCAGATTATCCATGGTTAAACACATTCGTTATTGAAAGACTGAGCAGCGTGTTGGAGCTGAATATGGACACCCCGGACGATTGGCAGCTGTCAAATCGACTTATTCAATCTGCGGCCCAAGAACCCTCATTCCATTCATTCAGCAAGCTTCCAATCGAAATTCGACTGGAAATATGGAAAAACATTCTGCCAGGTCCCCGGCTTATCCAAGTTCACTATGATGTGCGGGTTGGGAAATTCTGGACTACCACTCCATCTCCAGCAAAACTCCTTGTGTGCTCGGAGTCGCGATACGAGATGTTGAAGGAATGGCCGCTTCGGTTTGCTACTCGTGGCCATAGTCCATTGGTTCGCGCAAATCTGGATATCGATACAGTACGGCTGAGCTGGAATCCTCTGAGACTGAGAGCCATTAGCCAAGAAGACTTATGCAGCATTATATCATTAGAGGTTGGTGGGAAAGAGGTCCAACGTGCCAGTGCGGAAGCAATACTTCAGTCCATTCTCACCATGCCCAATCTGAAGGACTTCTCGCTTGTTTCACCAGCTCTTTGCGATATCTACCCATATTCTCTTAGCCAGCAGCTCTCACAACCACACGTTGGTCCGAGTGAGGAAGAGAATTGGCTCTTAAGCGCGCAGCGACTTGGCTATGAAGCGAGAAGAAATCGGGCATTCTATCAACATACGGAAGTGACGAGATGCTTTCGAGCTTGGGCAAGAGAAAATCCAGAATATAAACTGCCTAGGCTACGACTTTTGCTATCAGAGCCTGATGGCAGTCGTTCAGGACAATTTTTCTGGAAGCCATGAGCTGGTATTTTAGATGTGTGTATGACCAGTCGAAGTTTGTCCAACGGTTGTGAAGAAGATTGGGTTCGTACTTGGAAAAGGGCTCGATGTCCACAAAGAGCATCGTCGGTAGAGGAGTTTGACGGCTGTCAGAGCTTATGTCGATTGGTATACTAGTACTGGTTTGGCGGACTTGGATTTTGGTTTGGGTGGCGTCGCTGTTGACTTGTAGAATGCTCAAGTTCAAACCCGTTTGCAGCCGTTTTTTTGGTCCCTCTCAGGTTCATCTTGTTGTTTATACTGCTTCTATATCGAGTTCCTTGGCTTCGTCTTCCCCAATCCCGTCTTCATTCAAGCAAATATCTTGCACGAGCCTCTTTCAATGCAATCCTGGTCGACCTTTTTAGCCAAGTTGTTGATGATCCTTCCTGGGCTTTCACCACAGTTCCCAAATACCTCAGCTGGGAGATTTTTACAGAGTTCTTCTACTCCAAAGATTCGAACACACTCCCCAGGTAGAGCCTATCACACAAGTTCTACGCCCCGACCCTTTCCTAGAGCGGACATCCCGTAACTACTCGTTCATTTCCCAGATTCCCAGTAGCCAACCGCTCTTCAAGGTCGTAGCTTTTTCATTCTTTACGTAAGAAGTACAGAAATTTGTATGATTCCAAATACCTCTGTAACCCGCCCCCCTTCCAAGCCACGATCGGCACTTCCAGCTGTCTTGGCAAGTTGACTGCGCTGAAACAACAGCCTGAAAAGTGGTTCAGGTCTAGGTCTCAAAACAAGCACATTCCTCCCTACCGAATAAAGACACCGGATGGCCTGAACAAAAGGCATCACTTATAAGAGCCAAGAAGCTTGGTTTTTGCTTTACTGGGAGGGAAGCAGCGCCCAGACTTCGGTACTGGAGATCATCGAAGAGGGGAAGCTTGACCCTGCCGACGTACAGTATACTCCGTTGAAGAAAAAGCTACGTCTAGATTGTTGCCACATTTCGGCTTTGTAGGACATGCTCACACGGTATCAAAGACTTCTCAGACCAGCAAGGCATCGCAAGTCTCTTGCGGGTCCTAACTTCGTCATCAACACTTCAGAACCAAACACCGCAAACAGCAAACTCACCTCCCAACTTCCTCTCCCTTCTTTCCACCAGTTCCAGAAGATCGATTTCCAGAACTTCATTCTCAAAGCACCCACTACCTCAAAGCTACAAGAAATATCGTCGCTTGGCACTCAAGCCCTGTCGGAACGCGGTCCGCTCCCCTGTCTGCAGTCCAAACGGGTAATCACCCTGCCCCGCCCCTTCGAGCCTGAACCCCATTCCCTCCCCGTCAGGGGCCTAACCCATCCCCTCCGAGCCAGCGCATCACCAAAACAAGATCCAAGCACGGAAAGCACATGGATCTCGCCTAACCCAGCGGGAGATAAAGGCATCCTTGCCGCAGTACTCTTCTCGGCACATCTGAGGTACGTTGTTGCGGGGTCATTATGCGATACGAGCTAGGAGGCGCTCAAATAGGAATGAGGGTTTGAAGCGTAAATTGGGAGGATTAGGGAGTTTCTTTGCCACGTGTTCGCATTGAGCGATACAAGACTTCTCTTTGTCCCTTTCGGAAGAGCATTGTTTGGGGATACTTGCCCTATTTGCGTTTGCACTGAATGGTATCGGCCCTAACCAACCTGGCACTAATGATTAAAGAGCACAAAAAGACGTTTTCGTTTCAGGCTGAAGATGAGCAGAAACCCACGAATCTTCTTTGACCAGAATGTAACGTAATGTAGCGCTGAATTATGCAGTAACAGTGCCGCGGCCGCAACTCCCCTACCACTCCCCGAATCTAGCACCGGCGGCAGGATGAGCATAGTGAGACTGAACCAGTGTCGTCTCCGGCCAAACCCTCTTGCCAACGACTCATTCATCAAGGCCCCATTTATCCTCCGGCCAACACTTCTATAGGCCTTTCATAGCTTCGCCACCGCTCCACCCCTTGCCGTAATCAGCCTGCCAGGGCATGTTATAGCCAAGTTTGAAGATCTTCCAGACGCCGGCTTCAAAGACGTAGTCGTTCTCGTACACTCCTCCCCAGAATTGTGAAGGGACATCTTCGGATCTTTCTGATTGCTGTACGGAATGCTGGAG
>Ga0307515_10021859_pt1 | contig 11316 bp, 8 predicted proteins | sample 17_EM_MG_FD_194513 | JGI IMG/M metagenome (GOLD analysis project Ga0307515, IMG submission 194513) | Populus trichocarpa ectomycorrhiza microbial communities from riparian zone in the Pacific Northwest, United States - 17_EM | ecosystem: Host-associated > Plants > Roots > Unclassified | place... | reverse complement strand
GTGGTATTGACGCCGGGCGCGGAGTAAACCGCCACCAGGGTGTCTCTGACGGCTCTGACGGAGCGCGTCCACTCTGACGGAGCCATTCCGCCCGGACGGAAATGTTTTTTGCTGATGACGGAGGGTCAACGATATTTGGTCTGGTAAGTCCGGTAATTACAGAGTGATTTGGTCATTGTTAGATATAATCTCAACATTGGCCGTCTTCATAGGAAATAGAGAAAGCGACAAGCTCTGTGCCACATCGTGAAAATGAGCATCACCCGAGTGTCAATGATTTGTGGCCTTGCATCATGGTTAATCACAGCACCATGTGGCCGTGATTGTCAATAAACAAAGTTTTGACCAGTTTAATAAGCTCTAACGCTCCTGAATACAAGGTTGCAGCTTTGAATATGAATTAAGTTTTTATTGCCCAGGAAGCTGTCGCGTGAATATCTCTTGCTTGTCTGGATATAAAGGCTATAACTCCTTGTTTATAGATGTCTGCGATCAAGCGCCACTGAGATTACCCACCAAAAATCTTTCACGCTCCTTTGAAGCTCATTGTCAAGATGAGGCAGGAAGTGTGTCTCTTACTCGTTTGCGTACAAAGGCTGCTAATATATAGATTATGTACAACAATGATTAAATGACTTATTAAGTACCTGACATACTAGACTACAAAACGTTGATGCTCATTTGACACTAATTCAATGTATTGTCTAGTCAAAGTCCGCTGGCATTAGTCATTGTGTTCATCATTATTTGAACTGAATGGTTGCCTTCCTGCCCAATTGAGACTCAACCATTGGGCAAAGCTGAGCACAGTAATTTTCTTGGATGGGTAGCTCTCAATCTATTAAGATTCAACTATCTTGTGGAATGATACATTTCGCCCGCTACAATTCTGTTTATCAAAAAATATTCACCTTCTCCTGCTCACTATTCCTCCATAATCATTCTCTATCTGACATTCTCGGCCAAGCAACATATAGAACCTGGTGCATCAGCAAGAAACATTTCCGTCCGGGCGGAATGGCTCCGTCAGAGTGCACACGCTCTGTCAGAGCTGTCAGAGACACCCCGGTGGCAGATTACTCCGTGCCCGGCGTCAAGACCACGCGTGGTGTCACATATCACCTTCCAATCGCTGATTTACCGTTTCTTCTCGCTCTGTCGGTCCCCTCTTCAAACCAAAACTCTGGTGTTGTGGCCAACTGTGACCATACGTCGGATTGGGTTCATTGGGTACACGCTGGCATCGGGATTGCAATGCCATGGGTGACACTGCGAAAATCTCTCCTCATGTTCCTTCTACATTAAGCTCGAGGAGCGTAGGAAGGTGAAAAGATCTGATACTACCCGGCTGTGAGGATCCACGCAATTGCGTGGATCCTCACGGCTGGATAGAGTGTGAATTTGCATTGTATGATAAGAGGAGATGGAAATGAGATAATGTCTATCTACTCTGGGGTCTGCCGAATATATACTCCCCGTCACTCTGTCCACCTCCGTTACCCCTGTATCTCCGTACACCCGCCGTCGGTCATTGAAGATGTACTTGCAGGCCGTGATTGAGCGTGTTTGGAGATACACTTGGAGACTGCGATAGAGTGAACCCAGAGATGCACTTGGAGGCCGTAATCGAGCAAGTTTGGAAATGCACTTGGAGGCCAAGATCGTGCTAACTTGCAGGCCGTAATCGAGCGAGTTTGGAGATGCACTTGGAGGCCGAGATCGAGTGAACTCAGAAGATGCAGTTGGAAGCCATGACCGAGCAAGTTTGGAGATGCACTTGCAGGCTATGATCGAGCGAGATTGGAGGAGTACTTGGAGGCTGTCGATTTGGAGGGAGGTGCGATGGCAGCTGAGACTCAATTCATCGGTTAACTTGTAATTGTGTGAATGTAGAGAGTTGAGTACAACATCCGCCGAGAGATGAGAAACTGGATAGGAGCGGGAAGACTGTCGATCTTGGGATGATGCTGTACTTGGTGTATGCTGCACTCTGTGTTAACTCATGATTATGGCATGGAGAGATAGAGAGGGATGACTTAAGTTCGTGTTGTTAGGTGATGGTAGAGTTGAGCACAAGAAACAGAGAGATCAGAGGAGATGGGGGAAATCATCATGTGAAACTGGGACTTAGAGTATTTCGTGTGCGAGTCAATTGACGATCCCGGATACGGCAGGTACGAGTCCCCATCCCGCGCAAACTATCACCGATACGAGGTCTTTTCAACCCAATCAGGCAAGTCGTACCGCTGATTTCCCATATCCGCTTGTATCCTCCATATCATTGTCATCTTCATCCCCCATCTCTCTCTTTCTCGTCCACAACTCAACCATCATCGCAGAAGACAAAGTTAAGTCATCCCTCTCTATCTCTCCATGACATGATCATGAGTTGACACCGAGTACAACATACACCGAGTACAGCATCCACGAAAGATTGTTTGTCTTCCCATTATTCTCATGATTTCGTGTTGACCCCTGAATGTAGCAGCCAGCTCTCCATGAGGGCTCAAAGGTAAAGTCACATTGTCACATTCCCACGGTTGCGAGTTAACTAACTGATGAATAGAGTCTCATCACCCACTGCGCCATCCATCGACCGCCTCCAAGTACTCGTCCTATCTCGCTCAATCACGGCCTCCAAGTGCATCTCCAAACTCGCTCGAGCATGGCGTCCAAGTGCATCTCCAAACTCGCTCAATCACGGCCTCGGAGTATATCCCTGAGTTCACTCGATCGTCATTTTCAGGAGCACCTCGAATTGCTCAAGCACCGCCTGCAGCCAGTCCAGAAATAGCGTGTGCAGATGGGTAGCTATATAGATACATAGATACAGAGATACATAGATGAGAAACCACACTGAATACACGACTGTGATTCGAGGTGCTCCCAGGCATGTCGCCGGCCCTCCCAGGTGCTCCCAGGCTTGTCGTCGGCACTCCCGGTTACTCTGAAGGCCGGCAGGAATGCCCTCCTAGGGTGTGATACTCCTGAAATTGACGCATCTAAGTTTACACTCCAAATCCTCCCAGACCAGTGACCAAAATACATTTTGCTGATGCTATGCAACACGACCCGTCGCCTGGGCGACAGGTAGCGTGTAATCCTCTGTCAGAGGGTACGAGGTTCCGTCAGAGCCGTCAGAGCAGTCCGGAACACTCGGGTGTTTCTGATGGAAACTAGAGTTGTTGCTGATGCAAAAACATACTGACCCATTCTGACCTACTTTTTCTTGTGTCTCCTATTCCACCTTGTTTCCATAGATGGTGATCATCACCTTTTCAAGCTTGTGGTTAGACCTCCGTGTTGGCCAAATCAATCCGGGAACATTTGGTGTGGCACATACATCCTGCGTCTCTGGGCGTTCCGGATCCTCGATGGCATTGTCTTGCTGTACATCGGATTCATTGTCTGTCTCCCAGACATCTTCGCACTCGTTTGGAGTATCCGAGTCACCATTCCGGTTGAGCTAATTCCCGGTTTCGGAAATCCTTTCAGGTGCACTATCCTCATCACTCTCTGCTGGATGATAGCCGATTCCTCTGAATCAGTGGCAATTCAATACTTCAGTTCGTCTGCCAGAAAGGTCCTGTGCAGACATACCTGGTGTCACACGTGATTTTTCCCACCATTTCAATGCAGGCGCTCCATCATGTGTAATGATTGACCAGGACACTTCAACCAGCTTCTCCGCGACATGAATGTCACCAACGGCTGTCATTTGCTCGTTTCGAGTGTGAGATTCCTTCATTGTAGCATATTGGGTTTAGGTCCCTGCCACATCTGCAGTAAGTGGTGGACCTTGGCCATTCTGTGCAGTTGTGGTTACACTGTCACCCTCTTCATTGCGAAGTCGTGTTCAGTTTCCGTCATATCCAATGCTGGGTTATCACCTGCCAATATCCCATTATTGGGTTAAGCACACAGCCCGACTACGATTTGCTTGTGAAGGGTCTCGCGAGTGGTTTTTGACTGCCTTCTGCCATTCATGTCTCGCCCAAAGGAAACACTGGCCTCCACTGCGACACCGTGTGGTATGATGAATATATCGCGTGCCACATTGGAGTGATCGGTGTATTTTGAGTATGTTTCCTCTTGTTGGCCCCACCAGTCAGTGATATCCAGTATCCACAATGTACTGCTAATCTCCATAGGGTTGCAGTGGTAATCATTCAGATTCGGATTAACTTAGCCCCAGTGTTGTGGTGATTCAGAGTGTGAATTCAAATAGAGGGTTGCGGTTGTCACTAAGCGTGCTGCACGATCGCTGCGTAACTGTGAAATCTCAGACAGGTTATCAGGCGTCAGGTATTTTTCATCATCGCTGGACGAATCATATGGATCAAAAAACATTGACCAGATCCAGAAGCCATTGCTCATGGGAAGAGATTTGGCTTGATATTCATTCAGGTTTAATGACGGACAATCGTCTATGTTTGGCGCAGTATTCATTCCCCACGTACTTCACAATGCCTTCTGGGTATTGGGTAGTAGAGAAAGTCTCGTCCTCAGGATTAATATCCATTTCGTTTTCCTAATTTCTCAACAATCGGAACTCCTGGACAGGATCGAGGATATGTGCTGAAATGAGAAGAATACTGGTCCATGCAGTAACATCAGCAGAATATTTGGATAGCTTCTGGCGCGCAAACTTCACGGCGAAGTATATGTCGTCCTTCCATTGAGTCTCCTTCTTGGCTAAAGCTCGCATAACACCATCCTGATGATCCAACATGACATCATACACAGTGTTAACATTATGCAGAGTAACCATATGCCATTCAGACATCCAAAGGGTCCAGTGTCGGAATGGCCTTGAAACATCGATGACATACTTCACAATTGTCCATGTGCACTGTGGAGTGAAGAGTGGCCGGTAATCACTGTATTTTCGATGCTTCAGCCACTCAGGTGAGAATTCTGGTAACCGGTAGCTTCACTCAAGCAACTCCTGTCTCGAATTCCATGGTGTTTTCACATCCATATTTGGCAGTACTGCAATTCGGACTTTGGCTTTTTGACTGTCAATGAACTCGTTTCGACGGCCAGGTGACAGTGTAATCAATACAGCAAGCATTCAATGCTATATCAAGGTCAGTTTCACGACTGTCGAAATTACTTCAAATACGTACTTTCACAATTATCTCTGCTAAACCTGGTCTCATGGCCGACACCTTGTGGATTCGGGCATTGCCTTCTTTTCACAGTCTTTGACTGTTCCCAATGACTGTGCGTTCATTCTCTCCAAATTGCTGATCGCGCTCATGGGCTTCATAAGTCTTGGTGGGACCATTCACACCCAGACTGCTCATGAACGCACCCAAAGCAAGCTGAATGATGTGCACCAAACATGGTATGTGGTTTCTCATTCAAGGCAACTTGTTTCCGGAGGCCTGAAGGGTTGATTGTGGTTCCCAAGTCGTTGAGTATTGTGAGGCAGCATTACCAGTCGTACTTCCAAGTAAATGGCCATCAGTAAGCCCAAAACAATCAAGAACTTGATTCAAATGTATGGCTAGCTTTGCTGTAGTATGTTGACCTTTGACCTATTATTCTTAATAAGTGTTCGAAAAAGGATAGAAATAGGCAATCAACCTGATCGAATGTAAGCTGTGCTTCTCGCAATGCCCAATTTCAATCCATATACTAAGCAATGATCGATGTAACAGCAAGTTTGTTCGTATATGTCCACCCGTCCAAAGCTAAAGTGACTATATTTCGTGATGGCAACTGCTTTGTAATCGCATGCGCTGTCAGTGAATATTCCCTCCGCCGGATGTTGCCGACGGTGCTGTCATATGGTAGCACCAGCTCTCTCCGTAACACAATCCATGACCACTGTAGCTCTAGGCTTGATATGGTGTTGCATGGAATGTGAGGTGACACCAATCCTAACATCATGTAGCAATTTCAGGTGTCTTAGTGAAATTCGGCAGTTACAATGTCCTTAGATGCCAGTTTGGAGAGCTTTTTCTGACAATGCGGTCAATAGAGATAAGATATAATCGTCAAAGATGAATTGCCTTTGCAAACTTACTATTGTAATTCCTTGACTTGCTTGTCGCAGCAGTATGGCCAAAGCTGTTTCATCAACAGTTGACGTAGTCAATTCAGTAACTTCTGACTCTGTTGATTCATTTAACTTTGCGATGTATGCTTTTGCCAGCGATTGTTTCCCCATCGTGTTGGTCCCATGTTCTGATGAATGGGGAAGAACTTGATGACAGACGATACATATGATGCCGGGGATGCCAGTCTCCCCAATTGCCCAATGCCAATAGAATCACCCTGATGGCGCCTGTCAAGAATTATTCCAAGCAATGGGACGCCTTGAGCCCACATCCATGGAAGCCCACCTAAGCATCAAATATAATTTTTAAACTAGGGTTGCTCAAATCTCGAATAAAGACACGTTCAGTGTTGGAAGATATCGTGACCTCTAGCATCGAGGTAGTTCAAGATTTGGAATCCGACATGGCGCTAGGAATTCGAAAACTGTCCAATTTCACCTGAGTGGCTGTCAAAAAGTACATTATTGGAAAGTCCAATGTGGCTTCCTAAATTTTGACTCTAGAGCTATGAGTGTGAAATAAGTCAGACTTGTGAAACATTGTGTGCATATTTGTGAAGTTGTATACATGGACATATTGAAAAGACTGACCGTTAAAAACTGCGTTTTGTAACAATGCAGTGCAGTTCATTGCTGTGTAGCATACCGCGCTCCCATACAAACAGTTGACACTCCATTGACGTTCATTTATAGGAGACAATAGGGATATCGGTAGTTGAATTTTTGCCCATACTGGCAGCTGATGGATCCATTGTAGATTGGCACTGTTGCACAACCTGTGAATTGTCCAGGTCGCAAGACTAGAAATGGTTGACGCTCTGTTGACGCTCATTTTTAGGAGGTTGTAGTGATATCAAAACTAGCATTTTTGAAAAAACTCAGACCTGTAAGACATTGCATGCATATTTGAGAAGTTGCATACAAGGACAGACTAGATAGACTGACCATTGAAATCTCGTCTTAGGAACGATGCTACACAGTATATTGCTGTGTAGCTTGCAAAGCCCCAACAAAAACTGTTGATGTTCCTTTGAGGCTCATATGTAGGAGGTGGTAGAGAGATCATCATTTGCATTTTTGCGCATAGAGGCGGCCAATACTGTGATTATGAGTCAATGTCATTGCACCGCACTTGGACAATCCAAAATGCAAGACCAGAAATCATTGACACTCGATTGACGCTGATTTTTGGGAGATTGTAGCGATAGCGTTGTGAGGATTTGTGCGTAGATAACCGGCCAATATTTCGATTATCATGTAATGCCGTTGCTGATACCTTGGATGAACAATAATGCAGGACCAATAATTGTTGACGCTCCGTTGACCTGGCACATATTTAGGAGATCGCAGTGATATTATAGCTAGCATTATTGCCGAGAAAGGTGGCCAGTATATTGATTATGGGCTAGGATCATTGCACAGCCCTTGGATTATCCATGATGCAAGACAAACAATTGTTGATGCTCCATTGACGCTCAGTTCTAGGATGGGGCGATGAGCGTGCCGCATTCCTCTTCGCCTATCAAGATGAGCAATACATTCACTTTCGTAGGATATTTCTAGGCAGTCCTGAGATTGCTGATAGTGTAAGACTGCAAATCGTTGACGCTCCGTTGACGCTCACCTTCAACACATTCTAATAGTCATTTTATGCTCAATAATTGTATGCCAAAATTCGTATAGTCATTATTGGCAGTCAATATATTGTGTCTATGAATACTCATTTGCATCCAAAAGAGTCGATGGTATTCGAGTTATACAGCGAAAGTCCGAAGAGATCTATTTAGAATCTCAGAAGAAGCATACGAAGAAGAAGTATTGCAATTATAACGATTTCAAGAAGTGTTCGAAATATACGCATATACTGAGAAGAGGATTCGAGAAGAGATATTGTAGTATTCCGATCGATGTCTGAGCAAGTCTAAAGAACTGTTCTCTAACCGGAGAAACAGTATCTATATATACAATGATAAACGGGTGATTGTCCGTGACCACGGTCGCGGATCAATAACCAAAACAGGAAGAGAAAAACTCTGCAACTGTACATAAATACATAAAAACAGTAAAGAATAAAACAGAACCATCTAGGCGCAGTCTTTTAAGATAAGCGCTGATAAATCCCTCTTCCAACTGATAACAAAAAAGGTTCTAGACAAGTTCTAACCAGAACTTTCTAGACAACCTAAATATAAAAGATAACAAAAGTATTAAAAGTTATTAACACACCACATTATCCTTATCCATAAAGTACCATCTTATCGTAAGGAGAATACTTAAGAAAGGACAAATATTAGTAAGAGAAATGTAGATACTTCCGTATTTTCAATAGTCGCCTCTTATGTTCAGATCAACCATTACACACACCATTTGAGCAATGGATGATGTAGCGCTGTTACGTTCCAGCGCTTTCGGCCAGGCATTAATGGTATGTAGATCCAGTTACTGGTTCTTGATTATTATAGCCCGACTTCCTCAACTTTCCTCATCCAGCTACTGCTACTCGATTTCCATAACCTACATTAAGCCATTTTGAAAATCTCGACGATGTGCACCAGGCCTGAGTGGCAAAATATGCAGTTGGATGCGTCAGTGAATGCAGCATGACGGTTGTGATTCATCCGGGTTCACATTGTGCATTGACCGTTTCTTCCATGAGTAGTATTACATCACTGACTTAAATGTTGTAAGCAAATTTTGTCACTAATTAAGATTGTGCTTTCTCACTTAACCGTAACTGGCAGGTCAATCTCGAGTTTGTTTGTTGTCATTACACTTGATTTGGAGTCCAGAGCTTTCGTATGGCCCATGCGATCCTTGCACATGCACAGATGAATTATCATGTCTCACAATTTGGTCACTGGAATCAAGGGAGATTATATGCAGCTGTAAAAGCTTACAGCGTTAACTGGCTCAAATATTTTAATCAGAGACAACTTGGGTGCCGCGTCTGCCGGGAGAGACGCTATAAGTTCCAGAGACTGTTGGTTTCTGAAACCAAGCCCTATAGTACTACATCGTGGTCAAGAAGTTACTTGAGATTTTCCGGGAATGGTATCATGAGAGTCCATTAGCGCTCCATGTGTTGTCGGTGCAGGTGCCGCCACAACTGCGTTCCTTTGCGGCTTAACGACTCCAGAACCCTCAATTTGGCCATACTGTACCTCATATCGCTCTCATGGAAATAGTCGGCCGCGTCCCCCAATCATGGTTGGGTCAGTTCGTCAAGCCTCGTCAGCTCCAGCCACAACATCTCCATGCAGTGCTGAACCGTTTTGGTGATTGTGCTCATCACCCAGCGAGGGTCATCGTCTTCACCCAGCTTGCGTGGCTCTGAATTTTCTTCGTAATTGTCTTCATCTTCCCCATCCTCCCCGTCATCAAAACATCCAATGTCGCTCAGACTGTCTCCTATAGCATTCAACAGCCCCTCGTATGTTTCTTCAGACTTTCTGGCTGTCAATCCTACAATATCCGCAGATCTCATATCATCCTGCTCTTGCTGAATCGGTGTCTCTGAGTCTTCAACTTGCTTTTTTGCCACAGCGGTCTCTTGATTGACATATTCCTCAATCCATTTCTCTTTCTCCACATTGCTTAAAATGTGCAAATCCCGTCTTTTTCCTCCGCATGCTGCTATTTGGAATGCAAGCTGCACAGTTCTCCTACGGCTTAGACCGTGTCCGCCTCCAAGCTAGTATTGGCTGTATTCACTGGATGACATTGTCGTGTGGGTCAGTTTGTGGATTTGACGGATTTGCCCGCCGGGAGTGGTGAAAGGTTCTTTTTCGGAGCATTGACCATTGTATTCTGAGTTGACTTTGTTGATTGGTGAGATGTTGGATGTTGGAAGATATGGACGGCATGGAGGCAAGCTGTGTCTTTTATGTCTAGGTTGGTATGCTTGATCAACTTGACCAAAGCAAAATCAGCGTTTTAACTGTCACTTCATTGGGAATAGCAATGCTAACTGTACAACATGACTTAATTATTAGCGTGAGTTTCATGTGAGATCCCTGGGGTGTCTTGAGACAAATATCACCCGATGTCCTTTCCATCATAGAATCATCTTTATATACACATCAAACATGTTATTTCAGCTGCCATTAACCTCTATTTATCCCAGTATACAAACAGGCGACATCGGACTGGTGTTAGTAACAGTTACAGGTCACCCGGCAGTGGTCCTGGTTGGAACCTGAACAGGGGCAGAGGTTTGGTTCTGGAACCTCGAAGGAACCAAACCGCCCGGTGATGAGCTGATCCAAACCCGAACCCCACCTAAACCCAAGTAATTTTGGTCGCATTCGACATACTGCAGAGCCAAAGTTCTTACTTGCCGAAATTATGGAACCGGCCAAAAAACCGCAGGTTCAGTGCAGTTCGGGTTTGTGGTGGGGTAAAACCCATTGAAATGTTTCAAGTTCAGTTCCAACTCGGGCCCGGAACTGAACCGCGGATTTGGGACCATAGCTAACGCTATATCTGACCAACATACAACACATGGCGTGACGTTTGGAAACACTTTCAACCTGCCGCAATGCGCAGCATGATCCAGTTTGGGTAGCTCGTGCAAGTTGGCTGTTACTCGTTCCATTTCGACTTGAAGCTGACTATATATTCTTCAGGACTTCCCACTTCTTTCAGTTATCATCTTCGTCCCCTTTTCCACAACAGCAAATCATGGCTCCACAACACCTCTGCAAGGTGCGAGCGGATCCGAATGTAGTCGAATGACTGGGGCTTCAACCAATGCGCCACCCACTAGAACACAGCAGCCATGCAGACACCCGTTAGTCGACCGCGACGCTGCATATATGACTCAGGTCACACAATTAGGATTGGTACATAACACAGGAAGCAGCAAGCCATCGGATGTAAGTAAATCTGTATCGGAGTAGATGGCCGTTAACTGAATATATAATGTACAGCTGGTGTACTTAGAGAGCTACGTGACCATTGTTGTGACAAACCTGTGGAGACGATTGATTGATTGAGTCTAAGTCTAAGATGACACGTAGCCTATATACTAGCTGCCAGCCCTAACCCACAGCCAACTGATGACGTACTCTACAAAGACTCGGTCTAACACTCCTCCAGGGCGTTATCACATCCGTCAAACACTAAGCCATTGAAAAAACAGACAGAAAACAAACAGAAGACAGAAGACAGAAGCCAAACCATCCCATGCCCTGAGCTCCTCCGAAATGACTCCCGCATATGCCATTGGAGGCGTCAATCATGGGCCAATG
>Ga0307515_10021858_pt1 | contig 11316 bp, 5 predicted proteins | sample 17_EM_MG_FD_194513 | JGI IMG/M metagenome (GOLD analysis project Ga0307515, IMG submission 194513) | Populus trichocarpa ectomycorrhiza microbial communities from riparian zone in the Pacific Northwest, United States - 17_EM | ecosystem: Host-associated > Plants > Roots > Unclassified | place... | reverse complement strand
AATCCCAAAAGGTTACTTCCGGCACCACTCCTCCTGGTCCACCACTTCCTGCAAAATAATGAAGCATGAGATTGTGGAATGTGTAGGGAAAACTCTTAAGCTAGTCTCCTAATTATCGACTAATTCTCAGTTGTGTTCCTCGATTAAGAAATCATCTTAATTTAATCCTTCACCTATCATAATTAATTTCTCGTTTGAGTCCCCTACCTTCTATATTTTTTTTTAAAAAAAAAATGTATAATATATGTGATAAAAACTATGCTAATTTGAAGAGAAAGTTTTGCTAAAAAATTCTAATGGATTTTGCTAGGAGACACAATTGAAAAATATAATGAGATCAAGGAGACTTGATCGAGATTAAAAAAATATAAGTTATATCAGAATAAATAGATAATCGGAGGACTCATTTGAGTATTTTTCAAATTAAAATATATTTTTGTCGGAGTAAAGTTTTAAAATGAAAGAGTTAACTCATTGTTTTAAATTCATTACTGCAACTTAAATAGGTTGGAATTAATAATCACATGAATTAAAATTAGATTTAAAGATATTCAAATATTATTTTATTACGGGATGAATTAATTAAGATTTGCATCTATATTAAATATGTAAGAAAATGATAAACAATTTAAATAACATGTTTTTATAAATGATGTAATTTAACTTTTACAATTTTAAAAGAATTCATTTGTATATAATATATATGATAACATTAAATATTTCCACTATCAATGCCATGTGACTTTTGGTTCGATCATGATTTATGGATTCAACATTTGTCATTGGTGGTTTTTTTAAAAAAAGAATTTTATAATTTTAAAACCTATTTAAAATAAAAAAAATTAATTAATTAATTCGATATACTTAAATAGTTGAAATCAACTATAGCATGAATTGGTCGAAACAAGCCATAAATGATTGAGAAATTGAGGGAGAGAAAAAGAAAAGAAACAAAGATTTAATACTGGTTCGTAATTTCTATATAGACAAGGGACTGATTTGTAGTTATCCCATTCCTTAACAAGCTTTTAACAAAAAGTGTCGAGCTATCTAGGGTTGAAAAACTCGAAGGAGGGCATTCTGGTCCCAAAACCTCCCCATAAGCCCCCCGGCCAGCCGCGTACCCTGTCTACTGACGTGGCATTAGCTGGTAGCTTGGAGGCACGTGGATTGGCTCCCACGTTGTCGGCTTGTCCCTTGAATCAGACAACCTTTTACCTTCCCTAATCTTTGGATTTCCCATCCTAATTAATTTTCATTTCACCTAATTAATCCCCTGCCTTCCATTTCCAACTGTACAATTAGCCTTCTATTTTTTATTTTTTTTTCCAGTACCAATGTAATGTTTTTCCAGCTAAGCTATATGTTTACCATCTTAGGAGATAAACAATGAAAAACATATGTTTTAATGTTTGTTGTTTGAAAAAATATTAAATTTATATTGTTTTGGTGTTTTTTAATTATTTTAATGTGTTGCTATCAATTATAAAAAAAATTAAAAAAATTATTTTAATATATTTTTAAACAAAAAAATTTATAAAGTAAAACACCCCAAAATAACATAACTAATGAGTATCCGAACTAATCAATCAGAAAAAATACAATTAACAACAACATGAAGGATTAAATAGAAGAAATGCAAAATAACACAGAGAAGCCACGTGGCAAACTAGTAATGAAAGATTCCCTGTTGAGGACTTTTTATGTAGATAATCGAAGGGTTTTTTTTTTTTTTTTTCCCTGCTGCTGCACTTGAATAAGTTAAATTTATGTCAGTAATTATATTCAATCATTGAAGCATATTAATATTAAAATGAATTGTCAGAATATATATAATTATATGTATGTATGTATGAACAGTTTTAGTGTGAGAAAAACTGACCTGAAAATTAATATCTCTAATCATAAAAAAAAAAAAATTATTTCTAGTATGGTTTCTCAAAACAAAGCAGTGATGGAGCAAAATAAAGTCATTAATGTATACCTTCCAAAGATTGTTGGTTCTTGTAATAAGAAAAGAATTTATTTAATTAAAGATTACATGTTTAAGTTTTGTTGTTAATATATTTATGTTTAATTAGTAAATGTGTAAATATAACCCTAACTTTACAACTTGTTTAGAATCAAATCGTAATTCAGTGTATAAACATATTTGAATTCAATTGATAATCTATTATAATTCTTATGTTTATAATGAAATATTAAACTACATAATTAAATTCAATTATATTATTTGAAATACACTTGGAAATGAATTGAATTAACAATCTTGACTATTTTTTTTTAATTTAGAAATCTTTTTTTGTTACATTAATCCTTTTTGTTTTTACTAGTACCCTTATATTTATTTAAAATGACATGAAATATAAACATTTTAATGAAGATATAAATAGACATATATTATATTAATTGTTTATTAAATATTTGTTGAAAATATATATTTGTTGAAAAAACTTCTCCATTAAAATCTTTTTATTGGAATGTTAAGAAAAAAATTCTAGAAATATCTCAATAAAAATTCTTGACTTTTTTCTAAAATCAAACTTAAATAAAATAAATATCAAATCAACACAATTCACATAGTCAAATAGACAAGTCAATGACTAAAATAATTTTAATAATTCAAAACGATACCGAACTTAGAGCTCTAATAATTCAAAAGACATCACCATACAAATCATGAAATATGAAGTTTAACTTCAAAATAAATTTATGAAAATTGCATAAATAAGTTTGTGGTAATTACATAAATATTACTTCTAACTTTCATAAATATGACATATGTATATATTACATATTACCGATCCTTTTTTTTTGTCAACCATTCAAACGTTTCTCTTTGAATATCCAAAAAATATTCCAATAAAATTAAGATGATATATAAATCATTCAATAGTTCAAAAATAATTAATCCCTCTAATCCTAATTTTCTCATTGCTTCAATTATCCCGACCATCTTTCAAACTTGATGGTTTATATTGATAATATCCAATATTATTCATTGCACTTAGTCATTTTTTTAAACTCCAAAGTAAAATCATTTGTCATTGAATTAACTTTTCATTTTTTACTTTTGGAAGATGAAGTTCTAGACAATGATGGAGGAGTGAAGAAGGTGAAAGAAGAGACAAGAAAGAGAAGGTGGGTTATGAGATTACTTTGTATAATAAAGCAGTGGTTACTCTGAGGTGTTTGAAAGGAAAAAAAACAGGCAGATATTTTTAGAATATTACTTTCAATGATAATTCTAAAAGGAATTGTTATTGTAGTAAATCAGAGAGTCTCTTCTCTTATTTGCTTTTGCTTTTTTCTTTTTATAAATTGAATCTCATTTAAAATTTAAATCAATATCCTATAAAATATTTCAAGCACAAGAATTGATTTAATAATGTAAATAATTCAATTCACATTATTCCAAACAATCTAATCTTGACGTCGTATATAATTGTGATTGTATCTATTAAAATATTTATCTATTAGATGCATATATTAACCTATATAAACATTCGATTTCAAAAAAACAAAAAAAAAACTAAAACTAATGCGTGGATGCAAAGGAAAAACTAATTATATTATCGAAATTAAAAAAAATATATGTTTTTATATTATTTTATTGTGTTAATGTCAAAAATAAATTTTAAAAATAAAAATTAAAACATTATTTTAATATATTTTTTAAAAAAAAACTCTAAAAAACAACAATTAACCAGCATTAAATGACTTCTTAATGCATTTATGTCGTAAGGATCTTTGCATGCACAAGCCTGCGCGCATTTCACCGGAAATACGAAGGATACAGAAACCTAACACAGGCTCTATAATATTTTGAGAGATTGGTTCAGCAGTCGGTGACATTGTGTCAGGTAACATCAATAGTATATGTAGATTCGATTCTTCAGCCCTTGGATTAGGTTGTGATTTTCTTTTGTTTTATAAAATTCTCTGTTAATGATGATGGAGGCATTTCAGAAGAATACCATCGACGAGACAGAAAAACCAGCAACCTTTATATTTATATATCAGCAACACTTTCACTTAATCAATTCAGGATTTATTAAATCTCCATTTATTTGCTAAACAATCAAGTGAGTTAGACCCTCCCTGGCCAACAAAATACACAGCATAGAAGTGGTCCCTTTCAAGATAGCTTGGAATGATAAATATTTGGTTAAAATAGAGTATTGCTGTGCTTTCTTGCCATTTATCTCAAGCTTTTTCATGCAGGCAGCCCTGCTGTCCGTCGATAATGCATCTGATCTTTAGGTCTCAACTTTCTAAAACAAGGGTTTGTGCCGTTTGTCCTTAAAATAGTAGACAGCACATAGGAAGAAAGGAAGGTGTATAGCCCAGTAGAGATTAGTATATGCTTTTGCTTGTAAAAAGACTCGAGCTTTAGACTTTAACCTATGCTTTTACATTAAAGCTAAGAGACACCTAAGCTCAAATTAAAGTCTCGGTTTGTTCTTTAATCACGAGTCATTAAATTATCATCATCGTCTACATCTGCAACTTTTTTCAAGAATTCTTATCCTATTTAGGCATCCATTACGATATTCCTAAGAAAATTACTACAACTTAATTAGAATCATTATAGTTTGTTACCCATTTCTTAGTTTTAATCATACATTATAAACTCCTTTTTTGCTGCACAAAAACCCCAATTTAGCCAAAGGCCTCTCTCTATCTTTATCTGTACGTAGTGATTTGATACTTGTATATGTATGTGAGTTGAAACAAAAATCTTATTTTTTAAGATTCTCGATAAAAAGAAATTCTAAAATAAATCGATTGGACTTGAAGGATTATATTTCAATATTATTGCTGGTAAATTCACACAAGTAGCTAGATTTTGATTTTTATAACTCAATATATAGGCATCTATATCCTAGTCTCTTTAAAAGGTCTCCTCTCGAGAAATTAAACAGTAAATTACAGTAGGTATTTTTTAAGAAAAAATGTTTATTCTTTTTTTTTTTGGGTGGGAATTCTTCATTTAATTTTGTGTACCAACAGAGAAAATCAGATTCTAAACAGACATGATGATCATGTCAAGAAAAATTGACAGTGTGTTGTGGACCTGTGTTGAGAGTGCTTGGCGCACTAGCAGACATATGGCCCCACGGTCATCACTTCCTCCACCACCTTCCTTCCACCCCTAGCTACATCTTACCTCCCCTTTCCCTCCTAATTCCTGTACTTCTAGTGCTGGTGCCCGGTATTTTTCTCCTTGTCTCCTCTACTGTAACGCATTCTGGTTTCTTCTCTTTAAAAAAAGCACACATCTTTAACCTTTTCTTGAATCTTGAAAATTCAAAGACTGTATCTTGATGATGGAAGGCTGTCTTGGTTTACTTGGTGGCGGTGGTTCTTCTGGAGCCTCCACGAATAAGTCCACACTGTCAAAAGTGGAGGTGATCGAGGCTGAGGCAAGTTCATATCCAGTGGAAGCTGAGCTAGAGTTGGGTCTGGGGCTGAGTCTTGGTAGTGGTGGAGGAGGAAAGGGTAAGGCAAATGCATGGGGTGAGTGTGGTAGAATCTTGACTGCCAAGGACTTTCCTTCGGTGGTCTCTCAGCCTCAAAGGCCCAACAACAACAACTCTATGCCTTCTACCTGTGTTGTTGGTGCTGTTTCTGGGACTAAGAGAGCTGCTGACTCTGTCTCCCATGAGGGTGGATCCCCTACTGCTGGCAGGTGGCGACTCCATTCTTTGTTATCTGTTATTTTTCTTCAGATTGAATCTACTTTGTTCAGTTACTAGAAACGTTAGGTGAAATTTGCATATTTTGACAGTATTTTCTTTCCTGGTGATTATATGTTGTTGTTGTGTCTAATAGTACATTCTTTTTCTCTCTGGTCTAAGGGGTTTCTTTAATCTTCTTATTTTCTGACCACTCTATCCTAGAACTAAATATATATGCATAAAGTTTCAATTTTTCTTTATCTTCTTTCCGTTGCTTGCTTCTATATTTTGTTGAGCAAGTCGTTTTGTAAACGATTGCTTCTTTTACAATACTGAAACTTGATGTGTTGTATCGTCCCTTGTTTAGTTGTTTTCCCTTGTATCTGTTTGTTTGCTAGTTGATAATATTTTTTTCTTGTTTGCCTACGTTTCCTGATTTATCCATGTTCATGTCCTTTCTCCTCCTTTGACATGAAAGAAAATCTTGAATTTTGTTTTTGTTACATTACAAAGCTTGCTTATAGGGAATTGATCTGTCTGTGCGAACTTTCTCTCTTCCCTTCATACTTCATTAATTTCTCCTTTGGTGGTTTAAGTTTCTGATTATATTAAATTTCTTCCTGGGAGCAGTCAGGTTGTGGGGTGGCCTCCTATAAGGGCTTATCGGATGAATAGCTTGGTGAGCCAAGCAAAGGCTGCGAGAGCTGAAGAAGACAAGGGAATTGGTGAGAAGGATAAATCTAAGGAGAATTTGAAGAAGAAAATCTGTAATGGTAACAAGACCAATGCTACTGGTAATGAAAAGGGGCATCTTGGATTTGTCAAGGTGAATATGGATGGAGTTCCAATTGGAAGGAAGGTAGATTTGAATGCCCATGCTTGTTATGAAACATTAGCCCAGGCATTAGAGGAAATGTTCTTCAGGTCCACCACCACTATCAATTCCATCGGTGAGACGGTGCCCTTAATTTCTCTATTTTAATTTTGAAGTCGGATAGAAGCTTGGATTTGATCTTTTATTTCCCACCACGGATTTCTTTTCATCAATTGCAATGCAAAGTATATGAGTACACAGATTCCCTGCCTGCAAAAATCCTGGCGATAAACCTGGTATCATTTCCATTGCAAATGACAATAAGCACAGCATTGTACACGTTTGATTGCTTCAAAAACATAAGAAAAACTAGCTTGGTTATTTATATGCCAGCTTCTCATTCCGCATGAAACGATCGAAAGACCTGTACTGTATATTTTGATGTGTTCTTATACTGACTTGCTGATTTTGTATTAATTATCAGGTGGACAGAAGCCACTATCAAAGTTCTCTAAGCTATTGGATGGGTCGTCTGAGTTTGTGCTCACTTATGAAGATAAAGAGGGAGACTGGATGCTCGTGGGAGATGTTCCTTGGGGGTACGCAACTATCATTAACTGTAAATTCATATTACTAATTAGGAGAGATGAGAGGAGGCGGTGTGGTGGGTGAACATGCAGGTGTGTGTGTCATTGTTTCTTGGCGACCTTGTCAATTGAGACAATCAGGATGGAGCAGAAAATAAGCTTTCACTCTGATGGTGAACTAAGCCTACCTCACCCCCACATATTAAGCTAAGTGGGGTGCGCTATTCCTCTACCATACCATGTTCTGCAACATGTCGCTTTCTAGATAAATATGGATCAAGACATTTAGTTCCGTCAGCTGAGCTTTCGCACTGATGGACCATAATTCCATTTGCTGTGATGTATTATTTCTCATCAGTCCTCAGTTGTTTAACCAGGTTAACTGAGTGTTTGTAGAGCTCCTGAGAAACCTATCGACCCTTCCTCTCTGAATAGGAAAAAAATTGCACAGTTCAAGCATTCAATTTCTAATGCTCTTGCGTGATTTCTTTTTCATTTTTTTCCAGGATGTTCCTCACCTCTGTAAAAAGGCTTCGAATCATGAGGACCTCAGAGGCCAATGGACTTGGTATGCAAAGTTTTCAATCAACTGTTCTGTGTTTGCTTCCTAGTTTTCCCACTTATTTTTGCTTCTCCTGACGACTCTAAGACTGCTTAATTGATTGCAGCTCCAAGACTCCAGGATAGGAATGAGAAACAAAGAAGCAAGCCTGTTTAGCCGCTGCTGCCTCATCATTTTAAACTCCTGTAACATGGAGACACTCACTGCTTGAAAACAGATAGAGAAGTTGATGAATCAGAATATTTTGCTAAGATTGTTCCTTCTTTTTACTGTTTTATCGGGTTTTTGCTGAACCAGTATCTGGTTCTAGCTGGTTTTTGGTTTTTGTAGGCGATATTCATTTTAGCTTCTTTTTTTTCATCTTATGTGGTGCTGCCAAACCGGCATCGCACACTTGACTGCTTCTCATACTGTAAATATGGGAGTACTTGATATCTAGAGTGGAGTTTGCTGAAATCTAGTGGACTCAGTTTAGTGCTTGTGTGGTTTGATGCTTGAAAGTTTTCATGTTATCGGTTGGCCATGTTTTTGACATATTTATACTTTAATCCATTGATTGTATGCCTGCGGGTTGGCATAACTGCATTGATTAATTCTATCTTCTTGCGACTAAAACGTCCGCTTCAAGTTACTCTCACCTTCGTATAGTAAGTGGTGCAGCTATGTTACTTGATAGTTGAGCCTGCAAAACGCAATTCTGATAGTTGGCATGCCACCATCAATAGTAAATTCCACCATCACAGTTCTTCCAATTATGCAACAGATGATATTTTCTGTTGATCACGTTCTTTCAAGCACAGCAATCCTAATTAATACACTAAACCAAGAAGGGCTGATCAGTAAATTTTACCTTCTCCAAACTGTTTCAGTTTTGGCAGAAAATTAAGAGAGTGGCTAAGAATAAGTGGTTGTGATTATCTACCAATATGGAAACTTGACAAAAGAGGAAAACGGTCAAAGAAACATGAGATTTTTTACTTAAACCTGGTCAAAGAAATTCATTATGTAAATTTAGTTTTTTCTTCTGTTAAGTCTGAGATTCACGTAATCAAAACAATACAGCAACAGTAATTTCACCAGTAGATGACGTAGAGCATGTTTAATGGTAATTCAGTTGCAGTCTTCGGTGATAATCTTCTCCTGTTTGAAGGGGAAAGTATTACTCCATGATAAACCTCGCTTTGAGTCCTGTCCTTTCCTTTTGAAGAAAAAACATTACCCCGTGATGAACTTTTGGCAGGAACAAGTTGATGGGGTTATTTTCTTTGTTTTTTGAAAGAAAAAGGAGAAGACAACAGAAGGGAACTAAAAACCAAAGGACCTGGGTTCAAGTGCATATAAGCCAATAAGTGAAATCTGGGTTAGGAGATTTTGCTCCAACAATTGAGACAAACTTGATGTCTAAGATTATGTGATCATTTTGATTTTGACTGCAGATTACTAAATTGATTAATAGTGCGATCCATTAGCATATTGACTTTCCTTTATAACAGTAAATGATTAAGGGACAACTGTATTCTACTGCTTTTCATGAAAACCCTCATCAGTGAAAGGCCTCATGCTTAGTTCTTTCTTAAATTTCTTTCAACTGTTCTGAGGATTTTCTTGCTGGTTCCCACAACTTGCAAAGTAAAGTGAAAAGATGTCTTGTATTTATGCAGAAGACTGAATACCCTTTTCTCAGCCAGGCCATGAAGTATAAATTACTGACCCGCCATCTAAGGTCCATTCTCTCACTTTTGTCTCCCAAACATTCGTCATACATGGAGAACATCAAGCAAAACATGACTAATAATAGCCTTGGAACCCCACAGCTGGAAAGCTTTCCAGTCGTACTGATAGCATCTTATGTATATATGTGCATACTGGCTCCACTGTAATCTTAGGAATGTGCTGACAGGTGAAAGAGAGTAAAGCAGCAATTATGTCCATTTGAGAGCTGAGACATTTAAATTGAGCACGAGTGTTTATAAGATCGTTACATTTGATGCATTTTTTCTTGAATACTTTTACCTTACAGTGCAGATTGGTCCACCATCTGGTATTTGCACCAAGTGTAGGAACAACAACAGGCTACAAAATGGTCATGGATGATTGCTGGACGAACTGTTAAATGATAATTTGACTCATTTTATTCCTGGGAACCAAATGGGGCCTAAATGATCTTCGCTTTCCATGCATGCTCTACACGAAATGCAATTCAACGGTTTCAAGTTGAACCCCATTGAAATTGTCTTGCATGCCACAGTAAGAGCCATGCCCAGATAACCACATGTTAAGTTACTCGTCCTATGTCTATCATAGCATGTCGAACCATGGCTAAAGTTTTTTAAAAATTAAAAAATTTATATTTAAAATTAATTTTTTTATATTTTTAAATCATTTTAATATACTGATTTTAAAAATAATTTTTTAAAAATAAAAAAAATATTATTTTAATATATTTTTAGCTTTTATATATGTGAGACAGAAAAAAAAGAGAGATGCGCTTCACTTACCTTGGCCCTTGAAGAAATAATATTATCGTTCAGAGTAAAATACTCCTGTTTGGAGAGTTTTCAAAAATTTTGATATTTTCTTTAAATTAATATCTTTTTTAGCTAGGTTAAAAATAATTTTTAAAAAAATATATATTCTTTTAATATATTTCCAAAAAAAATTACACTTTTAAAAAAAATTAAATACTGCTTCTAAAAAATATTATTTTAATATATTTCCAAAAAAATATACACTAAAACAACTACTGCTTCTTCATAACTCAAACACCCCTGATCTCATAGTAAAATAGGGTAAAGTGCCATTATAAGCAACATATTCCATCCGTACCACAATCCCTTGTACATGAACACTTCAAAATGGTTAAAGTGCGATATTGTACCTCAAGTAAACATGTTACATTCAAGCAGCATAACGGTTGAGACATGCTAGAAATTTTAGGACTCGGAATAGCACCAACTATTTATTCTCCCACATTACTAAATTACGGGTACAGTTTTGGGTGCAAAGAAACATGACACCAATGCCTACTGCAAGAACTCCCTTGGATCAGTGACAAAACCAGTCAAAGCAGATGCTGCGGCAGTGTAAGGAGAGGCAAGATATATCTGGCCTTCCTTGTGTCCCATACGGCCAGGGAAGTTCCTATTTGTTGTCGAGACGCAGACCTGTAATGACAAAGCCCTTGCAGCAGTTAACAGAATATCTGAAAATCATAAACGCCTCCCTCAATCTTTTCCCAGTCAGAGTATAACGCAGAAGTACACATGGTAGGCAACCATTAGCGATGCATAAGGGTAACTTCTAGTGGACTGGTAAAATAATCAACTAGATTTATATATCCGACAGTCTCGTCCACGATGATTTGAGGGAAAGAAAGGGAAGAAAAAAGGTCAAGAAAAAAAATGTTATTTTCAGCATTTCCCTTCAATTGTTCTTTGGAATCAAGCAAGGCCTAAACAAGCTAATAATCCAGCACGTCATGTTCAAGAGCTTATTTATAGCAGGAATCAGGAAAGAAACTCTAGAAAGGCAGAATGGTCAACCTAAACGTGTTACTAAGATGTAGCAGGAGAAAAAAATTAACTTACCATAGGCTCATTCATGCGAGCATGAGTGTCTTTAGGGCCTCCCAAACAGGCACCACAGCTAGGACTTGCAGGCGTGTCACACCCA
>Ga0307515_10021857_pt1 | contig 11316 bp, 10 predicted proteins | sample 17_EM_MG_FD_194513 | JGI IMG/M metagenome (GOLD analysis project Ga0307515, IMG submission 194513) | Populus trichocarpa ectomycorrhiza microbial communities from riparian zone in the Pacific Northwest, United States - 17_EM | ecosystem: Host-associated > Plants > Roots > Unclassified | place... | reverse complement strand
CCCCCCCCCCAGCAATATATATCATTTTTCTGCGATGCTATAAACTTGAAAAACCTACAGTGTCTTCATGGAATTGTTCAGGACTGACACCAATGTCTTCCAATCGAGGGGGTGCTGCAGTAAGCCTCTTTGGCCAAGGAACTAGCCCGCTTCCTCTTTCCTTGTGCATCTCTGTGGATAAATGGCAAGTTTAAGAAACTGGAAAAAAGATTAACTGAAATGTTAAAAAGGCTTAAAAACAGTGACAAGTAAATTAGACTCTTAACAAGGTCATTAAAAAAAAGAAGAGCAATAAACAGCATTTTCATAGTCATTTTTCAGGTATTAGGTGCAAACCAAAGAATCTATTCTCAAAATGTATCCATACTTCAACCCAGTCAAGGATATCGGCTTTTCTTTCTTTATCTGGTTATATTGCGTCATATGGCCCAGTTATAGAGTATAATGTTTTAAATTATATGTGTATGTTGATCTGAATTCCCAGTATCCAAACAAAGTTAGCAATTCCACCAAAGATGAGAGTATCAGCAAAAAAAATCCAGTGACTTCTGCTCTGTAAATGTACACTCTATTGCTACTTACTTGCTGAGTAGGGGGCTATGCAGGCCTTCATGTGCACATTCCAAGTTGCATCTGGGTCATCACCAGTACTGCATAGCGGGGGCTGCGTCCCAGGATCCCTCTTCAAGTAACAGCCATTACCCAATGGTTTTTGCCAAATAACAGTCTGATCTTTCTTCACAGCAACCCTCCAACACATTCTTCTCAAAAGGTCATGCATTGCATTCCAGATCCTTCGATTTTCTGGATCAAGTGCATAGGCTTCAGGAGAGGAGTAGGCAAAATACCCTCCAGGTCTTAGTAATCTATCAAGTTCTAACAAGAGGATTCCATCTCTCTGGAGCCAATCAATACGGCATCGAGAACAGTGAGCCAGTTCGAATGATCTACTTGGATAAGGAAGTCTTTTAGTGCCTAAGACACCAAGAGTTGAAGGAATCCCTCTCTCCAGCGCAAACTGTATTTGATTCTCATGTACATCATTAGGTGCAATGGACATAGCTATAATGCTGTGGGAAAGAAGATAAGCTCCAAAACTTGCAACTCCACAACCAACGTCAAGAACATTTCGGATATTCCCACTATTGTGAAGTTTATCATTGGGAAATTTAAGCATCTGTACCAGCAAAAAAATAAAACATAAGCTTGGTTAGACTCACTTTATAACACATTTAAGCGAACAAAACAGAAGATCAAGATATTGTATTACCCTAGCAAGAGAAACAATGTACTTATTTGCTCCATCATGAAAATGGGTTCCTCCACCAGGAAAATTTATCTTCTCCCCATTCACTACCATCCAATTCTGATCCGACTTCTCTTGCGCGAGATGTGTATGAGGTATATTTGCTTTCCAAACCTCATCTCTACTCTCCGGCCACCTTATAGGGATCTGGAATTCTAAAAATTGATTGATTTCGTCCAAATCAAAACTAACTGCAAAGCAAAAATTAAACAAACACGTACACCAGCAAGAACACTCTCACAAACCTTGTAACCAATAGGAGGTGGTATAAGACAATTAAAACGCCGCTCCGGAGGGGGGCAATGCCTTTCATAATGCTCCATTAAAGTCAAATTTGGCTTCAATTTCAATTGGTAGATAAGGTTTCTATCCAAACATGGTATCAACTCTGAGTGTTTTATATCACAGATCTGTAATAGCCGACCAAAACACACAAAAATAACAAATAAGTTGATCTAAAAATCATTACTTTCACAAACTTATAAAAACAAAAATGCATACTTTGACACAATTAAATATTAACAAAATGCTAAGAAGAAAAAAACATACTTCGGCACAATTTAATACTAGCAAAACAATGCTTAAACACAAAATCAATCAAAACCCAGTTCATATTTTTTAGTAATTAATAGGGAAAACATACAGGAATGCTTTTGGGGACTTCTGGGTTATGTTCTTGGTCCTCAAACAAATCATCAAAATCCCGGATATTCCCGCCGAGAACAGGATCCGTGCCGTCATGTTCGCCGTCAGATCTGGAGAGAGCAGGAACAAAAGAAGATCCATAGTACAGACAGAGCAAGCCCAGAAGAAAAATGAAGGCGATCAGAGCAGAGGTTATCTGCTTGGCAGTGTAAAGCTTTTCGCTTTTTTGCTTCATTTCTGAAGAAAATATCGGAGCCGTCGAATTCAGTCCGTCAAGGAGAGGAGAGATTTTTAACAGTGGAGGAGATTTTCGCGGGGTTTAAAGAAAGCAAGAAAACCGGACATACGAGTGGACTGACTGACTGTCTGACTGACTGACTGACTGCTTCAACCTTGTGTTGTGACGTGCGGTCTTCAAAGATTCTTGTTTCGCTCCTCTACTTCTTCTTTAGTATTATCTCAGGGAAAACCTCAATTTATTCCCAAACCTATATATGCATTTTCGATTATATCTCAAACTTATAAATTTTATCAATTAAGTCCCAAATGTTGTATCTTTTATCAATTTCTTTCATAGTTTAAGCCTACTTTGCATATTTTTATACACTAAAATAGTGTCCCTCTGAAAAAACATTTGATGGAAAAATTAATGAACATTAACATTTTCTATCTAATATGAATATTTATGCACTAAAACGCATTGATTTAAGAGATTTTGATAAAAATATTGATAAACATTAACAAAAGACTTGATTAAGATTTTTTTAAAAAAAAAATATTTGGAACTTAATTAAGAAAATTTATAAGTTTGGGACTTAACTAAAAATGAGTTTATAAATTTAGAATTAGATTAATATCTCTTTATAAGAAATCACAATTTAATATTAACTCGAAGAATACCGATGCGACATAAAAAAATAGATATTTTTTTATGATTATTTTAACTTATAAATAATGAATAAAATATGTATATTATCAAATCTAACTTAAAACTCATCCAAACCTAATCCAAAATATATATTTATATCGTATAGATATATTTGTAGAATATTTAGAGTTTTTTATATAATATAATATATACATATCTCAATATAGATATAAAACACACATACATGTATAGTATTTATAGTTTTATAATTTAATATATATATATACACACGCACACTTTAAACATATATATTAACTATTTTATTTTTATTGAATACTAAATAATAGTTAGATAATAAATACTTATATGAATACTCAAAACTCAATGAATAATTTGTGATTATTTAAATTTTTTATTAAAAGAATAATTGATAAGGTATAAATATCAAAAAATCAAACTCTTATATACGTATTTACATCTTTATCTCTTCATTATTATAGTTCATTTTTACTATGATTAGTCTGATCTTATATATGTGTTTTTTGTTCTTATTTGATAACACTAGATGTGTTTTTAGTATCAAATTTTCATAAAAACATCTTTAAGGTTTTAATTTGGATTTCCCATAATCAATCCAAGTTTTCATTAATTTTAATTTTTTAAATGAGAGGGATGTATGTCACCTTGTTCTAATTTCAAGGAAAAAAAAAAGGAAAAAGCTGATTAAAGATATATATATATATTAAAAAATTAAAAAAAAACAAATTGTAAAAAAATGAAAATTTTATTTATTTATAAATAAATAATTTTTTAAATTCTTTTATTTACCGAAATGTTTTTACTATATTTCAAAGGAAAAGAAATTAAATTAAGTTGTATTTGCTAATTTATGCTTAAATTGTTATTATTGTTATTATTCTAATTTTTCTTTGTCCAGCTATTTATTTATTTACCATAGAGAAATGTTTTTTTATTATTTTATTTTAATTTTATGAAAAAAAAATTACTTTAATCAATCGAGTTAAATTGTTGGGCTTAATGATTCAAAGCTTTGATTAATTTATTTTCAGGTTGGATTTGACAACTATAATAATATATAAGTGAAATAAAAGAGTTTGGGTTAGGCATCGTGAATGCAGCTAAAGATAGGAAATGCACAAGAGAGTGATGTTAGGCATCGTGAATGCAACTCTTAGCTTTTTTTTCAACTTTAAGAGCAAATTATTATGTGTTTGGCAGTATGGTTGCAAGTATTTTTCAAATAATTTTTCGTGTCAAAATGCATGCCAATAATATTTTTTTATTTTTTAAAAATCATTTTTGACATCAGCACATCAAAACGATCTAAAACGTACAAACCATATTAAATTTTAGCAAAAAACAAATTTCAAATTTTTTAAAAACACAGGTTGAACCGCGTTTTCAAACACTGAATAAATACTCACTATTCGAGATCTCATGAATTCGTTACATTTAGCTTTTTACTAAACAAAATTGTAATTTTTTGATAATGTGAGAAAAAGGGGTACGAGGAGGACATGATTCTAATATTATTAATTTATATTCACGAAAAAATTGGGTTTGGTTTTATAACAGAACTTCCTTCGATATTAATTTTTTTTTTAATTAACATCGATGTTTTAGAAGAGAAACCTCAAATGAAATGTGTATCACAAGAATTTGGGCTTAATTATTTTTATTGTAATATTTATTTAATTTTAAAACTCTCTGGAATTTATTACTTTTATTTAATGAGGCTAATGATTATTTACAAAATTAATGATAACTCTAGGATTCTATTTTATTATTTTTATATTAAGTATTATTAGGATTTTTTTATTTAAAGGGTTGTACTAGATTTTTTTTGTTACGAAAAAAACTATTGACAAATAAAAATTAAATTTTGTGAGTTTTTCTTATAACCTTGGCGTATGTGTTTTTTTAGAGTTTTTTAGCATGACATGTATCCTTTCGCTATAAGCTATGTCAATTCGTATCGGAGTTGGATCGACTTGTATGGTGGACAAAGTGTTAGCAACCATCCCAATAACATATATCAAAGGATACAAGCCTTTTGTGGTGTTATGCAAGTCTATAATGTGACATTGATAACTCTATAATAGAGGTATGATTGTCACTTTGAGCAAAATTGATGTTAATTTCACAAGGATTGAAGAAGATCCCGACATCTTGATGTTAGATGCCAACAAATATCATGATTATAATGGGTGTTTTACTAGTGAAAAAGGTTTGTAGCTAGTCTATTTATAGTCTTGTTCCTACTTTTTATGAAATTTTAACTGAAGATTATAACAAAGGTAAGTGATGATGTTCTAAAATCCAAGCAGCTTAGGAGCAAGGCTTATGTGTTGAATAATTGATTAATCTCTTGATTCTAGTAATCTTATCAATTCTCTCTAGCCAAGGTAGTTGGTAGTTTGTACTTGAGGATTGGTAGGCCAAGGTAGCTGATGATTGGTACATGCAAAAGGTCCCCTTTTATAGATTTAGAGACTCTCATATGCTTAAGTAAATATCTTTTTAGACAGACAAAGTGCAATGATATTTAAAGAGATATAATCTGAAAATATATACTAAAAATATTAAGAATTGAGAGATTATGAATCAGGAGCTTGAAGGATCCATGAGATATTTATAGCCCACGAGTTTTGTCCTTTTATGGAGAGGAGGGGCTGAAGTGTTATTTTATCTTGATAGCATTTAATGAGGGATAAATATCTCTTACATATACATTAATGAGGGATAAATATGGTAGGTCATTCGAATCTTTATACACCTAGATAAGTAGGAAGAGTAGGATACAAAATATAGATGAGCCCATGAGGGCTGAGTTCTTCCCTTTAGCAAAACCAAGAGAGTTGGCCTCTTTCCTTAGTTATGCCTAAATGAGCTAGGCTTGTCCCTTGGCTGAACCTAACTATACTAGGTCTAACTATACTAGGTCTGACAACTTTCCAGACCCACATTGCATTGGGCTCAACACATGGTTGAACCCAAGTGTATTGGGTCTGGAAAGTTGTCAAGCCCACGTTGTCTTGGGCCCATCACATAGTTAAACCCAAGTGTATTGGATTTGGAAAATTGCTAAACTCAAATTAGGCTTAGCACATGGTTAAACCCAAGTATATACAAGAGTTGGGCCTGATAGGGTGACAAACACATAGTGTTGGTGCCTGGCCAAAGAGCCATAAGGCCATAGGGCCACAAAGCCACACTCAAAATGATAAATTCTAGTCCATTAGTAGCCCCCTAAGTCTTTGTGATATTTATACACAAAGTCTTGTAAAAAAGCTCGAGATGACAAGTTTAATAATTTTTTCATATAAGAAGGTGGTTGAAACCCCAGGTGATATACCATAGATCCCGTGTGTAAGGGTATGCACCATGGTTGAAAAAGAATTTCTAAGTATGTAAAAGGAGAAATATAAAGGAACTCATACTTAGAATAATTTTCTAGTAGGTAAAGAAAACTATGGAGGGTAAACCTATATTTAGAAGATTTTTTTAGGAGGGGAGCCATATACTTAGAAAATTTATAAGTGGCTAGGTGGAACCGAAAAGGGGTAAGCCTATACTTAGAAGATTTCTAAGTGGCTATGTGGAGCCCAAAAAGAGTGAGCCTATATTTAGAAAATTTCTAAGTGGCTATGTAGAACCTAAGGAGGGTGAGCCTATAGAACTAAGGAGATCAAGTTCATCCTTTGAAAAGTGGTAGGGTTATTGCTATAGGGAGATCATGTCAATCCCATCCTAGGATAATTGCACATTCCTAGGATAATTATGTTATTGCACTAAAAAAATCAAGTCAATCCCTTCCTAAGAGAAATGCACATTCCTAGAATAATTATGTTATTGCAATAGGATAATTATGTTATTGCACTATGGAGACCAAGTCAATCCCTTCCTATAACAATTACACATTCCTATGATAATTGTGTTATTGCAATAGGCAGATCAAGTCAATCCTTTCCTATGACAATTGCAAATTCCTATGATAATTGTGTTATTGCACTAGGGAGACCAAATTAATCCCTTTCTAGGAGTATTGCACATTCCTTGGATAATTGTGTTATTGCAATAGGGAAACCATGTCAATCCCTTCCTAGAATACATTCCTAGAATAATTGTAATATTGCACTAGGAAGAGCAAGTCAATCTCTTCCTAAGAGAATTGCATATTTCTAGGATAATTGTGTTATTTCACTAAGGAGACCAAGTCAATCGCTTCCTAGAAGTATTGCACATTCATTGGATAATTGTGTTATTGCACTAAGGATACCAAGACAATCTCTTTCTTGGAGTATTGCTCATTATTAAGATAATTGTGTTATTGCACTAAGAAGACTAAATCAATCCCTTCTTGGGAGTTACACCTGACTAGTGAGTTGTTGAAAGTCCGATTAGGTAAAAGTGTCCACAACAATAAGTAGACTTGTCTCATGTCCTAGCCCAGGTAGATATTGGTTTTGTGCCATGAAATTGCCTGAAAATGTCAAAAGAAAGCTTTAGGAAGAAGCCGATAGCTTTTTTATCAGTTCCCACAAACAGCATCACTAATGATGTCCCAAAAACTCCAAGTAGCTTAGGACCAAGACTTATGAGTTGGATAACTAGTTAATCTCTTAGTTCTAGTAATTTGATTCATCATCTCTAGCTAAAGTGATTGGTAGCTTGTACCTGAGGCCTGGTAGGCCAAGGTGATTGATGGTTAGTACCGTAAAAGGTTATCTTTGTAGATTTAAAGACTATCATATGCTTGAGTATGTATCTTTTTAGAGAGAGAAAGTGCAATAATATTTTAGAGAGATATACTTTGAAAATATATATGCTAAAAATATTATGAATGAAGAGATTGTGAACCTGGAGCTTGAAGGATCCATTTGGTATTGATAGCTTCCGAGTCTTGTTCTTTTATATAGAGAAGGGGCTGAAGTATCATTTTTCCTAATAGCATTTAATAAGAGATAAGTATCTCTTACATATGCATTAATTAGGGATAAATATGATAGATCATTGAGAGATTTTTTACATCTAAAGATGTAGGGAGAGTAAAATACAAAATGTAGTTGGGCTCATGAGAGCTGAGATCTTCCCCTTAGTTGAACCCAAGGGAGTTGAGCTTGTTCCTTGAATGAACCCATCTATACTAGGTCTAGCAACTTTCAAGACCCTCGTTGTCTTGGGCTCAGCACATGGTTGAACCCAAGCGTATTAGGTTTGGGAAGTTACCAAACTCACATTGCATTGAGCTCAACACATGCCTAAACCCAAGTATATGAGAAGTTGGGCCTGGTAGGGTGATAAGACCATGGTGATGGCACCTGGCCAAAAAACCACGTAGCCACACTCAAAATAATAATTCCTAATAAATCATAATCCATTAGTGAGTATGATAAATTTAATTATAAGCCAAAACAATTTCCATTAAAGTTCGTACTTAAACTTTTAATAGATATTTAGGTATTTAAAATTTTATGGACTAGCTTGAAATATTTGAGATTGTTACAAGAGAATATGTCATAGGTGGTTGAGATTAGATTAAGAGGAAAAGCTTTTGGATGGTGTAAATAGATCTATAATATTTTTTTTAAGAAAAAGATAGAATGTTTAATAAGATTTTGTTTCGAATGAGACATAAGTTAAGAAATAGATTTATTTTGTTAGATTACAATGTTGAGTCTATAAGATTTAGTGCTATTTTTTATACTAAGATATTAGTTAAAGAAGTTATTGGTCTATGTAATAACTTAATTAACAATAAACCATGTAAGAAAAGAAAATCTACAAATAAGATGGTCTTTTTTGACAAATAAAGATTTTGAAGTAGATAGCAAAGATACTTTCATATTTAATTATGAAAACGAACTAGATTAAGCAACTAATGACTAGAGTAAAGGACAAAAAAGTGCAAGAACATTGGTTTATGAAACGACTATAAGACATCATGTGCAAGTGACTAATAAGTCCACTAAAATTGAAATGGAAATCCGCACAATATGATATAATTTGTCTATTTGGGAATCCTTGTTGTTTTTCTAGTATTAAAGAGGCAAATTTTGTTGACTTTATTGGATTTCAGGATTTTAGCTTAAAAGTGAATTACCTTCATACTTATTTTATCAATAATGTGAAGTTTAAAGCAAAAAGGTTTAAAACAAGTTATCTTAAACAAAAATTAATCATACTATTATATTCCAATTATTTATTTATTTTGGCATAAAAAGTTTAATTTAAAATAGTGAACAAGAGGATAGGTTTTTTTTAAGTGAGAGAGCCTAATGCAGGGTGTGTATCAAGTAATTTCGGACTTAATTATTCTTATCATAATATTTATTTAATCTTAATATTTCCTAAAACTTGTTACCTATTTTTTATTAGGCAAGTGTTTGTTGAGAAAATTAGTAATAGCTTAAGAATTTTAATCTATTTTTATTTTATTTTTCTATTTCAATATTATTAGAGTTTTATATTTAAAAAGGTTCTAATAGCCTTTTGATGAAGATGAAGATTGATGAATAAAAAATGAGTTTTTTTTCTTCTAAAACCTTGTTATGTTTTATTTTTCGATGTAAAAAAACCTCATATCCTTTCGTTACACTTTACATCAAAAACTAAATTGCAATTATTAACCATAGAATGAATTTGATATTCCTAATATGTTTTTGGTTAACATATTATCCTGAATAAATTTAATGTAACAACGCCTCTTTTTTTTAGGAAACTAAGCATCAAATAGACTACCCAATAACCAATCTATTGGCTCAGGGGTTGTAAACTCTAATTTTGAGGGACTAACATACTAGTTTTATTCATTTAAGATTATTATACTTAAAATTATGTAATTTTGTATCTAACATATGTACAAGCTAGGTGGAAGCATTATTGAATTAAACTTGTTATGAATAGACATTTTAAGTATGAAAACATAATATTTTACAATTATAAAAGGAGATTATATGATTCTCAAAATAGAAAAGATTTATCCTTCTAGATTATTTTCTATATGCATATATTGGAGCTTTAAATGATCAAGTTTTCTATACTATGATGATTACTATTCATATTTGAAAAAAAAAATTTAAGAGGATCATGGATGTTGAACAAGGATATAAAAGTCATATGAAACTAGTTATAAATGAAAACTTTGAGAAAAATACCTCAAGACTTATTGAACATTAAGATTATAAGGAGAGTGAGCCTGTAACTAATAGAGGAGATACCAGGATAAGAAAAGTGTTTTATACATATATATTGGTAAGATTTTGTGCAATGATTACTTCCACAAAAAGAATAGTGATTAGTACTTAAAAGTGTATTTTTATCAAGGTTTTATATCATCATTTTGCACTTGATGTATCAATAACTCCTTAACTAGAGCATGTTTTATAATAACATGTCTAATAATATAAGATACCTTTAATTCATGGTAAATATTCATCTTAAATGCAGGCCTATCACATAAATCAAAGGATTGATTGATGAGTTTAACTACTAAAATTGAGAAGACAAAGAGAGGGCTAAACTTAGAAAAGAGATGCTGGTTCAGTCCAAACTCGAACATCATTCGGTTATTGGATCATAACTGGAGCTGTAGAACTTGGATTTAGGTCTGGTTTATATGTATGAAAAGCTAAGACATAGGCCTAAAACTTTCATGAGAGTCCAAGATTTAAAAGTGTCATTTTCGAGTTCAAATGGTAGCAACAACGGAGAAGTCGGAATCTGTCCTGCAGCCCAGACACTGTTCAGTGTTCAGCCCATATCTCGAGTTCTAGAAGTCCAAATGCGTCGATTCTTATTTTGTTGGAAAGCTGAGACAATTTCTCAGAACTTTAATGAGGACTATTTGTTCAAATTCTGATGTTAGCAATGAAGTTTTGTTCAGATAAGAAGATAAGAATTGTCACCAAGTTAATATGTGGCCACCCCAGTCAACAATTAGTCATCAAATCAATAGTTCCGAATTTTTGCCTATAAAAGGAGGCATTTGCCATGCATTTAGGCATCTTGGTTGTTCAGATCAAGATCTTGCTCTTACTCTCTTTCTTTGTATTTTGTAATGTTCAAGTTTTATTCTATGTTATATTTTCCTTAATCTCTTGTTTATGCTTTTTATTTCATTTATTATACTTATATAATTATGTTCTTATCTTGTTTATTTATGTTTTTTTTTATTCATAATGTTCAGCTAAGTTTATTATGTCAAGGTAAAAAGGTTACACTAATGGTGTAAGAATAAGTATAGTATAAACTCAACATGGACTTTAATGTTTGATACTGTTAATGTTTTGTATTTATTATCTTACTCACTCTTAATACCTTGCTTGTTAAATGGTTAATCTAGATTTATGTTGAACAACCCTTGGTACAACAAATACTTGGCACTTTCATAGCCCAACTGTATGGTATAACCGACACCTGTGCTATGAAAGGAACTTGATTTGTTGTTAACATAAGTTATCACCATGAATACCTG
>Ga0307515_10021856_pt1 | contig 11316 bp, 12 predicted proteins | sample 17_EM_MG_FD_194513 | JGI IMG/M metagenome (GOLD analysis project Ga0307515, IMG submission 194513) | Populus trichocarpa ectomycorrhiza microbial communities from riparian zone in the Pacific Northwest, United States - 17_EM | ecosystem: Host-associated > Plants > Roots > Unclassified | place... | reverse complement strand
GTTGGTTGACTAGAGGCGCTGAGGAAGCTCATCCTGGAACCACTGCTAATCCGTCGCAGTCCTCTGTCGCCGTAAGATACACCAGAACCTTGCTTCTCAGGGTCCAGTTGACCCGATTCGATGGAAAGAAGAATGGATCGGGCGGCGAGAAGGAAGGGGGCTTCAACGTTGTCTCCACTGAGGGCCGAAGTTTCCATAAAATGTAGGTCTGCATGTGTGAGTGATTAGATCGGACGTGGTATTAGGGCGACTGGTCGTACCATTCTCCGCAGCCCACCGGCTTGCCTCTGCCCATTCTACTTCCCGGTCGTCCTCACGATCGCTCTTGCATCCAACAAGGACTGTGACTAACTGAGGGCTTGCCAACGCTCGTGCATCTGCGAGCCATCGTGAAAGATTCGTGAAAGATTGCCGACTGGCAGCGGCGTTGGTTCAGCGGAAGAGCTTCCTTGAAAGGAAATCGGTCACACCTTGTGATGTCGTATACTAGTAAGGCACCGGCAGTACCTCTGTAGTAGCTTCTTGTGACAGATCTAACACCAACGTCAGGGGAAGGTTCAAAGACCCCGAAATTGCCGGAGCCAACTTTACCTAAACCGTTCTTGACCGGCCGTATCCCACAACTGGTACGAGTCAGATTAACCGACCAATCGGTGCTGTCTCAGTGCCACAAACCTGCAGCTTGATTCGCTTCTCGCCTACTTTGACCGTCCGACTGGAAAATTCGACGCCGATGGTATGTTGAGAGTGTTCCTTGACTACACAAAATGAGTACTTTTGAAATTATTCATTATTCACGCACAGGAGTTCTGTATAAAATGGTGTAGCAAGCAGGACTTGCCAGTCGCCGCTTCCCCTGAAAGAAGAGTAGAAGAAACGAGTCGGTATATGCAGTAGATGCGCAAGTACATCTTCCAACCAATTACGATAAATTTGAGAAGAAAGTCTGCAAATTAGACGCTAGATAAGCCGTCGTGTGCAGTAGGGGGGGCTGTTTCAAGACGCTGACCATAAGCTTCGACCATTTCGGTGGCTTCATTATCGTCGTCAGACATTATCAGTCGTGATTTCGCACTCTGCGGTGCGCACGACCGGCGGTTCAGTGTAAGGCGGGGTTCAAGTTGCTTCGGGTCGGTTGATCCCTTTCATAACCTTCATAACATACATTTCTACGACCGATTTCGCTGTTCGCTATGGTTTATTCACCAGTGGATTTGACGCCGTGTGCATAGCTTGCTCGTGTGCGGGCGTAGAACCCGCACACCGCAGCCGGTGATCAGAGTCGTGAGACAACCTTACCCGCGTCAGGTAATCACTCGTAGCGCAGTGGTGGTATATAGGAACCTGGTATAGTCCTTACCAGGCGATCCCGTTGATTCGAGGGTCAACTGGGAAATGAGATTTCCCTCGATTCTGCTGAATCCTCCTGGTTCGCTGATTGGGATCCTAGGCATGCCGGACTAATCCCTCTGTTGGCCGTTCCGTGAGGGGATTCCACCTCCATGTGCCCCATTTGGATTGCTGCGTGCTCAGGCGTGGGGGTCACGCGAATGGCGTCACAAGGGAAGGCCCCACCGCTGTCAAAACCCGCCTTCCCACCAGTTTGCTTGTTCCTGCCGCCTACCTCCTCAGTCAGTGCGTATCCTCTGCAGCCATGGGTTCCGGACATGCGCGTTTTTCTTACGTTGGTTGATGTAGCCCAGTCTCATGCCACTCTTCTTTACCGCCACGAAGGAGGACCGGAACCGGCTGACTCGCTCTCCTCCTGGGTCATTGAGACGGACAAGGCCACTTGTTGCACGCACCTCACCGCGATTTTCTCCCTCACGAAGGAAGGGTACCCTGATGCTGGATGTACTACCGCCAGCGGAGCCCGGGATAAATGATACTGCAATCGGTAGCCCTGTGCACCCGCAGGACAATGTCTTTCGATCGCAGACACCCCCTGCTCAAGATACCCACCTCTTGGACGACGTAATGGACCCAGACAATCAACCAATACATACCCCCTTGCATACCCCGACGGAAGGCGACACCAACCAAATTGGTGTATATCACCCTCATATACAGGGAAACCCAGAAATAGAAGACATTATCATTCGTACCCGAAAGCAAGTAGCACTTGCGGTAGAAGCAGAAATTGTGGCAGATCGCGCCACCGAAGCAGCACGGGCGGCCGTTCAAGAAGCTCGAAGGCTGTTGGTTGAGCTGGAACGGCAAATCGGCGCAGAGTAAGTGTGGGTGCCAACTATTTCCGAGATAACACTGAGAGTATCGGCTTTGAAGAACCGAACGAGCCCTATCAAGGAAGCAGGAAGCGGAGCTACTCGCAAGGCACGCACAAAACCTAGGGAGATACAATTAATAGGGATTGGTGTGGTGGTGAGACGAGATGATATATAAGGTTTTATGGGTAACGTGTATTCAGTCCTGTAGTGTTGCTTGCTTCAAAACAAATTGCGAATTGTATACCCCTTTGTATACCCCTTATACACGTGGCGCCCTTGGGAAAAAAAAAGAAGATGATAATTTAACCATTAGGTACCTTGTGGCGCATTTCCAGTGAGTGCGTGGAGTCGATTTGCTATAGAATTACAATGAGAAACTTACGGAAGGATGTGGTAGATAGTCACCTGATCGGACGACCGTTTCCGCAGTTCATATTACGTCGAGGCGTCATACGCGTGTAGGAGATAGCGGGTGTACACAGGGGAGGTGTTGGACCGACAGGGGCAATCTCTGAGCGGGCGATTTGCTCGCGTAAGGACGGCGGATGGGCGATTTGAAAAGCGGGTGACGCAAATGAGGTATTGCAAGTCGGTCACTGCAGGATTATGGGCTTCTCCAGTGGAAATGAAATAGATCGGAAGTGGTCGGGACGTGGACTCTTCGGACGCATTAGTCTGGCGACTATGCGTGGTGTGAGGAAGCGTATTCCAGCCGGAATGAATACATGCAGTTATGCGGTTATGCAGGGTTATTTGCCTTTTAGCCATGTATTATTATTAGTACCGAGCCTATTCTCTAAAACCTTTTTCTAAGCCAAATGCCAGGTGTCAGGTTGGCTTTTGGCTGTCTTCGTGAGGAACGCTCGAGATGAGATATGGGTAACAGTTGCCTCGAGGCCGGGACTTGCCGAAGTGGAGGTGTGCAGGGGCAGCAGCGTGGTCCTTCTTCTTCGGAGCCTTTCGAGATAGATATGTGGCGTTTCCCTTGTTCGTATACGTACACCAGTATGACATGTTTGGGGGACGAAGAGAGAAGAGGAGAAGGGTGAGCAAGTGATAACTGGCGATAGGTACTAACCATCTGAGATGTCCCACAGGTCCCACAGGTCCCACTACAGCACCTGCAAATCCCCTTGTCAGTCTGTCTTTCCCCGTGCCCCTGTTGTTGTTGTTGAAAGGAGCGCCACACTCTGCATGGTCGTTCTTCTGGGCTTATCAACCTTCTGCCATCGTTGAACACATTCTTTCATCGTCATTCTGTACTCCCGATCATATATTATTTCGCCTGCCCTTCCCCTTGCTCACCTGCCCTATCCCCTTCGACGCCACTTTGGCAGCGCCCCCGGGTCTCCTTAAAGCCTATCCCAACTGATCGACCCGTCTCCTCTTCTTTCCCCGCTGCAGAGAGATATCCTTCAAGCTCTCCGCCAGCACGTCATTCCAAATGGCGGCCAGCTCCCGCCGCTCTCGTCCTAACTATCCTCATGCAATCCTCCTCGAGGATGACACTGAGACAGACCAGCAACCAAATATCAAGCATGATGAGATCCAGTCTCCGGGCCCTACCCCTCCCCCAGGCTATCCTACATCCTATTCCTCTCCCCAGCATCCATATGCCGGATCTTCGCACAGCCCTCCTGGAGATCATGGGTCTATCCCGAGCCCTTCCTCCCAACCTGAACTCATTTCATTTGCCCCGATGGGCCCCAGTTCACCTTCAGATTCTTCGTCGGGGCCGTTTGCCCAGTACGCGGCCCGTGAACCCGGTGGCGTCACCACACCCTATACGTACATGACCCCTGCAGGTGTTGCCCATGGTCAGGTTCGTTCTTGGCATTCTTGCGCCACAGCGCTTCTCTCTCTACCGCCCATGTCCATCGATTAATATAATTGCTTAATGTATAGGGTGTTCTCGTTCACCCCCCAGTGAACATTCAATGTCACCTCTGTGGCCTCAGCTTTACTCGCCAGCACGACCTTCGGCGCCATCACAAGTCCAAACATGAGGACGACAAGTCGGATTGTCTGTGTGGCAAATCCTTCAGTCGGAAAGATGCCCTCTTGCGCCACCAGCGAGCTGACCCCCTCACGGGTTACTGTGGGTGCGAAGTGTACCAACTCAAGGCCTCGCTTGCCCGGAATCAATAAGCTACCCAGTTCCGTCAATCGACTTGCTCCCATGAATGCTACCAGATCCTAGCATATTCCTGTTCGGGACTCTCCCACGACTGGTTTGTGGCCATGTCTCCCGAGATCCCTTCAAATATTCTCCGTCTTCCCAATTACCGATAAGGTTGTTGACGGACTTTGAGCCTATCAAGTCATGTTCTTCCTATTCAAGCGCACCCCGCTGTCGCCTTCGCGATTGTCAAACTCTTTAATCGTAATCTTCTGGCTGGCCTCGCAGGCCCACATTTTCCGTCTCTCATCGAACCGTCTTCCCATGTCATTCCCGTTGCATTTCATTCATTCAATCAGCACGTTCAATTGTTCATTATCCTGTATCGGGTCGTGGAGGTGTACCATTGGCAGAGACCTTGTGCCCCACACTCTTCTTCACTTGCAATTTCACTCAGGGGCACGTGAACCAAACATGTGTCGATGGCCAAATGGATATGGGTGAAATTAATGCTTGGGGCAATTGTGCTTCTCATGGGTTGGGGATGTGTGTCCCTTCAGGGCCAAAGCACAAGTTCATTTGTTCCTCTTGAGATAACCTTTCTCAGAACTGTGCATTCTGGCTTAGCGCTGCACTAACTGGCAGCTGAACCTGGGCATGCGAGGACAACGTGTTGGGGCCACTACATTGGAATCGTTCTCAAGCTTCCCTTCAGTGCGGCTTTATTAAACCCTAAGGTGGGTGATACCCAGTATTAAGCAAGGGCAAGGGGGGTTCTTACTCACTGTCTTACATTCCATCAAGCTACACCCTGCCACCGGTTATTCCCAAACCAAACCTTTCCGTTCGCGGTCACGTTCAGCATCGCATTCGGCGAGGGTGCGTTCAATGGTCGCAGCAAACTGTTCCAACGCCAACATATCCTCCTCGTCGACATCAGCAGTGCCACCAGGAGGCAGCCAAGCTGGTCTCGATGTCCAGACTGGGCGAGTGCCCTGGACAGGTGGAGTTCGACCGTAAAGGAGCACCTGTTCCAACGCGTGTTCTCGCTCAATACCTCGTAAGTTGTCGATGCTTCGTAAAATGGTGGCAAGTCTCGGCTTGGATATGAGGAGCTCTCTCAGGCTTGGTGCTTGGGCTGTGTGGACCACAATATAATCGAAATTAGTTGCAAGTGTGAGATCGGCAGTACACCGGCGTGTTACAGAGGATGATTAGATTTAGGGAACCATGACATACCAATCGCGGTGTACTGGTATAGCTGCAGTGGTTCTGGCCTTGTGTCCAACGGATCAGGAATTGCTGGTGGCTCAGGGATTGTGGGCCATTTCAAAGAAGCAAGGGATCTGAGGTTTTTGCGTGGCGTTATTTCATATCCTTCGTCTCCTCTTGTTGTCTCGAGGACTGTGGGTATATTGATGATGACCGTCAGAGTTCTATCGAACACCACTGTTATATTGGAGATTATGCACCCGTCCTTGTTTCGTCCTTATCGGGATCAATGTCGCGTCGGACATTCCTCGCCGTGACTTCACCTGGAAGGGCGCCACACCAATTACGAGCTAAAAATCCTGTTGTCAAAAGTGTTGCCAACCCTCTGATTAAAAACCCAAACTTCTATGTTGCTTGTAACAGGAGACCGAACAGCTGAAGGAATCTCAGTTGAAGGAACTTGCGGTGCAGTTGCAGTGACCTTAGCCTTACTATTCAAAGGGACATATTGGACACGTGTACTTTGCTTTTTCAGTGGTACAGACTCCACAAGACCGTTTCACAACTCGTGGGGGCATAGGCGGTTGCAATATGCCGGATGAGGGGTGCAAAGAAAACCTTCAAGATGTCACTGCCGGCTTTGTCGCAAAGAAAGGGTAAGCTTTGAGAGCCTTCGGATCGATCCAGTATTCATCCAATCTCCATTCTTTTTAATCAACGCCACTTGTTCAGGGTACCCCGGCCGGCTCATTCGTTCTGTCAGCTGGTGCATGGCCCACGAGGTCCCGAAAAGGTCAGTAACCCGCAAGTGAGTCGTTCGACGAGGTGAGACCAAAGACAGCTGTCTTGTTCATTGCAAACAAGCCTAAAGAAATCTATACACGGCGGGCGAGAAACAAACGCTGGGACTGCACGACACCAAAACAAAATGAAATATACAGGAAACACAGAGAGTGTAATACCAAGCCTACTGATATGGATTTTCCGCTAGAACGGACCGAGTTGCGGAGTTGCCTAGTCCTCAGCAAAGTCGTGGGTCACAGGCGTCTTGCCCTTCCCCTTCGCGCCCCCGCGAAGTACTCCACGTCTCCCGCTAGGTGCCCGTCCATTTCCCGCAGCAGGAGAACCTTTCCGCGCTTTAACAGGCGAGTCGGCAGCGTTGGCCTTCCCGATTTTCCTCGTTGAGCTCCTCGTAGCCACTCTAGGTCTCGTCTTGGATTTGTTATCCACTCCACTAGCACCTTGGTCTTGCATTACTATATCCGATCCGTTCTTGCTGCCTTCTGGGGTGGCCCCGTCTTCGTACTTGCGCTTGCGCTGCGAGTTGCGCGCGCTGCGGCGTGGGGGAAGGGGTTCATGTGGGAGGGTCACAGGTTCGGCCATAGGTGTCCTGTTGGCGTCTTCGTCCTCGACCATAGTCCAGGGCGAACCATTCCCCCCATCCAACTCCTCAGCCTCGTGGGGCTTGCTACGCGCGAATGCGCTGGAACCACCAACCTTTGGATCCGTGAAGTCGACGGGACTATCAATTTCTAAGTTACCGAGCTGACTGCTGACACTGTAGTCGACAGCGAGGTGTTCGAATTCTTGAGAGGCTTGGGAAGAATCGACGCCGCCAAAGTATTGTTGAAGCATGTTCTTGCTACCCTTGCTAAATTGCGGGAATAGCCAAGGATCGTCGAGTGCCTCTTCCATTGAAATACGTTTCACAGGATCGAACTCCAACAAACTTGCAACGAACGCTTTTGTTTGGTATCCGGCACCAGCGTGATCTAAGATGTGCCACAAAGGGCTCCGTTGCTTTACGCGCTCGGTAAGGGGTTGTTCTTGGTCTTCGTCCGGGAAGGGTGAGCTGACAGTCATCCTGAAAGTGGTGTCAGCGCATAATGGGTCTGGTTTATGAGTGGGCTCACATGGCGAAGACGATAACGCCAATGCTCCAGCTGTCGACCTTTGAATCGTACCCTGACTGGTTCCTCTGGAGGACGACCTCAGGCGCCAGATAATTGGGCGTTCCGCACATTGTCTGCAGAGTGTTGGAACCAGATGCTGAACTGTATTGACAAATGGACGCTTGCCTTTAGAATGGTGTTATTTGTGACACATTTTGCGAGCCCGAAGTCGGCTACCTTCACCACCGGAGGCGTGTCCGTGGTCAACAAAATGTTCTACCAAGAGTTGTCATATGAGCACTTTACACGTCGAGAAAGCAATGAAGGGCCAACCTCAGGTTTAAGATCACGGTGTGTGATTCCTTTGCGATGAATATACTAACGGGGCCTGAGTGTGACAATAAGGAGGCCTACTCGGGGGACTTACTGCCATCGCCTCGCACATTTGGGTCGTCAGAGAAGCTGTCAATTGTTCATCTGACAAGGACGAGATAAGGTGGCGACCGCGAACTTGGATGGACGAAACGTACGCATTCTTCCATTTCTGTTGATATAATCGAACAAGTCTCCTCCGGTAACGTACTCCATCACTAGGTCTTTAGGTGGATTTAGCAATTGAACCTCTACCAAAAGGTTCAAGGGTGACACACTTATCGTTCTTTCTTTTTCATCATGTATAACCTCATGCAGTTGGACAATGTTGGGCTAATATAGCGAATGAGTTAGTACGAGACAAGCCAGGATGAGCAGCCATACATGTCGGAGCTCTCGAAGGATGTCCGTCTCCCTCTCAACCATTTTATTAGTTGTATCAAGCTTGGTCTTGATCACCTTAATTGCGAAGAAGTTCCCCGTCGCCCGTTGGAGGCCCTTATAAACTGTAGCAAACGTTCCGTGTCCGAGTCTGGTAACGGTGTCAGTACCATACATCCCACGAAGACCTCGAAGCGTACTCCATAGCCATATCATACCGTGACTCGACGGCGTTTTTCGCACCACGCTACAGAAACATGAGTCGTTTTGGAATGGCCCTCATGGGGCCACACACCTTGGGAATGAGCCGAAATGTGTATTCTGCGTCAATGAAATGAGATATATACGGCGCAGTAGTTCCCATCACCTACGGAAACTAGGCAGGCTCGGGTCCTGCTCTTTCGTTGGCGCTCCAAAAGCAAGGTCATCGCCTGAGTTGATGACATAGGTATGCTGTATTGGGATTCGGTATCCTCGTATCTGGTGAATATAATGAGTACACGTGAAGAAAACAATGGGAAAAACGCACAAAAGTGCCATTGCGGCTTTGGTCGACGATAGTGACTGAGGAAGCCTTGGCCTTCTCGGGAAAGTACTTGATCATCGCGTGTACACCACCTATTAGCTGTCAGTGTTTGCGCGCGAGTTGTTTTTCAACGACGCGTGAATCGACGCGTCCCGAGTTCCTTACTGATATGATTTCCCTTGAGCTGAATGTCACATTTTGCGCCGCGACCTATGATATATGTGTGCTTCCCGTGCTCGAGCCGGAATAGCGGGGCATCTTGGCTACGCGGGTCGAGGAATCCCCAATACTTTGTTGAGTCGACATCTGGGTCCTGCGAGCCGCTCTGCGTCTGGGGCTGCGTCTGGGACTGAGGCTGTGTCTCCTGCGTCGGGTCGTACCCGTCCTCGGCGTCGTTGAACATAGCGTCGAGTCTTTCTTATGGTTGTTCTGTGGCAAGGAACGACTGCTTTGTCGGTCAGTCCTTTATCTCCCATTCAACCCCAGCTTTCCTTTGGTGCTGGGTCTTCGAACATCGTCCTCATCCTCGTCTGCGAGAATCCAGCTTGACTTTTCGGTTCTAGTCGGCCAACTCAGGGAACAGCCGGGTTTCTACCGAAGCAAGGGGACCGCCAACGACATTATTGATATTACTTTGCTACTGTGTCCAGCTGTAAACTACCCCTCTTCATGATTTTTCGGTGCCAGTTCAAACCCCGAGTCGGTCCGATGGTCCCTGCTCCTGCACTTTAGGCGATGGGGCACACATACGGGTCAAGTTGGGAGCACAGACTGCCAACCTAGCCACATCCGGACACATCTGCTCGATTAGACAATTGGGATTGGCCATTCTATTGTTCCATCGGCCGTCGGCCGCACGGTTCGCTCTCCTCACTTGCTACATCTATATTATAATGTTTAATAGAGCAAAGGTTCGCTCTCTTCACTTGCTGCGTCTAGTGCTTGGCCACAGATGTCAACCCCTGTGCCAAGTCCTCCCTGTGCTTCTCCATTGGCAAATAGGACGGTCCCTCATTGAGTACAGAGACTGACATGTTAATGCCTTTATGATATGGGACAGTATGCACCCACGGGACATCCTAGCCACGACCATAAGCATCCTTAACAGCCACTTTGCACCTACAGGCACGGCACCGGGGTAACGGTGGGCAACAGAATCCATGTTACGGTATTTTATTCTTTTATTTCTCATTTATAGAACCTCGCTTCTCTCCAAGATCAATATTCACTTCCTCGCACTCATGTTCTCCATTAAACCCTTATGTGCGCGGTATCGAACATCTATCTCAACCCAATAGTATGGTACACGTCGCTGGGTCCAATTGTCGCCGTATTCACAATCTTGTGCGCCGACGGTACAAGAGAATGGAGCCACCCAATCGTCGTCTCTCCTGTCCTCTGGTATTCAACGCTGTTTTGTATATGAGCTCTGCAGCTGGATTCGCCTTTGTCACCTTCTGGTACGGTGTTACTGCCCTTGCGAATTCCAGCCCATTTCACAGTGCCACCGTTATCACTTGGCTCCTGAAGCCGCCTTTCACGGGCTCTTGGCTGGGATGGGCGCGAGTAATATGGATTCTGGTCCGCCCTCCATCTCCCCGTCTAATAGCCCAACGTCAACTCTACCGCCGTCACTCCAAGCCGCGACATAAATTCCGAACTCCCAGGCGTACCACTTTCCCCCATCTATCCCTGCAAGCCCTCCGTCTAATGTATCCACTTGCTTGGATCACGGCGTCACAGCGTCTAATTCGGGGATCGACCATCACTATGCCAACAGTGGCATCGCCTGTTGATTTACCTCGCGGCGCACCCAAGATACAGCGTAAGAGAGTCATTCGCAGGGGCAGTGCGGACTATTGTTTTCAAGTATGGCTTCATTTGCTTGGCTATGCAACAGCCCCTTCGTCTTGCTCTTCTGAAGGACCACCGCCTCGTCATCAGTGAATGGTTACCATTGCGACTCGTTCTGAAGCTCATTTCTTAGGTCTCCAGCGGCAGCAACACCGACTACCACGAGGGTAGAGGTTTGAACTATGAAGTTGGCCATTGGTCGATAGCAAGTTCTATCCAACACAGGTATCTCACATACCTTGTAGCTCTACCAAGACCTCCAGGGTGGCAGCAGTAGTAACGGTGGGTTCATCTCTGGTGAATATCAATACAGTTCGATCAAAGCACCACTCCCTTCTGTGGACACTCTCCTGTAGGCTACTTCCAAATCGGGTATCCGCCCAGTCTAGCACTCCTGCTCTGGGCGGCGGCGTTGATTCCACCCGAGTAAGCTTTCTACTTCGCAATCTCACGCAACCGTTAACAACTACTTCTTCACAGAACCATACGGACTACTCCTGCGACTCCTGCTGTGCAGGTTCCGTACTTGCCAGATCGTCAGTGCTAATCTTCAAATCACGGTCTATAGTGATATCGCCGTTGCCTAAAATGATGCCCAACATATTGGGCTGTAGTACCTGATAGTCACAATTAGGTATGTGAATGTTGTGCGAATTCGCGGGCGGTAGCCCGGTATTCTGCCACACTTCGGAGTGACGGAGTGAGCCTCAGTACCCACCTAAGATGTCCTCG
>Ga0307515_10021855_pt1 | contig 11317 bp, 10 predicted proteins | sample 17_EM_MG_FD_194513 | JGI IMG/M metagenome (GOLD analysis project Ga0307515, IMG submission 194513) | Populus trichocarpa ectomycorrhiza microbial communities from riparian zone in the Pacific Northwest, United States - 17_EM | ecosystem: Host-associated > Plants > Roots > Unclassified | place... | reverse complement strand
AAGATCGCCTCTGCCGTGCCCGAACGCCTGCGCCCCTATGTGCTGGAGCCCGCCACCGGCGCCGCGCCGGCCTGGAACGCCGCGCCCGACGGCATCGACGTGGCCCAGACCCGGGCCTGGATCCATGCCGGCCGCAAGATCCGCCTCGACTACCGCGACGAACACGGCGCGGTCAGTCAGCGGGTGATCTGGCCGGTGACCGTCGGCTATCGCGAGACCGTGCGGATGATCGTCGGCTGGTGCGAGCTGCGCGAGGCCTTCCGCACCTTCCGCACCGATCGGGTGGTGGACGCGGCGTTCCTGGAAGACCGCCACGGCCAGCGGCCCGGCCAGCTACGCGTCCGCTGGCAAAAGCATCTCGAGGCCGAACGGGCGGCCTGGAAACATCAGAGCCCGTGACGCTTGGCGAAGGTCTCGAACAGACCGGGCCAGGCGGCGACAGGCTTGTCCTTGGTAAAGCGCAGGCCAAAGCCGTGGCCGCCCTCTTCGAAGACGTGCATCTCGGTCGGGATCGCCTTGACCTTCAGCGCCACGAACATTTCCAGCGTATTCCGGACCGGCACCGCCGGGTCGTCGGCGGCGTGCAGCAGGAACACCGGCGACGCGTCGGCGCCAACCTGCTTCTCCGGCGAATAGAGCGCGATCTGCTCCGGCGTCGGCGTTGGGCCGAGCAGTTGCTTGCGCGAGCCCGCGTGCATGAACGTCGGGTCCATGGTGATCACCGGATAGACCAGAGCCGACAGGTTGGGCTTGGCGGACAGATCGTCGGCCGCGTCGACCCGATCATATACCTTGGCCGAGAATCGCGTCGTCAGGCTGGCCGCGACGTGGCCACCGGCCGAGAAACCCATGATCGAGATGCGGTCGGGGCTGAAACCCATGGCAACGGCGCGTGAGCGGATCAGGCGAAGGCCGCGCTGGGCGTCCTGTAGCGGTGTATCGGGACCAGCGGCCCAGCCGTCGCCCGGCAGGCGGTAGAACAGCACGAAGCAGGTGTAGCCGCGCTCATTGAGCCAGCGGGCCGTCTCGTAGCCTTCCTTGTCCAGCACCACGCGCTCGTAGCCACCGCCGGGCATCAGCATCACGGCCGCGCCGTTCGGGGTCTTGGGGCGGAACACCACCAGGGTCGGCTTGCGGGTGTGGGTCAGGGCGCGATCGCGCAGCCCCTTGGGATCGCCGCGCTCCACGATGGTCTCGACGGCCGTGACCTTGTCGCCGCCGGGCGGACCGGCGGGCCACAGGTCGATGGTCTCGGTGGGATCGGCCATGGGCAGGGTCTCCGCTTTCGCCGCCAAACCCAGGCCAGAAGCCAGGAGGCCGGTGACGAACGTGGCCAGCGCGCCGCGACGATTGAGCATGGACGGAACCTTCTGGCGGGTTGTTCAGGCGTTTGCGCGCGAACCTTAGAACCGTCGACGCGATTCAGGAAACCGGTTTCCTAGCGCTCGCCGAACCGCAGGTGATGCAGCACCACGCCGCTGGTGGTCGCGACGTTCAGCGAGTCGAAGCCCTTGGCCATCGGAATGCCGATCGGTCGGGCGCGGGCGATCAGGTCGGCCGACAGACCCGGTCCTTCCGCGCCCAACAGCACCGCCGAGCGCTCGGGCGGCTTCAGCCTGGCCAGGATCTCGGTGGCCGAGGGCGAGAGGGCCAGCGCCTCGAAACCGTGGCGTTCGAGCAAGCCGGCCGTGTCCTCGTCGCGCGCCAACCAGGCGGTGGGAACACTCAGCGTCGCGCCGACCGAGACGCGGATGGCCTTGCGGTAGAGCGGATCGCAGCAGTCGCTGTCGAGGATCACGCCGTCGACGCCGAAGGCCGCCGCGTTGCGAAAGATGCCGCCCATGTTGTCGTGGTTGGCGATGCCGCAGAGCACCAGCACCATCGCCCTGCCCTCCAGCGTGGACAGCAGCGCCTCGGCCGACAGCGGTTCGGGCTTTCGACCGATCGCCAGCACGCCGCGATGCAGGTGGAAGCCCGCCACCGCGTCCAGCACCGCCTGCTCGACCAGATAGACCGGTGTCGCTTCGGGAAGCCCGGCGAACACCGCGTCCAGCTTGTCGCGGCGCTTGGGATCGATCAGCAGCGACTCGACACGGTCGGGCGCGTCCCGGACGAAGGCGCGCAGCACCGTCTCGCCCTCGGCGACGAACAGGCCTTGGCGACCGACCAGATCGCGCTCGCGGATGTCGCGATAGGCCGCGACGCGCGGATCGTCTGGATCAGAAACGGTGATGAACTGCGGCACGGCGAACCTTCGAAGGGCTTACCGCACGCCTCGTATCGGCAGGATGGCCAGTCCGCCAGCCATGGCGAGGCCGGCGGCCATCAGGAAGAAGACCTGAAAGTTCTGGTGACTGGGTCCCAGCGACCAGAAAGCCAGCATCGGAGCCAGGGCTTGCGGCAGGGTGTTGGCCAGATTGATGACACCCAGGTCCTTGCCCGCGTCGCGCTGAGACGGCAGCACCTGGGTCACCAGGGCGATGTCGACGGCGTAGAAGCAGCCCGCGCCGCAGCCCAGCACGACATAGGCTCCAATCATCACCGGCCAGCTGGGCGTCAGCGAGAAGATCACCATGGCCAGGGCGATGGTCAGGGCCGCGCTGGCCGCGAACAGCTTCCGCCGCCGCAGCTTGTCGGACAGCATGCCGCCGATCAGGGCCAAGGCGATATTCGAGGCGGTGGAAACGGCGGTCAGGACCGCCAGCCCCTCCTCGGCGCGACGGCCGGGGAACAGGCGCGAGAAACCCAGCACATCTTGCAGGTAGTACAGCATGTAACACTGCACCAGGCTCAGGGCGACCAGCACCATGAACCGTCCCAGCCAGGCGAAGGCAAAGTCGGGATGTTTGCGCGGATCGACCCAAAGGCCCGCGACAAAGGCGCCGAGCTTGAAGGGCGGCAGGGCGTTGCGCGGCAGAGGCTTGTCGTCGAGCTTCAGGACGAACGGGGCCAGGGTGATCAGCAACACTAGGATGATGGCCAGATAGCGCGTGGTCTCGGTCACCAGCAGGCCGCCGATCAGCAGCGCTCCGGCCATGGTGCCGATGGGATTTCCCAGGCTGAGGAAGGCCGCGACCCGCCCCTTCTGAGCGTCGGGCACTCGGTCGGGCATGACCGCCACCAGCGCGGAGAACAGCAGGTTGAAGGTCAGCTGGAAAAGGATGATCCCGGTGATCAGCGCCCATGGCGTGCGCGCCGCCATGATCACCAGATAGGCCCCAGACGCGCCCAGCGCGCCCAACACCATCCACGGCCGGCGCCGACCAAAGCGCGAGGTGGTGCGGTCGCTGATCGCCCCGGCCAACAGGTTGGCGACGCTGGCGACCAGCGCGCCGAAGAACGCCACCTGGCTGAGCAGCAGCGCCTTGCCCGCCGGGTCGATCGACTCGGCCTTCAGGGGCAGCAGCACCTGGAACAGAGGCATGAAGCTGACAAAGGCCCCGATCTGGGCCAGCGTATAGGCTGCGATAAAACTGGTCCTGACCGGCGTGGCCGGCCGGGCTTCGTCGCTTGGCGACATCGGTGCTCCCCTCGCGCGGTCTGCGCCGCGTCTGAACGGGAGACTGGCCTTGCTGGCCGTTCGACACAAGGCCGCGGGGAAGCGATGCGGCCCGCGCCGATTTTTCTCTGCTGAAACGTCGCTTGTCCGTGGAAATGCTCTAGGTTGCCAACATGGGATTGAGTCTCATCAAGCAAGACGCGGCGGGTGCATGGCCTCGGTGACGATCTATGACGTCGCCGCGCGGGCTGGCGTCTCCATCAAGACCGTTTCACGGGTCATGAACAACGAGCCCAACGTGCGGCCCGCGATGCGCGACCGCGTGCTCGAAGCCGCCGAGGCGCTGGACTATAGCCCCAACCTGTCGGCCCGAAGCCTCGCCGGATCGCGCTCGTTCGTGATCGCCGTCTTCGTCGACGCCGCCCTGACCATCGACCACTGGCGCAGCGAGCGCGGCGCCGACTATCTCAGCCGCATCCAGCTGGGCGCGACGCTGCAGTGCCGCGACGCCGGCTATCACCTGTTGATCGAGCTGATCGACCATGACGCCCCGCGCGTCCGCCAGGAAGTCGCGGCCTTGCTGGCGGCGCTCAAGCCCGACGGCGTGATCCTGACCCCGCCCAGCTCCGACAACGAGACCGTGCTCGAACTGCTCGACAAGGCCGGCACGCCCTATGTGCGCCTCGGCCCGGAACGGCCTGACGGCGTCGGCCCTCGCGTGCACATGGATGACGGCGCCGCCGCTCGAGAAATGACCGAGCACCTGGCCAGCCTGGGCCATCGCCGCATCGGCTTCATTGTCGGCGAGCCGCGCTACGGCGCCAGCCAGGCCCGTCGCCAGGGCTATCTGGAGGCGATGAAGAGCCTGAAGCTGCCGGTCTCCGACAGCTGGGTTCGCCAGGGCGACTTCACCTTCCAGTCGGGACTGGACCAGGCCAAGGCGCTGTTGGCCCTGCCGGATCGCCCCACCGCCATCTTCGCCAGCAACGACGACATGGCCCTGGGCTGCCTGGCCGCCGCCGCGGAAGCGGGCGTGATGGTGCCGGGCGAGGTTTCGGTGGCGGGTTTCGACGACAGCCCCAGCGCCCGCTTCAGCCGGCCTCAGTTGACCACCGTGCGTCAGCCGGTGGTCGAGATGGCGTCCTTGGCTACTCGGCTGCTGATCTCAGGCGTGATCAAGGGGTCCGCGTCGAAGGGCCCGCCGCTCGACGAACTGCTGCCCTTCGAACTTATCCACAGGGCCTCGACGGCCCCGCCGCCCGCGCCTTAACGGCCGGGACGCGCGAAGGCCGCCACCCGGGCGCGGGCGGCATGGACCGGATTTTCGGCGGGAACCGCCGGTTGCAAGATCGGTTCGACCTGGCCGCCGATACGGAAGGCGCCGACCCGGTTGGCGAGATCCGACGCCTCGACGCGCAGGGCGTGGGTCGATTCGCTGGACTGCTGCACCATGGCGGCGTTGCGCTGGGTGACCTGATCCAGCTGATTGACGGCGGCGTTGACCTGGTTGAGCGCGGTCGCCTGCTCGGCGGCGGACGAGGCGATCGCGTTGATCAGACCGTCGATGCCGCCGACCTTCACGACGATGCCGCGCAGGGCGTCGCCCGTCTGGTTGACGAGATCGACACCCTCTCCGACCTGGCGGCTGGACTCGGCGATCAGCGACTTGATCTCCTTGGCCGCGTCGGCGGAGCGCTGGGCCAGGGCCCGCACTTCCTGAGCGACGACCGCGAAGCCCCTGCCCGCGTCACCAGCGCGCGCGGCTTCGACGCCGGCGTTCAGGGCCAGCAGATTGGTCTGGAAGGCGATCTCGTCGATCACACCCAGGATTTGCGAGACCTGGTTGGACGAGCTCTCGATCTTCGTCATGGCTTCGGCGGCGCGGGTCACCACGGCTCCCGAACGCTCGGCCTCGGCGCTGGCCTCGCCCACGCGGGCCGAGACTTCGCGCGCGCTCTGGGCGGTCTTGCCGACCGTGGCGGTCAGTTCTTCCACCGCGGCGGCGGTCTGTTCCAGAGTCGCCGCCTGCTGCTCGGTGCGCTGCGACAGGTCGTCGGCGTTGCGGGCGATGTCATCGGCCCCGGCGCGGATGCCCGAGGTGGCGCGCTCGACGGCGCGCATGGCCTCGCCGAGCGCGACGGCGGCCTTGTCGAAATCGGTCTTCAGCGACAGGAACTCGGGAGCCAACGCGCCATCGACACGGGCCGACAGATCGCCGGCCGCCAGACGGGCCAGGGCCTCGCCCACAGCCTTCACCGCCTGAGCCTGGCGTTGCTCAGCGGCGTCGCGTTCGTCTTCCAGCGCCGCCCGTTCTTCTTCCAGCAGGCTCAGATAGCTTGAGATCGCCAGTTCCATGTCGAGGAACACGGCCTTGTTCAACGCCACCAAGCCATCGGCCAGTTCAGCGTCGGACTTGGCGCTGGCGAACAGGCCCTTGGCGCGCTTGGCGATCACCGCCCGGACCAGTTCCTCGGTCACGACGGCGTAGCCACCCATGTACCAGCGCGGCTCAAGGCCGGCGTCGACATGCGCCCGGCCGATACGCTCGACGTCGCGGACATAGTCCGGCCCGTAGTCGGCCGTGGCGATGCGACGCCAGTGGTTGGCCTGGGCGCGTTCGGCGGTGGCGATGTGGCTCTCGTCACGGAACTTGCCCCGGGTCTCGGGGAAGGCGCGGACCTGGCCATAGAACCGGCCCAAGGCGTTGGAGATCTCGGCGTCTATGACCGGCTTCAGGGCCCGCAGCGCGGCCCGGTCCCGCTCATCGAATCGCATGAACGACATGCGCTGATCAAGCTTGGGGTTCGCGCTCATGCCATCGACTCCGACTCGTAAAAGTTACGCAGCAAGACCTGAACGTAATTTGTTAACCACGATTAAAGCTTGGCGCGAAAAGCGCGCGCGTTTCGTCGCATGTCTACGTCAGGGCAGCTTCGCACGACATCGATGGCCGCTGGCGCCCGCTCGCGCAGAGGCCTATTCCAACAAAGGCAACAAGCTGGGCCTTGGCGCGTTTGGGGCTATTCAGGTCCTTTGCTAGGCTTGAGCGTAACGACAAGGATCAGTTCTCCTCCATGCCCGTCCAAGCGGACTTCACCTTTGACAAGGCCGGCGGCGACAAGACCGTCGTATTGTCGGGGGACTGGACGGCGCGCGGCCTGTTCGACGCCGGCGTCCGCCTCGCAGACGCCCTGCACGGCACCGAGGGCGCCAGCCTCGACCTCAGCCAGGTCAACCGCTGCGACACGGCCGGAGCCTACGCGATCATCCGCGCCGCCGACGGTCGCCAGTCGGCGGGCAAGATAAAGGCTCGCAAGGAAATCCTTCGCCTGTTCGAACTGGTCGGCAACGCCGTGCAGGTCGAGCCCGAGGTCATTCCCCGCTCGCGCGGCTTTCAGGCCCTGCTGGAACGTATCGGCCGCGGCATGTTCGGCCTGGCCGATGACGTGTTCAGCACCATGGTCTTCCTGGGCCATCTCCTGACGGCCTTGGGTCGCTGCGTGGTCGATCCTCGCCGCATCCGCTGGGCGCCGATCATCTCCCTGGCTGAGCGCGCGGGCCTGGACGCCATGCCGATTGTGGCGACGACCACCTTCTTCATCGGCGCCGTCGTGGCCCTGCTGGGCGCCAATATGCTCGTCGAGTTCGGGGCCCAGGTCTATTCGGTCGAACTGATCGGCATCTCGGTGCTGCGTGAGTTCAACATCCTGATCACCGCCATCCTGCTGGCCGGCCGCTCGGCCTCCAGCTTCGCGGCCGAGATCGGCTCGATGAAGATGAACCAGGAAATCGACGCCATGCAGGTCATGGGCGTCGACCCCTATGAGGCGCTGGTCCTGCCGCGCTTCGCCGCCCTGCTGCTGACTATCCCCCTGCTGACCTTCATCGCCACCCTGGCGGGCCTGGCCGGCGGCATGCTGGTGGTCTGGGTCGTGCTCGACATCTCGCCCAGCTTCTTCCTGCAGCGCATCGTCGACTACGTCGGCGTCACCCACTTCTGGATCGGCATGTCGAAGGCTCCGGTCATGGCCACGGTGATCGCCGCCATCGGCTGCCGCCAGGGCATGGAGGTCGGCAACGACGTCGAGTCCCTGGGCCGCCGCGTCACCGCCGCCGTGGTCCACGCGATCTTCGCCATCATCCTGATCGATGCGATCTTCGCCCTGCTCTACATGGAGCTGGACATTTGACCGCCGCCCAAACCCAACAGCACGGCGCTTCGCCCGAGCCCGACGACGACGTCCACCCGATCCAGATCGAGGGTCTGGTTTCGCGTTTCGGCGACGCGGTCATCCATGACGATCTCAGCCTGACCATCGAGCGCGGCGAAGTGCTGGGCGTGGTCGGCGGCTCGGGCGCTGGCAAGTCGGTGCTGCTCAACAGCATCATTGGCCTGAAAGTCCCCGACGGCGGCACGGTCAAGCTATTCGGCCACGACATGCGCACCGCCAATCGCCGGCGCTGGACCTCGGTCGAGCGCCGCTGGGGCGTACTGTTCCAGCAGGGCGCGTTGTTCTCGAACCTGACCGTGCGCGAGAACGTCGCCGCGCCGTTGTTCGAGCACACCAAGCTGCCCAAGCGCGAGATCGAGGAGCTGGCGGACCTGAAGATCGCCCTCTCCGGCCTTCCAGCCCGCGCCGCCGACCTCAAGCCGGCGGAGCTGTCGGGCGGCATGCGCAAGCGCGCCGGCCTGGCCCGAGCCCTGGCCCTTGACCCCGAACTCCTGTTTCTCGACGAGCCGACGGCGGGGCTGGACCCGATCAGCGCCGCCGCGTTCGACGAGTTGATCAAGGACCTTTCCGACAGCCTCGACCTGACGGTGTTCATGATCACCCACGATCTCGACAGCCTCTACGCGATCACCGACCGCGTCGCCGTCATCGCCGACAAGAAGGTGGTGGCGCTGGCGCCGGTGGCGGAGCTCGAACGCTCCGACCATCCGTGGATCAAAGAATACTTCCTGGGACCGCGCGGACGCGCGGCGGGTAGCAAGACGACTTCCGCGAGGACCACCTGATGGAAAGAAACGCCAACTACGCCTTGGTCGGCGCGGTCACACTGGCCCTGTTCATGGGTCTGGTGGTGTTCGTCGTCTGGCTGGCCAAGCTGCAGTTCAACCAGGAATACGACCTGTACGACGTGCTGTTCGTGGGGCCCGTGCGCGGCTTGTCCGAAGGCGGCGAGGCGCATTTCAACGGCATCAAGGTTGGCGAAGTCACCAAGATCGCCCTCGACAAGAGCGACCCCAACCGCGTCATCGCGCGCATCCGCGTGACCTCGGACGTGCCGATCAAGACCGACAGCTACGCCACGCTGGAGCCGCAGGGCATTACCGGCGTCAACTATGTGCAGATCACCGCTGGTTCGCCCGCCAAGCCGCTCCTCAAGGAGACGGTGAAGGGCGGCCAGGTGCCGGTGATCCGCAGCCAGCGCAGCGCCCTGTCCGACCTGCTGGAAGGCGGCGGCACCGTGCTGACCCGCACGATCGAGGCGCTGGACCGCGTCAACCGCGTGCTGTCCGACGACAACATCAAGACGTTCAGCGCCTCGCTCGACGACGTTCAGGCGGTCACGTCCGAACTGCGCGAGCGCAAGGCGATCATCGCCGACGCCCAGAAGGCGTTGCAGACCATCGACGGCACCGCCCAGTCGATCACCGATCTGTCGAACTCGGCCAAGGACGTGGTCAATGGCGACGGTCGCCGGTCGATCAAGCAGCTGGCCGACGCCGCCGAAGAGATCAAGGCCGCCGCCAAGGATGCGCGCGGCATGATCTCCAAGCTGGACGGCCCGACCAGCGACTTCGCCACCACCGGCCTGCCGCAGCTTTCGCAAGCCATCGTCACCCTGCAGTCGGCGGCCGAGTCCCTCGATCGCCTGGTCGGCGAGGTCGAACAGAATCCGCGCGGATTGGTCGGCAAGCCGCCCGCCAAGGAACTGGAGGTCAAGCCGTGAACCCGATGCGCACCATCCTTCGCGGCCTTGCCGTCGTGGCGACCGCCGCCACTCTCGCCGGCTGCGTCAGCCTGTTCCCCAAGGCTGATCCTGTCGGGCTGTACCGGTTCGGCAACGACCCCGTCGCACCGGTCTCGAAAGGTCCAGCAGGCGCTCTGTTCGGCGTCTTCAAGACCCCGACCGTCTTCACCCGCGCCTCCGCTGGCGACCGGATTCTGACGATCACCAATGGCGAGGCGGCCTATGTCGCCGGAGCGCGTTGGGTGTCGCCGGCCAGCGTGCTGTTCGACGAAGCCATCGCCCGCGCCTTCGAGGCCGATCCCGGCCGCGCTCGCCTGATCGGCCGCGGCGAGGTCGCCAAGTCCGACCTGATCCTGCGGCTCGAGGTTCGCTCGTTCGAGGCGGTCTATGTCAACGGTCCGAAATCCGCGCCGGAAGTACTGGTGCAGGTGCGCGGCGTGCTCAATCGCAGCAGCGACCGCGCCCTGGTCGGCGACCAGGTGTTCGAGGCTCGCGTGAAGGCTTCGGACAACCGCGTCGGCCCGATCGTCGCGGCCTATGACGGCGCGACCGGCAAGGTGCTCGGCGATATCACCGCCTGGGTCAGCGCGGCCGGCGTCGCGATCCCGAAATAGGCTCAGAGCGCCGTGAGCGGCTCGATCACTTCGCCATAGCCCGCATCCGCCTGGATCCGCAGCCCATCGCCTTCGACCCAGGGCTCGACCGTCACCAGCGGTCGGGCCAGCGACCGGGCGATCGCGTCGGCGGGACTGGCGCTCTCGGCCAGCAGCTGCAGGTTCATGCGCGTGGGGAAGATCACCTTGCGAGCCCCCGCGGCGGCCATTTCCAGCGCTTCGCCCGGCGCGATCCATTCGGCGTCGACGGCTTCGTGCCCATCGCAGATCGCCTGTTGCGCGCCCGGCGCATGGGCCGCGTAGAACCAGGTGTCGAACCGCTTGGTCATCAGCTTGGGCGTGATCCACCGCGCGAAGATGGTCAGGGCCGCAAGGTCGAGCTTGAGGCCCAGCTCCTCCACCACGGTGATGAACGGCACGCGATCCTCGGCCACCGCCGCGCGGACCTCTACGGCCGCCTCGCCCTCGTAGAAGGCGCCGTCGGCGTCACGCGCCAGCAGCACGCCGGCCTCTTCGTAGGCCTCGCGAATGGCGGCGATGCGCAAGGCCGCGCCGTCCTCGCCCACCGCGTCCCAGCCGGTGGCCAGATCGCGCCAGCGCGGGTCCTCGTCGCCGCCATGGCTCTTGCCGCCCGGAAACACCAAGGCGCCGGCCGCGAAGTCGATCTGATGATGCCGCTTGACCATCAGCACCTCGAAGGCGGGCGCGTCTCGAAGTAGCAGTACGGTGGCGGCGAGGCGGATCGGGCCGTGCGAAGACTCTGACATCACGTCAGATTGGCGCGGTTCCGGACATTTGCCGAGTCCCGTTTCGAACAGCCGTTCGGCGACCTATCAGCCGGTGGCGGCGTGGCTCTCGCGCGCCAGGCGGTCCATGCGCTCCAACAGATAGTCGGAATCCTCGCGCGAGATCGATTGCGGCGAGGTCAGGAAGCGCTGGATCATGTGCTCCTGGAAGCGGGCGCGGTCGTGCGCCTTCCCGTCGAATTCCATGGCATGGAACGCGTCCACGCCGGCCCGGAAGGCCGCGTAGAGACGCGGCGGCAGGCCCGCCCGCTCGCAGATCGCCTTCAGGCCCAGTTGACCCGCGTCATGGATCATCAGCCAGGTGCGGTGGTGCGGAACGCCCGCCAGCTCGGCCACGCCCCACTCGAAGAAGGTCATGTGACCGTGGGCCAGGCCGCGCAGCAGCAGAGACGGCGTCAGGCGGCCGACGCGATTGAGGTGGC
>Ga0307515_10021854_pt1 | contig 11317 bp, 3 predicted proteins | sample 17_EM_MG_FD_194513 | JGI IMG/M metagenome (GOLD analysis project Ga0307515, IMG submission 194513) | Populus trichocarpa ectomycorrhiza microbial communities from riparian zone in the Pacific Northwest, United States - 17_EM | ecosystem: Host-associated > Plants > Roots > Unclassified | place... | reverse complement strand
AATAATTAAAAATAATACGTAAATTCTATACTTAGCTAAGTTATTACCTTTTTATATTAGTAGTTAAGGTAGGATTTATAAGGTTTAATAAACTAATAAGTTAATTTAGTTTTTAAATCCTAAAAATTATAACTATATAAGACTTATACTACCTAAGGCAATCTACTATAAAATGCCGCTAAACTTAGCATTCTATGTATTCACTAAAACTTCTTAATTTACCTTACCATTAATAAATATTAGATAACGGTAATTTACCTACTAGCGTTACTACGGGAGCACTTAACTTTAATATCTACTTCGCCTAACTCCTTACCTCTACTACCTTAACTAACTCTCGCACGGCACCTCTACGCGACATTAATTAGTTAATTAATTAGTTTAACCGCTAATTGCTACTTTAAGCCGTAACTTATACCCTAGAACTGTGGTAATCTACCCAGTTAATTAATTCTTATAATTGGTTTATCTTACCCACCTACTTTAGACTTATACCTTTACTAAATACTAACTAGATTCTTCTGCTCTTATATAGCAACGCTCTACTTCTTCTTTATCCTATTTTAGCATCTTTATATATTACTATAAAGGACTTAAATATTATAAATAGATAGGAAATTAATACTCGTTGCCTTAAGGAAATTAAGAAGATAATTTTAGATAATATAGTAAAGGCCGGGCTTAATAAAGTCGCGTTTTGTACTGCTAAAGATAAAGTACTACGCAACGACTTTATCCAGAAGGTCCTTAGCAACTTGCCTAAGAGGGAAGGTGTTTTAGAGAGCTGGTCTAAAGATACCATTATTACTTTAATAACATCTTAGAGAACTAATGCTATAAAACGGCAAAACAAGTTAGAACCTAAAAGTTAGACTTAACCTAAATTTAAACCCATAATAACGCTAGCGCCTATATTTGCTTTTAAGCAAATCTTAGAATTACTAGGCCCTATATTATTAGGCAAGCCGCTTTTACTTAAAAATATAACCTTTTAATTTTAAAGAATAAACTTAACCACTTAAAACACTATAGAGCTTTACACGATCTATAACATTATAAAAGCCAATATAGAAACTCTAATAATTAAAGAAATCAGTTTTTCGCTATTTTAAGAGGTTATAGTATTAGTAGGGTTCAACTTAGATAAGGATTAAATTATATAGGTCGATATTAAATCCTATAAGGAGGCTTATATTGCCTAGCAAGGGGCATTATAAGCCGCATTCTAGCGATATATGCTATAGTACAGAAGTAAAGTAGAATTTATACTTAAGAGTACCGATTATAAGTTCTTTTAACAACATCTAGCTATCTATATACTAACAATTGCAGCCGAGTATTTAATTATAGAAATACTGTACTAAATACCACGTAAGCAGAGCATAAACCCTCCTAGTATCGCCAATACCCTAATTCGCCAGTCTTTGCGCGGTAAGCCTATATATAAGAAACGGCGGAAGATTGCGTCTAAGTAGACCCGTAAGCACTTAGAGTACTTAGATAATAAGTTTGTTAATAAAGACATTAAAAGTAAGAGCGATGCTTTATTAACCTTATTAGCGTATAGCAGCATTCTAAGTTTATTAGGTTAGAAGAAACGTAGTTATAAAAGGGAGTAACCTACTAGAGCATTTAAAGGTAAATTACAGCAAGCTGCTGAGGACGGCCGCGGCGGTCTAGCTATCTAGCCTATAGGGGGTCCTAATAGTATAGAGGAGAACGAAGACAATTATAATGCTCTCTAAGGCGCAACCGCTCCGGATCCTAAACTAGCTTAACTATAGGTTATAACCGCAGATAATCTGGCTAGTAACACTATACAGGTTTCTATAGAAGACGACAACCTAGAAAAAGAGGCCCTTAAAGATACGATAAATGAAGCCGATAGGGAGGTAGAGGCTGCCAATTGTATTAAGTAAAGGTATGGGCATATAAGCATATAAAGTACATCTTAAATTAGACTAACGTTAGCTTTTTTTAAATTTCAAGAAGCCGCTACGGTAAAAGTAGGCGGTAAGGTTAAGAGAATAGAGTAGTGGATATATAAACGCTTAGCTAAGCTATAGGGGGTTTCTAAAGGGGCCCTCCTAGGGAATAATATGGTCCCCATTCCCTATAGATGGGGTCTAAATCCAGAGTTTAGAGCGTTCCTATACTAGCTATATAGTGTATCTAAGATGTTCTACTAGGAATGTATAGAGCTAAATAGTGGGGTTTTTATAGACGGTATAGGGACCGGCAAAATAGTAACCGTATACTTAACTATTGTTCTTAACTATTACTATGCTATAAACCTAGATAAAGTAGCTACTAATTAAGCAGCTAAAAATGCTACTTAATATCTACCGGAGGGCTACCAGGCTGATAGCATTAAGTGTCCTAGCTAGGATAGAGTGCCTCTACTATACTCGTGCGTAAATTACAATACTATATCTACGATGCGTAAATAGTATGGTGCTAGCCTAGTTATTGCAGTTCCACATATTATTACTGCCTAGAGAGATAATTATATCTTATTATTTAAAGACTTACTACTCGCAACGTAAGCGTAGGCACCATTAAGAGTTACAATATGCTATTTAACGGCGGATGTTTCTCTAGGTATAGAGCAGCCGACTTTAAATAAGTAGCTAGAAATAGGAACGTTAGGAAGCTGGACCGCCTATAATGCTTTAAATATTTATTAGGCTCTTATAGATAAAGCAAAGACCCCTTACCCATGGTTCTCTAATAGTGTCCTACCACTTAGAAAGGGTAATCCTTTAGTTAGTACCCCGGCTGCCTTAGCAATAAGATTTATTATAATTATAATATCCAAATGCCTAAAATAGCGTGTTATTAACAACTTTACAATTACTAGAAGAGTCCACCGCTTCTTATTTAACGGTAAGCAAGAGAATAAAGGTTAGCAGTTGGTTAAGACCACGTTTTTTAGTAGGGTTTTATGGGATAAGTTTTATAATAAGAAGAATAAAGAGATTATAGTTAACCAATTTCTTTATTTCTATAAAAGTACTATACTAAAACGCCTTAGATTCTTTGTCTAGGCTATATTAGGGACTCTAATAGAGAATAGTGTTGTAGACATATGTTAGTTTATTATAAGTGGCCTTTTAGATCTAGATTAGGTAAGCGCTTAAGATAATAGCATTCTTAAGAAATGCACGTCCGTTAAAGTTAAAAAAATGGCGAAGCTATAGAGTCATTTTTTAAAACAAGGAAAGAGTAACCCTAAAGGGGTTTTACAGTCTACGGCATATAAAGAATCGGTTTAGGTTGGCGGAGAAATACTTATAAACTTTAAAATTCGCTATGCCTTAAATACTATCGGCTTTAACGGAAGAAAATTAAAAGTTATTTTAGGCGAGCTCTAAATTTACTACTTAAACTATAAGTATAGAACTATAGAAATTGAATTGCTATAGGGTATAGAAAGTGCAATGGCGTTAGAAATAGAAGAGGCATTCTAGCAGAAAATGGTTAAATAGAAAGAAGATAGTTATTTTAAGGGGAACTAACCAGTACAAATGGCCGGTACCTCCTCGAGTACCTACTTTATATGCCGTGTTGCAGTGACGACGCCCGGGTTACTTTTATGGAAGGATAGATATAATAAGGATCTGCTAAATAACGACAAAATTAACGTGTAAGCGAAATTTCACGTAAAATTAATTAAATCTCCTATTAGAAGCATCTTAGATAAGAATAAGAAGGAAATTCTTTGCGGTAATATAAAGTTTAAGGCGCTTTTAGCTATCTATAAAGAAGTTATATAATTAAAAAACGTCGGGGGGTATTATAGCAAGGTTGTTATTGGCACTAATTTCCTGACTATTAGGGCGGTATATATGGCAGTAAGTAATAAAACACTCTATCTTTTTACCTCTTAATAGCAGCTTGCTTAACCAGAACTCTAAGTTAATACTTATTTTAGGTCTTAGTTGCTAAATATAGCAAGAACACTATTGCATATCTCCTTAGAGGAATATTACTAAAGTAAAAGAACCACATTATCTATAACTTGTGGAAGCAGCTAAGTAGACTATAGATTCTTTTATTATCTCTAAAGGCTATTATGGAGGGTATTACCCTTAATAAGGTATACTTTATTATGCTTATAGAGCTTAATCCGTCCTTTAGTAAATAGGAACAGTTTATATACTATATCTACCGAATTAGCCAAGAAAACCCTCTTATAATAGTATATATTTTATGTAATACGGCTTCCTATATTAAGGTTGGAATTCTAAATAAGTATAAGTTTAAAAAGACCGCTGTGGACGAGATACTAGACGTAGATATAAATAAGCTAGGGAGTTTAAAGGAGTAGCTAGTGGAAGTATTCTAGCGAGGTATTTTTAATATTTTAGCGCAGAATTAAGTAATATGCTAGGTAATTTGCCGTAAAGTCTTATCTGGTGGAAGAAGTATACTAGGCTGTTATTTTAAGAATTGGGCAATATAGTAGGCAATATGCTGTAGTCTTATGGCTAATGGAAGGTATATGCTGGGGGTTTTTTTTAATAGAGTAAGTAATGTTTCTTAGCGATATACCGCATTTTCACGGTTAATAGAAGGTATATTGGGTTGTTTTTTGTGGAATAGGGCAATATGTCGGCAATATGCCGCAATTCTTATATTAATGAGAGAAGTTTACTATCTTGCTATTTAAGGAATTGGGCAATAAGCGACCGGATATATTATAGTGCTCTAGTAATAAGCGATAACTGCTAGCTTGCTATTTAAGGACCTAAGTAATGCGCTAGGCGATGTGTTGTGGTGCTTTGTTAATGTAATAAGTCTACTAGCTTGCGATATAGAAACCGGGCAATATGCGAGCTAATATGTCGGAATACTCTACTAATGGGCAATACCTGCTAGCTTGTAATTTAAAGAATTGGGCAATATACCTAGCAATATACGGCAACTTCGTGCTTAGTGGTAGAAGTCTGCTAGCTTGCCGCTTAAAGAACTGGGCAATGTGCTAGGTAATATACAGCAGTTTCGCGCTTAGTGATGGAAGTTTACTGGCTTACGGCTTAAGGAACTAGGCGATGTGCTAGGTAATATGCGGCAGTTTTGTGCCCAATAACTGGAGTATATTAACTTGCCGCTTAAGGAACTAGGCAATGTGCCAGGCAATATACGGCAATTTCATACTTAATAATAGAAGTTTACTAACTTACCGCTTAAAGAACTAGGAGTGTGCCTATTAATATATGGCAATTTCGTATTTAATAAGAGAGGTCTACTGGCCTGCCCCTACGGTTACACTTCCTATACATTAGGAAAAATTTTTTAGCCACGTTGTTGCGGCCGAAAATTAGGGTTATGTGTTTATAGCAAATTGCTATAAATTGCCCGCAAATTGCCAAAATTGCGACTTACGCAAGTTTTGTAGACCCCGATTTTCGCTTGCAACAACGGGGCCAAAAAAAAAATTTCCTAATGTTATCGCACTAGGAAGCCCTAAGATTATTGCCTATATATATAATCTTAGGTTATCCAAACATAGTATAGCGAATTACCTTTACTACAGGCTCTTCTATTAGGGGCAACTATATAGACATTATATTTATCCTATATTTTACTAGCTAGTAGCTAGTATAGTAGGTAGGTATCATTCTAAGGGCCTATAGTATTAGCGACAAGTTTTTTAAGATATAGTAACGGCGTGCTAATGCTAGAAATAGCATACCTAATATAAGCAGAAGAGGGCGTTAGGTTATATTGCCTTAGCGGCAGCTATAACAAAAAAAGGATTAGATCCTATTTAAGGTTATTATAGTTTAGCAAAAATAGAGGCGGCCTATACTATATAAAGAGTAATTAATAATAGTTGCGGTTATTAGCAAGATATCTAGACTATAATCTAACTAGTTAAATATTTAGGGAATGTTTAGTTATAAGTTTAAATTAGAATAAGGGCTTTAGAATAGAGTTAATCTAAAGCTCTAATCTAATTCTAAGGCGACCGTTCGGTTAAATTCTAGTTTAACTTAACTTTAGCTACAAATTTTTAATATTCTAAAAAACATGCTAAAAGTTACTAAAAAGTTGGCAACTTTACTATATACAAAATCTAAACTAAGGTCTTGGTATTAGTTTAAATCAGGAGCTTAAAGCTCCTTATTTAAACTCTAAATTAAATCTAAAGGCTTTAAATTATATATATCCGTGTAACTTATAGAGCCATAAATATATATTAAATTAAAAAGGAACGCGTTCTTTCTGCTAGACTTTTAATTTAGATTTAAAAGTAATAGATTACAACTAAACGACCCCTTAAAATCTAAATTACGGATTAGCATTAATTAACTACTAGCCTAAAAGGGATAAAAACCAGGATCACTAGGCTTTATAAATCGGGCTATCTTTACTATAATACGCTTATCTATTTTAGAGATCTTATTTAGCTATAATATATAATGTTGTAATATGCCGTATTTTACCTAGTGCTGCAGCAAAATTATAAATATTAAAGGCCTATAGCTACTGCCGCTCTTAACTTCTATCTAGTATCCCTATTTAAGGGTCTCGCTACTAGTAAAGTCTATAATATCCGTCCTTACTACCCTCCTTATATTCCAACGCCACTAACATCCTCTCTATTATTATTATCCTTGTTATTATTACTAGCACCACCCTAGCCGTTATTATTAGCGCCCTCTCTATTGGCCTTATTCCACGCTTTAGTATAATTATTAGTGCTATTAATATTTACTACACCCGCGAAGTTAGGGATAGTAATATTAAAGTTAACGTCCATACTATATAAAATGGGCGTATAATTAGCTGTACGCTAGCGGTAGACACGCTATATAGTTTTATTAACGTTAAATAGGGCAATAAGTTGCTAAAAGTGCTCTTTCTACTTAGGATTCTTAAGGTTAATAAATACCTTATTATTCTTATACCACTTCTTAATTTTATAATACGCGGTATTTATAAAGGTCTTATTACTAGTATAATAATTATAGACCACCTAGGGACTATTAATAATAATAAGGCCCGCTTGTGGTTTAGTAATTATAAGAAGGTTCCTTACTATATCCTAGATAAATTTTAGCGGACCGGTGACTATTATATTATATACTAATAATTCTACCTAGCTGCCTTAGATGCCGTTAACGGTAAAGACCTTAATCTTACTAACTACTAGCGTAAATTCCCGCCACTTACTGCTATCTTACTAGGCGTAGCACCATTCTTTAAGCGTATATAGCGCTACGGAGTAGATAGCAAGTTAAGCTATATATAAAACAGCAAGGCCAACCTCTAATAGCTTAAATCCAAAGTTTATTAGCGCTATGGCCACCTAAAATACGCGTTAAGTGTAGACTAGGTTATACATTAATTAGCTAAGCTTATTTATCTATATAGTACTATTAACGGTAAGGAAGGCAATAGGGTGGTTACAGCGCAGTATATCCTTAAAAAAGCTCGCCGCTAGCTTTAACTGCTCTTAGTCTTTAACTATTAGGCTTATTTAAAGCTAGCTATATAGCAGGACGGCATTTATAAGATATGCAATATCTTTAATAAATTAATATTATAGTAAGAACTACACCGTATTCGTACTAGCCGTAAGAAGACACATATAGAGGGAGATAAATTTCTAATAGTGGAACGGATTATTAAAATCGGGACTAAGGATTAGTTTTGGTTGGTATATATTACTAAGGAAAACCTAAGGTATAGGGTCGCTAGCCTAGATCTATAGACCTCCCTAGATTAAATATAGTCTACTTTAGGCGAATCTAGTAAAACTACCTAGCTCGGACTCCTTTCTAGACTTATTATGGAAAACTATGCGTATAGCGCTAATAGAATATATACGAGTCTGTAAGACTATATTAGGTATTATAAGAATAATATTAGCCTTCTTAGCTAGGTCTATAATAACTATATTAGCCGTAAGTATTAATCCTATCTTATTATCTTATATTATATTATTACTAAGCGCAAATTAGTGCAAGTATTAGCGGAATTTGGCGTATTTAGTCGTATTAGGGTCTATAATAGGATATAGGTTTCCATTACTATCCGGGACACCTATAAGGCGTAATAACTACTAACCTTTAGACAAATCTATAACCTATAACCGCTTATTAAAGCTAGTAGTATTACTAGCCTTAAACGTATAGTAAAGTAAAAATGCTATATTTAGCATAGACGCGTCCTTATTAATCGTAGTATAGTTATCCTATTCCTTAAAATACTTAGGACAAGTATTAATACCTACTGCTATTCGCTATATAACGGCATCCTACTTATAGACCTTAGTTTCTATTAAGCGTATATAGCGGTAAAGGACAATAGGAAATTTGGCGGGACGGCCTTGCGTAATTAGTGCCTTATAGTCCTCTATAAGCGTATTATTAATTATTTTAGCTAGTATATTTAGTTGGTAATTAAGCGGTAATAGGACTTAGATTCTAGTAGGATCCTACTAGGGCGACCTAAGTTAATACTAGTATTATACTAAGATAATTAGGAAGGTTAATTTCCTAACACCACCGGGGCCTTATATTAGCAAAATACCGCCTATTATATATTTAAGCGCAGTATAGGCACCCGTTTACTCTTTGTTAAGTAGCAGTAAAACGGCCTTAAGGGTATTATTAACTAAGTTCTTCCTATACTTAGTAATATTATAATTAAAGTAATTAATATACGGGAGATCTGTGAAGTTGTTAGATAGTATAATTTAGCGCTTAATATAGAAACTGTCGCCTCCTTACTATAGATAGTATAGAGTGTTAATCTCTTAGGAGATTCTAACCTTAGGGATACGCTTAGTTATAAGACATTTAATACCCTATGCCGTAATTAGGGCCTTATTTAGGTTACTAACTATTATAAAGTTATTACTGCTTAGGATATACTCTAAAGTAAATATAAGGTTTAGTATAAACTTATAACCCACCTATAGTTAAAAGATAAAAGCATAGTAGTTATAGCCAGAGCTAAAGGGAGTGGTATTAACAATAACTTCTTTTTAGCTAGCCTGGCTATCTACGTCTTTACCTAAGAATAAGATATTAATAATAGAGTCGGTGCGAAGGGTAAGACCATTAACTATCTAGATAGTAGCGTAGTAGACTTAGTCCGCGCTACTTAGGAAGGTAATAAGATAAATAATAGTAGGTACCTAGGGGTTCTGATTAACGGCCTTAAGGCTTACGACTATGGTATAGAACTGGACCGTAAAATACTTAAGAACGCTATTAAACTAATACCTCGCGGGGATTTTATATAATAGTCGGTCCTCTACTAAGAGCTGTATACTAAGCTAGATATTTATATTATAGTTCTTCTACTAGCGACCTAAAGGATTATTAACGCTCTGCTATTATAGGCTCGCGTTTAGGCTTATAATATAACTATTAAGCCATTTAGTACCTAGCGTAAAGAAGTAGATAATAACTATGGACTATTTAATAGCATATCCTAAGCTTTATAGATTTGCGGTATAAATAGGCCGAAGTCCCTATTAATAAAGAAGTACTTATTAAGTAACGTACGCGTACCTAGTGCGAGTTTATTAAAGGCGATAATAAACCTAATATAGTAAAGTTATAAGGTCGTGGCATCTTGTAGGAGAATACGAGTAAGATACTTAAGCGTAGTTAGATATAACAGTTATTAAGTAACCGAAGAAGTAGCATTAGTAGTGTTAACCTTAACGTCGCTAGCGATATTAGTATCTGTAAATTAGACAGACGCCATCTTATATAAATAATAAGTAGGTATTTTACCAGTTTTATAAAACACCTAGAATGTAATGCTATATGCTATAATATACTCTTTAATAATTTGTATAATAAACTAAACTATAAGGTGGTTATTATTTAGAAGCTAGAGTATATCTAAAGGTTTAGCTATTATAGAATTGCTATCCTCTATATAGGTATCTAGATTATCTACTAGGCTATCTACTACCGGATAGAAGTCGGCTGTATTAAGAGGTTTAGGCGATAGAGAGGTAGTAATTATACTTAAAGCGGTAGCACCTAGTGTATCTACCTTGCCTAAAGCGGTTATGGCGTCTATCGCCTGAATTAAAGTAGGTCTACTTATATAATTATTAATATTATACCCTATAACTCTGTAGTTCTTATATACCTAACTATAAAAGATAGTTTAATAGTCCAGGGAGCTATAGTTTAGGTAAGTCTACTTTTTCTTACCTAATAGCTAGGGATAGTCTCGCTTTTTATAGCCTATAGCACTATATTAGTTATACGTTATACTAAGATAGTTACTCTTAAGATAACTGGCTTCCCTATAATTATTATATATAGGGTTAAGGCAGTTAGCTTTAAGATAACTAGCCTTATTATAGCTATAATAAAGTTAAAAGGCTTTCTTAAGAGGACAATTAGCGTGTATATAGCCGGTAGATAGATAAAGATAGTATTTTAGAGCGTTATTAGCTAAGAGGTATAGACTGCTAAGCTCTAGAAGAAGAGGCTTATTAAGTATAGGGCCCTTACTGTTACCTTATAAGATACTAGAGCCTATAGTTGCTATAGTTAAGGCAAATTTAAAAACTATAACGCCCTTAGCGAACCTTTTATAGTTATAGATATAGTTAACGTCATAAGTTATAAAATAATTAGTAGGTAGGTCTATTTTGGTGGTAGGCTATATTAAGTAGTAGTTTATATAAACGTATTAGTAAACATAGACCCTTTATTATATAGCTAAGGCTAAAAATAGGGTAGCTAACTTACTACGTTATAAGGCTCTATAGCTTAAATAGATCTATAAAGGTACTAGTTATAGAGATAGATGCTAGTAGGGTAGAAATAAGGGTAGGTAGTTAGTAAAGTTAGGTTAACTAGTAAAGGTAAGGAAATAAGGCGCGACCTAATAAAATCGTATAAGTAAGGCCTTAGTAGTAAAGTATATGGTTATATACTCTATAGGTTAAACGCGTATAAGGGTAAATTTATAGTAATAAAACTAACCTATAGAGGAAGACGCGGTATAGTGTAAGTTATGGGGACTATTTTACCTAGCCTATCTCTTAATATAGGCCAGGCAATAGTCTAGTACTATTAAGCTCTTATAGTTTATAATATAAGTATATAAACGTATAGAAGGGTAAGGGAAAAGAAAAGTAAGTAGTAAAGTAAATGTTACGGAACCCTACCGCAGGGGCCTCTATAGGAGAGCCCCGTGCTCTCGCGTACACCTCGCGTACAGCTTATGTCAGCTACGCGTAGGTATATCACCTCCTTATGCCCTTGACCCTTACGATTAATCGCGTAACGTTTTGTAGACTCCTTAAATACATACGCTTTGTAGC
>Ga0307515_10021853_pt1 | contig 11317 bp, 9 predicted proteins | sample 17_EM_MG_FD_194513 | JGI IMG/M metagenome (GOLD analysis project Ga0307515, IMG submission 194513) | Populus trichocarpa ectomycorrhiza microbial communities from riparian zone in the Pacific Northwest, United States - 17_EM | ecosystem: Host-associated > Plants > Roots > Unclassified | place... | reverse complement strand
GGGTGGTCGAGTTCGAACCCCTCGGCACCATGGACTTGGAGGCGTAGAAATGCGAAGGATATTCAAGTAACCCTGGAAAGGGTTCGCATCGAAGACGTACGCTCATTTGAGCGAAGGTTTACTAACTAATTTCCCGTATCTCACAAAGGCTCCTTGCTCCTATCTGTACAAAATTATGCACCAATTTCAGCGTTTATGGGGTTATTACTGTTGTACATTCCGATGCGTAGTGCTCGGTTGTTACCATTTGTATGTATCTGGTTTGTCCCAGTGTCAATGAATCCAACTTACCCGAATCGCGCTTCACGACTGTACGCCTCGCGGCCTTTATCAGCCTCTGGCATCTTCAATGCTGGTAAATACTACTACTCACCTGTACATATAAATTCGCGTCCAAGGTACCCTGCTCTCAGCAGTCATGTCTACAAAATCCACTGCGGCCAAAGTAATGTATCGACTTCGTGCTTTTCGCGTCGTGGTGAACGTGAAGGTGAGTGGTCAGAGAGGTCGACTAACATGGTTGTCTCACGGCACGCACGCTCTGTTTTTCCAACGCACCCAACTAGACTCCTTGGGGCGGAAGCGGCTACTTCCAAGAGATGCGACAAATAAACGTGAATCCTGCCTCGGCAACTCCGTACTCACAGGAGTGACCAACTACTACTGTCGTTACTTCCATACGCCAATGCACAGAGTTCGGCAGGTACACTCCTTTCGTCAATCAATCCATAAAAGGAACAGAGAAAGAACAAACAGACACGGGCCGGTGCATATAATATACTCCTACCAGTAAGATTTGACCCTATATTAAAAGAGGCTGTGGAAAGATTTTCGAGCGAAATGCCGATGGTCAACCTCCAACGGGGTGCTCTACGAGAGTTCGAGTGTACGTCCAGGAGGTCCAGGGTGAGAACAGATGATGAGGTGACTAAGCGGGGTGAACCGAGGATAAGAAAGTCAAAGTCAGTCCAGTCGTCGACCCATTGGGGCTGCGTTAGGGGGTGGTCATGATGGCACAGAATAGGACTACGAAAACCAAGTGCACTGGGCAGATAGTAATCTTGGCACTGGCACCCTTTGACTCGCTATTGCTACTTCCATTTCAATTATCGCTGCTATTGCTGTAGCCATCGCCACTACCATTGCTTGGGTTCAGGACCAAAGGAGCGCTATAGTCGGCAGCAATGATTTCGGTAGCCTCTTCAGCGAGACCGTAGGTCGGCACCATCATGTGGGTGGCCCACTTGTTAGCTGGAGTGATGACGCTTGGCTATGACGATGATAAGAGATAGGGTGCAGGGGTATTTTACTATATATACATATCGTGCGCTGCTCAGTGGGGGGAACCCCACCTACCGGGCGGCGACCGGTGTTTCTACCCCACTCAATGGAGAAGACGGACGCACTGACGACACAGAGATTAGAAACAGGCATCGACGACACCACACATGGTTTTGGAAGCATCGAACAAGTGCACGAAGGCACTGATAAAAGCCTATGTGGTGTTTTTCACCCGGTGGGTATTTTTGTAGTGTTTTCCGCCGGAAGTCCAAATCACCAATACTTGTGGTGATTTGGACGAGGTTGGGTCAAAGGGCGGGGAGAACTATGAGAGCATTGTGTTAGAATTTCCGCGAGGTCGTTAACTCGGACACAAAATAATCGTGTTTGTTGCGGCCCGCTACAAACACGTAAGGATACAAGTCCTATCCTGAGGCTCTTATATAACTGTCCATCCAGTAACCAGGCACCGGAGCGCGTAACCTGAAACATCTGGAATTACCAATTCCCGACACATTGCAGGTGGGGCAAACATGTTCGATGGTATATGTGCATGGCATCTAGAGTATTTTTACGAGCATTTCACATTGGGTCGTTAGCTTCAAGTGCAATCTTATCCCATTCCATATATAGCTAGTCTGACCCCAATGAGTAAATCATGATACACCCAGGCTATATTAGAAATTCAGTACACACATGTTAGCCGCTGCAAAACATGTTGACCAGTCATTTTAAAAGACCAGCGTGCTTCAACTCTTCAATAAAGTCCTCTGGCAGTATCAGCGAATCTTCCGAGGATTTATTAGTGAAGAAATCGGTTCTAAGTATGACTGTTCCAAAGCGCCAGACTAAGTTAGAACGTGGAACAAAGCCTGGGTTCTTTGTGGGAGATTTTAGATGGGTCAGGAAAGTGTTAATGGAATGGTACAGACTCACTCACCCGAGTGAGAATTTGGATCCCTTCTGGGTTGGACCACATCTGTTCAAGCAAATCATCCTCGTAGTGTCCGTGAAGTGTGAGGAGAAGTCTGGCAAGATTGCAACGCCTTGCTGTACCTAGTCTATTACCAGCCGTGGCAAAGATGCGTGTCGCATCGCGGACATTCTTATCGAAAGGCAATTTGACAACCTTTTTGATTTCTGAGTCATGGAGTGGTAGAAATGGCGTAGGAAGACGGATTAAGAAATACTATCATGTCGTTAGCAGTTCCCCATAACTAAATACGCATGTAAACTCACTACTAGAAGACTATTACTCGGTGCATTGGAAAGGTAATCAACAGCCTCTGGACCACCATTTCGCTGAGAGGAGTCCCATAAGGATTCCAGTTGGAGTGCTGACTATGAACAGTGACATGAGTGAATATTGCGCGCAGACACATAGATAGGCACCCTACCAGCTTGGTGCCATCACCTTGTTGTTCATTTGCATCGCAGATTGCGCCATACAAGGAGTAGGGAAGTTTTTCGGCGGTTGAGCTCAATATCATCTCAAATGCATTGAACACGGCACGCTGTCCGATACTGGCACCATCAAGCTTATCTGGAAGAGGGCAGCCAAAGAGCATACTGGTTGGCTGCAAGGTGGATGAGATTTCATAGCTTTTGTACCGGTATGGTTGTATCAAGGAAGTAAAGCTTTCGTCTAGCCTTTCAGCGAAGGAGGCGGATTCCGTCGATGCCTCCACGGAGGATGATACGAGGCAGAGTTGCGACGATGTCACATTCAGAACCTGGGCAAGGTCGCTGACGGAGCGCCATGGGATGACAGTTGTCAGGTGGTAGTTGCGAGTCAGGTATGAGATTGCGTACCTTTGCACAGCAGAGAACGCGGATACAATGTGCCTCAGAGCAACAATGCATTTCCTATCGTGCTCTGCATGGTGCTACGACGTGCCATGGTCAGTGACTATTGGATATAGGTCAAGTGTACCAACCGCAATCTGTGGTACGATTTCATTACGAATCGTATATTTCTCATCATTTAATTGTTGAACTTTCTGCCGGTACGCTGAATCTGAGCAGGGTCAGCCAATGAATGTAGAGATTGTTATATTATTTACCTGCACTGAGGAAGCTTGAAGTATCATGAGGCCGCGCATTTCTAGTCGTCAGGAGACGAGACAGAAGATTAGCTCGAGGCTGCCTTTCTTTCTGCGCTGATAAACTCTAAGCTAGAAATAGCATCCGTGATTCACGCGTTTCTATATCAGTTGCTCACCTCCTCCCGTTCCTCAACGGCCAACCTTTCGGCACTAGACCCGGCAGCTGTGACCTCGGCAGCCAGGGAGTCAGTTCGCCGTACCAACAGTTCAATTTCACTACCCCATTGGTCAAAAAAGCTGATGTCTTCTTCCATCCAAAATTCGTCTGACAGAGCCTTGTACGCCGCTTGTAAATTTTCGAGCCCCCGCCTTCGTTCTTCTATCTCTACGAGGGTATTTAGCACACCAAAGATACCTCAAGGGGTTGTTGCTACCATCTATCAGGAGTTCGCGTGTCTTGTGAGCGAACTCTTGCAGCTGTCCATCGCCTGATAGGTTGGGAATCCGGAGTCCACTGAGATTATCGAGGCTACCCGGAGAAATGAGAGGTGCATAGGGGGACCTGATATGTTACTTTACTATGTTTTCTCGATCTCAATCCTAGGCCAGTAGTTAGGGAGAGTTTATGTCACGAATTCGGATTCGGAGGCCCATACCGTCGTCGCCAAAAGTGTACGAACACTCCAAGACGTTGCGATTCGGTAAATATGACCTTAACAGGGTTTGTTTCTGAATCCATCGTCGCTGTCTGGGTCTAAGGCTGACACGCGCTTGCCAGCCGGCCATCTTTTGCAATGGCTCATCATACTATTACATTTTTTGTTTAGCCTCTGTTCTGGAAATATTCTGCCCGAGGTTTGTCCCAGTATATTTCACGTGATCCCCCCTTATGTTTATGAGACCGCACCGTCACTGTACGTGCACTCGTCCAAACTGTCGAGGAGGCGAGCTTGGCACCTCCGTAGAGCTGCCGTTGGGTTGCACGAGTAAGCATCTGGCCCTAGTATAGGGTACCCGGCCTGAGCTTGGCACCTCTTGAAATTTTTACGAGCTGGGCATCACCTCAATAAACTACCTTGGTTGCTCACCTCCGAGGGTGGGGACCATCCGAGCATAATATCCCGTTAAAACTGCCACCTGGACACTGGTAGCTCAGGTCATCGTCCCGCAACCCGATGATCACCGCGCCATTCATGCCCCACACCATTCATCACCATTCCAAAGCTCCCTGATCTGTCTCCCCTCAGCAAGTTCAAGATCGCCGGCCTTATACTCAGGGGGTTGTGTGATGCCTCAGGACTCAGGCGGCCGTGATGATGGGTTATGACTTATCACTCGCCTCCGTTCAACCAGATCGATGCTAGCTAAGCAAAGGTAGTTATTGCGGGTGTGTCTCACATTCTGCCAAAATAAGACGTACAATGTCCTAACCCTGCATAGCTTTGATTCCGATCCGACATTGCCAAAAAGTTCGAGCTTAAAGCTAAGTCGCACAACCATGTCGTGTTTGTGCGAAAGAACAAATGCTACGAAGTACAAATGGACAAGAACGGTATTCCTCTCGGTACAGCGCAGCCGAGCTCGGCGCAAGTCGCGCAAGTCATCAAACTGGCGAGTCGGCAACTATTCCGTTTGGTGCTTTGACCAGCGAGAACCGCAATATTTGGGCGGAGGCACGGGAAAATCTTATCAAATCATCACCAAAGAATGCGAAGTCGCTCGATCGGATCGAATTAAATCGGCGATTATTATCGTGGCCCTCGATAATACCAAGCTGGTAACGTGGGAGGACATCTCGTGGAAGTGCTGGGTTGGTGGTGGGCGGAACCAGTTGTACGACAAGCACCAGCTCACCGTGTTTGATAACGGAAGAGCTGGGTTCCTCGGCAAGTACTCTTGCATGGATGGCACGCCCACGCTCTGTATCCTCTCTTCCCTCTCAGCAGGGGAGGTTGATCACTGGTCTCCCTCGGTCCGCGTCAACTTGTCTGCGCCGAAGGAGCTAGGAGTTGCCGACGCGGTACACTGACCCTGCGTACTCAAGAACGAACCACTGAGAATTGAGCACAAGTAACCTGAGCTCATCGTGGTTGGATGCACGGGTGGGGCTATGGGGAAGGTCCGCCTCCTTTCTGAGATTTCGTGTGATCGAACTGATGGTTATTCTGCTTTCCATAGTTGTACCAGACGGATACGGATTATCTTACTCGATCGGTGACAATTACATTCGATGGACGATTACCGGCTTGAAGAAGCGCACAAGCATTACCTTGCCAAGGCTGCTACCGAGACGCGGACGATGCTGGATCGTGCGGCGATCGAGGTGGCCGAGAAAGCGAAGCTCTAGGCACGCCTTCGGTTCGGGAATGAATATGGTTCACTAGGGATTGGGCGTACGGTCTGGATATAACCTGATCAGGATGATAGATGCCATATGACGAGTTCTCAACGGCAAAGGAGCAGGTTCCTTCGTTCTGAATGGGAAAAAATTACGCGTGGCTTTCGAAGGACTCTCCATGGACATGGCTGACCTTTGAGGTGCTAGAAGCAAAAGCCCCGAGCTCCCGTGACTGGTTGTAACTGGACCCGGTTGGATCCCGTGCAACATCAATTCGGCAGTTGGAACTGGCTGGAGACGTCGTGTGGATATATAACCCTGAGACAACAAACGGACAGGTATTCACTTGGTATGTAATATATAGTCGTCCTTGTCGCAGTTTTCCCAGCCGTCTTGTCTTGCCTCCCCTTCGTTGTGTCCCTTTTCTTTCGCCCTTGAGCAGCCGCACATTGGTACGTTTGAACCTCTGAATAGTGTGCGATAAGATTCTAAGGACCTCCTAGATCATACTTGCGGTGACTATGGTACTTTGGATCCATCGGCTAGCTCGTTGTCTTCCACCGCTACCTCCCTTCTACTAGGTACAAACCGCCTACTACTCCACTATTAACCAATAGCCAATAACCAACTCTCGAGAGTGAGGGTAGTCGTCCTGGAGGGGATCCAGAGAGAGATCCAATCCAGAGATGTATGAGGCCATGAGGCTTCAACGGTGGTAGACCTGTCATCGGACAATGGGCGTCAGTGTGGAGACTGGAACTCTGGAATATTCCGCCCAACTGGCCCGCCTCCACCTCTGCTGAGAAGCTCGCTCCCACGGATTCGCCATGTTTCACCTCCGAACACGCCGGACACGCCGGACACGCCTCCAACACGCCTCGACGATCGGGATGGAACCACCGCTCTGTAGCTATTGGGCCTCTCAGCACGGCACCCAGCGTTGGGGGGTTGCACTGGGCCAACTCGATCGCTACAGCCGGCTGCTAGGATTGCCGGGGTTGCGTGGGGTTACTTTTCGTTGCTGACTGGTTGGCCAGCAATGAGCGCCGAGATTCAAAAGGCTTACCAATAAACCAATGACGGGCTGACTGGCTTTCGACTGAATAAGGGAGACGTCAGAGATAAGTCCTACGTGCAAGACTGGGTAACAAGACTGTTCCACCTGGTCCTCACCCCCCCGTCCCGCAACCGAAGTCGAGAGCGTACGCGAGTGGAAGATGAACAAATTTAAAGCAGCGTATGTCTGTCCTGGTGAATGTACGAGGCGTGCTTGTTGATTGTTGCGAAACTAGAGACGCGATACCGCAGATTCGCAACATTAATGTGGGCAAGAACCGCCGACCGACGCAAAACGAAGTGAATTTCCTTCGCAAACACCTTCTTACCTTGCAAGAGGGGCTTAGAGACACTCAAGCCCGCATGAAAGAAACCAAGGGTCGTCTCGGGATGGTTTGGCTCAACCTCAAAGCATCGTCCGCCGATGTCCCCGCCGATGTCTTCCAAGCATGGCTCAAGCAAGCCACAGAGCCGCCCATAGCAAGCCCAGCAAGCCCAGCAAGCCAAACAAGCCCAACAAGCCCAACAAGCCCATTTAGCCCATTTAGCTCAACACCTTCAGTGAGCTCCAAGATCTTCGGCCCCACGCCAGCCGCGGACCAGCGCTCCAAGTCACAGCAGCGCGCCAGCTCCAGCATCTTCACCATCGGCTATCCAGACGCCAAGCTGCACGAAAAGTACGTGCAGTTTCTCGGATTTATCTCCACACTCTACGTCCATCAGTCGACCCTCCGTCGCTATGAGAGCAATTTCGCGCTGCTCAAAGAGGAACTGAGGCTCGTTAAGTCGCTGCTGGACCCGCTCCACGGAGTCCCCCCGGAGATACTCGGAGAGATATTCCTGCATGTAGTAGAGGGCAGTGAAATGGAGAGACGCAAAGCGAGTGTGGAGCGAGGTGATCATCCCACAAAGAAACCGTGGCCCGCGCCATTCGCCCTTTCGGCTGTCTGCAGGCATTGGAGAGTGCAGGTTTGCAGCAATCCGAGGCTATGGAAGTACCTCGTACTCGACGTCAGGGACAGAGAAGAATACTATTCGACCCCCATCCCAAGGGTCCACGAACGCATTCGCCAGCACCTCAAATACTCCCATAATTTCCCTCTCGACGTCACGATCATTGCATGGGGGGACCATTTGAGGCAGAGTATCGTACCAATGATAGATCCACTGTTGCAAAAAGGCAGCCCTGCGCGCAAGCTCGATACTGGTCTCGGAAGACTAGAGCTGGTGACGGGTGGAAGGAACGACATAGAGGCAGGGTACACGCAGATCCTTGAAAAACTCCCTCCGGCCCAACATCTTGCCCTGGTTCGCGTTTGGCAAGCGAATACCGAGATTAGGGTACCTGCCAGCTTCTGCGCTCGACTCCGACGTATTGAAGCCTACGACGCCGTCTTCCGTCTTGATGAGCCTTGTCCCTCCGCCGCTGAGGTAGCCCTATTTAACATGGATCGATTACGGATCCGCGCAATCATCGACCAAACGCGCAATCTCGAACATTTGACTGTTGACGGATTCAGGTACACGAATTCGGGCCGTTCTGCGCCTTCGCCCATCCAGCCGATGACCAAGTTGCATACAATGGCGCTCCGTGTCACCGACCTGGACCCATACCTGGGTGTCCAGGCGTGCGTCGGGTCAATGCCTACCATTCAGCTGCCTGCACTACGCAAGCTCATTCTTATCAGTATGCCGGACACGATTTCGCCCGGTACCGCCTGGAGCGATTTTGTTAGTGCAAATGGGCAAAAAGTTGAGGAGGTCGAGGTGAGGGCTATAGAACCGGTGGCAGGACGGCATAATCCAGCATGCCTTGCCCATCTCTGCCAACTTCCCGCTCTGACTTCACTCCACCTCGTCGGTGCCTGTGCCCAACCCATCCTCAATGCAATGGCCTTCCAGCCAATTGGTCGCAGTACACAGAAAGCACCGATGAGTGGGGTAACAAGGGTACGCGTCAGCGACTGCAAGCTCCCGAAGCCTATATTGCAGATATACGGGTGGTCGAGTTTGAACCCCTCGGCACCATGGACTTGGAGGCGTGGAAATGCGAAGGATATTCAAGTAACCCTGGAAAGGGTTCGCATCGAAGACGTACACGCGTTTGAGCGACGGTTTACTAACTGATTTCCTGCGTCTCGATCACAAGGCTTCTTGCTCCTATCTGTACAAAATTATGCACCAATTTCTGCGTTTATGGGGTTATTACTGTTGTACATTCCGATGCCTGGTGCTCGGTTCTTACCATGTACTTGTCCCGAGTGTCAATGAATCCAACTTACCCGAATCGCTCTTCACAACTGTACGCCTCGCGGCCTTTATCAGCCCCTGGCACCTTCAATGCCGGTAAATGCTACTACTGACCTGTACATATAAATTCGCGTCCAAGGTTCCCTGCTCTCAGCAGTCATGTCTACAAAACCCACTGCGACCAAAGTGATGTATCAATTTTTCGCGCCATAGTGAACGGGAAGGCGAGTGGTCAGAGAGATCGACTAACATGATTGTCTCACGGCACGCACGCTCTGTTGTTCCAACGTACCCAACTCCTTGGGGGAGAAGTGGCTACTTCCAAGGGAGACGACAAATAAACGTGAATACTGCCTCGACAACATCGTACTCACAGGAGTGACCAAGTACTACTGTTGTCACCTCCATCCACTTCGGCAGGTACACTCCTTTCGTTAATCAATTCAGAAAAGGAACAGAGAAAGAAAAACCAGACACGCGTGCGTGCATATGGTATATTCCTACCATTACAAGTTGATAGTATATTGAAAGAGGATGTGGAAAGACTTTCGAGCAAGACGCCGATAGTCAACCTCCAAACGGGGTGCTCTACGAGAGTCCGAGAATGTCCAGGAGGTCCAGGGTGAGAATAGATGATGAGGAGATTAGGCGGGGTGAACCAAGGATAAGAAAGTCAAAGTCAGTCCAGTCGTCGACCCGCTGGGGCTGCGTTATGGGGTGGTCATAATGACACAGAATAGGACTACTATACGAAAACCAAGTGCACAGGATAGATAGTGGCCTTGGCACCGGCACCCTTCGCTCGCTACTGCTACTTCCATTTCAATTAATTACCGCTGCTATTGCTGTTGCCATCGCCACTGCCATTGCTCGGGTTCAAACCCAAAGGAGCACTATAGCCGGCAGCAATGACCTCGGCGGCCTTTTCGGCGAGACCGTAGGTCGCCGCCATCATGTATATGTAGGCAGTCCACTTGTTAACTAAGTCATCGAGTGATGACGCTTGGCTATGACGATGATAGGAGATAGGGGCAAGGGGTACGGGTATTATATTTTACTCACCTGCCGAGCGGCGACTGGTGTTTCCACACCACTCGATAGGGAAGACGGGACGCATTGTCGACACAGAGGTACACACGAAGATTCGCATCGACGACACCACCTATACTTTTGGGGAGCATCGAACAAGTGCACGAAGTTAAAGAACAAATGCTACGAAGTACAAATGGACAAGGACGGTATTCCTCTCAGTACAGCCGAGCTCGAGGCGTAAATCGCGCAAGTCATCAAACTGGCGGCGAGTCGACAGCTATTCTGGTTGATGCTTTGGCCAGCGAGAATCGCGAAATTTGGGCGGAGGCACGGGAAAATCTTATCAAATCATCACCAAAGAATGATAGGTCGCTCAATCGGATCGAATCAAATCGGCGATTATTGCGGTGGCCCTCGATGGTACCAAGCTGGTAACGCGGGAGGACATTTCGTGGAAGTGCTGGGTTAGTGGTAGGCGGAATCGTTTCTACGACAAGCACCAGCTCATCGTGTTTGATAACGGAAGAGCTGGGTTCCTCGGCAAGTACTCTTGCATGGATGGCACGCCCACGCTCCGGATATTGGAGTTTATTCTCTCTTCCCTCTCAGCAGGGAAGGTTGATCACGGGTCTCCCTCGGTCCGCGTCAACTGTCTGCGCCGAGGGTGCTAGGAGGTGCCGACGCAGTACACTGACCCTGCGTACTCGAGAACGAACCACCGGGAACTGAGCACAAGTAACCTGAGCTCATCGTGGTTGGATGGGTGGGGTTACGGGGAAGGTCTGTCTCTTTTTTGAGATTTTGTGTGATCGAACTGATGGTTATCCTGCTTTCTATAGTTGTACCGGATGGATACGGGTTATCTTACTCGATCGGTGACGATTACATTCGATGGACGATCACCAGCTTGAAGAGGCGCACAAGCATTACCTTTCCAAGACTGCTACCGAGACGCGGGCGATGCTGGATCGTGCGGCGATCGGAGTGGCCGAAAAAGCGAAGCTTTAGGCACGCCATCGGTTCGGGAATGAATATGGTTCACAGGGATTGGGCGTACGGTCTGGATATAACCTGATCAGGATGATAGATGTGATATGACGAGTTCTCAACGGCGTTGGCCGGGCAAAGGAGCAGGTTTTCTTCGTTTTGAATGGGAAAAAAATATGCGTGGCTTTCGAAGGACTGTTTAAGGACACGGTTGACCTTTGAGATGCTGTAAGCAAAAGCCCCGGACGGCCGCGACTCGTTGTGACTGGACCCGATTGGATTCCGTACTGCATTCGGCGGTTTGATCTGACTGGAGTGGATACATAAA
>Ga0307515_10021852_pt1 | contig 11317 bp, 8 predicted proteins | sample 17_EM_MG_FD_194513 | JGI IMG/M metagenome (GOLD analysis project Ga0307515, IMG submission 194513) | Populus trichocarpa ectomycorrhiza microbial communities from riparian zone in the Pacific Northwest, United States - 17_EM | ecosystem: Host-associated > Plants > Roots > Unclassified | place... | reverse complement strand
GCCACCAGCACCAGAAGCCACCGTGTGGCCGCGTCAGAACGGGCCGGCATCAACCCCGGCGGTAGCGGCCAGACCCAGCATGCACTAACATTAAACCCGGATCACCCGATGGGGGCAGGCCAGCATCGTTAAATGCTCAATCGAAACTGGCAACATTCCAGAACAATGTTTCCCCGGCAGGTGCTTTCGGCATTGCCGACATAACCTCCCATGTCTTTACCTCATCGAAGCGGTCGGATGCGTGACGATCGAGCCGCCCCGGCAATCGCCAAGGTGGCGCATTCGTCAACGCCGCCGAAGGGCACGAGATATGCCCCTCGTTCGCTGCCGTGGATCGCGGCGCGGGCCTGCACCACGCTCAGATAGCCCGGCGCAGCTTCGATGCTCCATGCCCGATCCCCGCCAGCATTCGGCAGGTGCCAGCCCGCGCAAACGGGTGTAGGGTGTGGCGGGCGGGGCATACTCTCAAATTCACGATAATGCCGCGCCTCTGCGATTTACGGCCCCGGACATCGAACGCCGGGATATGAAGGTGACGTCATGAGCGAAAGCCAAGCCTTGTTCTCGTTGCTGCGCCAGTCCAGGGATGTCCATCCGGCTGTGGTCGATGCGATGCAGCGGGTGGTCGCCGATGGCCTGGACAGGCATCTCTGTCGCATCAATGCGCTGGCTTTCGCAGCCCGCCATGCGCTCGACGAGGAGCGCACCATCGCGGCATTCCTGCATGCCGCGCAGGTTGGGATCTTCGACATTTCATGGAACGTGCTCTGCCCCGGCTGCGGCGGTGTCCTTGATTCCAATGCGACGCTGAAGACGATGCAGAAGGAGTGTTATGTCTGCGCGCTCTGCGCCGACAATTATTCGGCAACGCTTGACGAGATGGTCGAGGTGACCTTCACGATCAGTCCCCGGGTCCGCAAGATCGCCGCGCACAATCCGCATGAGCTGCCGATGCCCGAATATTTTCGCCAGATCTATTGGGGCTCGGGCGTCGATCTGCCCGAGGACAATTTTGAGGCGCTGGTCGACGGTTTCGTGCTTGAACATGTTGAACTTGCTCCCGGGGAGAAGGCCGTCCTGTCGCTGCAACTGCCGCCGGAGTTCATCATCGTGTTCGAGCCGGTGACCCACAATGCGCAATTCCTTGATATCAAGGGGGAGGCGACCCGGGAACGGCAGAACCTGGCGCTGGTCTTCGACAAGGAGCATGCGCAAAACCAGAGCATCGACATGCACCCGGGACCGCTGCGCATCGCGCTTGAAAACAGGACCGATACCAGGGTTCTGCCGACCGTATGCATCGCCGGCGACGTCCTGCATGAGCTGCTCGGCAAGCGACGGCCGTTCCTCACCGCCAAGCGGCTGCTCACTAACCAGACGTTTCGCGATCTCTACCGGACCGATACGCTCGATGTCGACCAGCGCCTGAAGATCACCAGCCTGACCTTCCTGTTCACCGATCTGCGGGCCTCGACCGAATTATACGAACGGGTCGGCGACCTCGTCGCGTTCGATCTGGTGCGGGCGCATTTCCAGGTGCTGCATGAGATCGTCGCGGCCGAGACCGGTGCAGTGGTGAAGACGATCGGCGATGCCGTCATGGCGACCTTTCCGACACCGGACCGGGCTGTCGCCGCCGCCTTGAGGATGCGGGATGCCATGCAGGCGATGAACGAGAAGAGCGGGCGTGAAGACCTGATCCTCAAGATCGGCGTTCACACCGGACCTTGCATCGCGGTGATGATGAACGAGCGCCAGGATTATTTCGGCCAGACCGTCAACATCGCCTCGCGCGTGCAGGGCCTTGCGACCTTGCAGGCGATCTTCGTCACCGGCGAGGTTGTCGGTGATGCAAAAGCGGCGGATCTCCTCGTCACCAAAGACCTGAAGCCCGTATCCCACAACGCAGCGCTCAGAGGCATCACGCGCGAGATACCGATTTTTGCAATCCCCTGACGGCCGGCCGTTTCGCCATCGCCTCCTATGCCGAGAATTTATGCTCTGCGCCGTCGATCGGGCTCGCCCACAGGGTGGCACCGGGGGCGAAGGGGGTTTCGCCTTCGGCGCGAACGATCATTTCGCCGAGTTCGGGCACGTCGAGATAGAGGATGGCGTCGGCGCCGAGACGCTCGATGTGCCGCAGGCGGCCCTGCCATGTTCCGGCTTCGCCCGACAGGCGGATGTGTTCGGGACGAATGCCGTAGGTGGCGCAGCCCATGCGTTCAGCGACTGCTCCGCCATAGAGGTTCATCTTCGGGCTGCCGATAAATCCGGCGACAAAGGGCGTCGCCGGATTGCGATAGAGCTCCATCGGGCTTCCCACCTGCTCGATTCCGCCGCCGTTGAGGACAACGATCTTGTCCGCCATCGTCATCGCCTCGGTCTGGTCATGGGTGACATAGATCATCGTCGCCTTCAGCCGTGCATGCAGTTCGGCGATCTCCAGCCGCATCTGCGCCCTGAGCGAGGCATCGAGGTTGGAGAGCGGCTCGTCGAACAGAAACACCTTCGGATCGCGCACGATCGCCCGGCCGATGGCGACACGCTGGCGCTGGCCGCCCGAAAGCGCCTTCGGCTTGCGATCGAGCAGATGGGTGAGTTGCAATGTTTCGGCAGCAGCCTGGACCTTCGCCGCGATCTCGGCTTTCGGACGGCGGGCGAGCGACAGGCCGAAGCCGATGTTTTCGGCAACAGTCATGTGCGGATAGAGCGCGTAGCTCTGGAAAACCATGGCGATGCCGCGTTTGGATGGTTCGGCATAGGTGACATCGTCACCACCGATCTCGATCGTGCCGGAGGTTGCCTCCTCCAGCCCGGCTATCATCCTGAGCAGCGTGGATTTCCCGCAGCCGGATGGGCCGACAAAAACCACGAACTCGCCGGATCGGACATCGAGATCGATGCCCTTGATGACTTCGAGGGCGCCGAAGGCCTTTCTGATCTGCTTTAACGCAAGGTCGGTCATGCAATCAGCCTTTCACTGCGCCGGCGGTCATGCCCGCGACGATCTGCCGGTTGAAGAAGATGAAGACGATCAGCGGAGGGATCGTGACGAGCAGGATGTTCATGAACAGGAGATTGTACTGGCTCGTATACATGCTCTGGAAATTATAGAGCGTCAGCTGGACGGTGACATTCTCCTTGCCCGGCAGGTAGTAGAGCGGGTTGGTGAAGTCGTTGAAGATGGCGATGGATTGCACGACGATGTTGGTGACCGTCACGGGCTTCAACAGCGGCAGGATGACGCGGAAGAAGATCTGCCAGGGTTTGGCGCCGTCGATCAGTGCCGCCTCGTCGAGATCGCGCGGGATGGTCGAGATGAACGACCGGTAGAGCAATGTCGAGAAGGAGAGGTTATAGGCGACCTGGATCAGCACCATGCCGTGGATGGTCTTGAACAGGCCGAGATCCTGCAACAGCCCGATGGTCGGTACGACCGCCGGCGGCATCATCAGGCCCATGAACAGCGCGATCTGGGCAACGGCATTCCACGGTGTCCGCCGCCGCTGCATGATATAGCCGACCATCGCCGAGAGAATGACCAGGATGGAAACCGACGCGACGGTGATCAGCGTCGAATTGAAGTAAGCCAGCAGTAGCTGGTAGTCCCGCGCCTTGAAGACCGCGATGAGGTTCTGCCAGAACAGCCATTCCTGCGGCAGCGAGAAGCTGAGGCGCGAGGCTTCGGATTTCGATTTCACCGCCTGGATGAGGATGAACATGAAGGGCAGGATGAAGACCACTGCAGCAAACAGAAGCGCGATTCCGCCGGTGACATAAGGCCGGATATGTCTCATTGCGCGACCTCGCGGCGATTGAACCAGAGGGAAAGCGGCAGGATGATCGCCACGATCAGGGCAAACAGGATGACATTGCCGGCCGTCGACAGCCCGTAGAAACCCGCCTGGTACTGCTTGTAGATGACGGAGGCGACGACGTCTGAGGAAAAACCGGGGCCTCCCCTGGTCATCGCCCAGATCAGGTCGAAGGATCGCAGCCCGCCGATCAGCGACAGCGTCACCACCGTGATCGTCGCGGGACGCACCAGGGGCAGCGTGATCCGCCGGAATTGCTGGAATCGCGTCGCGCCATCGATCCGCGCCGCTTCATAGTAATCCGTACTGATGGCGGCGAGACCGGCGATGAAAATCAGCGTCGCAAGGCCGACGCCTTTCCACAGGTCGACAAGCGCCACGGAAAACAAGGCGAGCGAGGGATTGGTCAGCCAGCCCGGACCGGCGATGCCGAGTGCGCCAAGCGCGACGTTGATGATGCCCTTGGTCGGATGCATCATGACGGTAAAGGTAATGCCGATGCCAATGGTCGAGACCAGCACCGGGAAGAACACCACCGTGCGCAGAAAGCCGCGGGCGAAGATATTGCCCGTCAGCAGCACGGCCAGCAGCAGTCCGCAAACGGTCTTCAATCCGGATGTCATCACGGCATAGATCAGCGTGTTGACGAGACTCTGAACCAGAAAGGGTTCGGAGAAGAATTGCCGGAAGTTTTCAAGCCCGATGAATTCCGCTGTCGTCAGGTCCCAGCGGGTCAGGCTGTACCAGAAGGATGTCGCGGTCGGTGCCAGAAAGAAGACGCCGTAGATGACCGCCGCGGGCAGGAAGAACCACAGCGGACAGGGGGATTTCTGTGAGCGGGGGCGGGGCTGGACCATGGGCTACCTCTGCATTCAGGAAAGTCCCGCCCATGGTTTTGGGGCGGGACCGGCTTTCCCGGAGGATGCCACTACCAGTTGGACAAGCCGAGCTGTTTTGCCTGCTTGCGCACATCGTCGTCATAGAGCACTGCCGCTTCGGCCGGCCCGCGGATGCCGGAACCGACTTCGACGGTGATCTGTTCGAGCGCAGGACCCTTGATCGGCGAGACGAATTCCAGCGCCGGCGCTGTCAGTCCCGCCGTCTTGAAATAGGGAAGCATGTCGGTGACCGCCGGTGGAACGTCGGCCGGCAGCGGGCAGCCGTCGATAAGCGGCGGGCCCTGCACCGTGTTGATGGCGGTCATGATCTTGCAGCCTTCGACGCTGGCGACGAAATTGGCGAACTTCTTCGCCTCCTCGATTTTCTCGCTGGCTGCCGGAATATAGATGGCCGGCGGCATCCAGACCGTCAGGCCGTTTTTCGTAGCGTCGTCACCCGGCTGGGCAAAGAAGCCGACGTCGGCAAGGTTCTCGGGATAATTCTGCTTTAGTGCGCCGATCGCGAAGGTCAGCATCGGATAGTGCGCGGCTTCGCCCGTCGCCACCATTCTCAAGCCGTCGTCATAGCTTGCCGCTCCAAAGTCCTCGTTGAAAAGGCCTGCATCGTGGACTTCCTTCAGGTGATCGAAGCCCTTCATGGCGGCCGGCGTGGTCGCGTATTTCGCCTTGTTGTTGGTATAGTCCTCGGCGAAATTCGGGACTGCCGCCTGAACGTTGTAGTAGTCGGCAAGAACGAACAGCTGCGATGTCCAGGTGTCGCGATAGGTCTGGGCCACCGCGACCTTGCCGGCCGCCTTGATCTTTTCGTTGTTGGCCATGAATTCGGCCCAGGTCTTGGGAACGGACAATCCAAGTTCCTGATAGATCGCCCTGTTGTAGAAGATCCCGCCGCCCATTGCCGTGCCGAAGGGGACGCCGTAAACCTTGCCGTCGGCGCTGACCACGGATTTGAATCCCTGGTCGACCTTTGCCTGCGCGGGCACGTCGCTGAGATCGACAAGCGTTTGCTGGGGTTTCAGGGCCTGCAGAAGGGACCCGGAATTGTAGAGAAAGACATCGGACATTTCGCCTGTGGCAAGCCGCGTCTTGATGATGTTGTCGCCTTCGCCGCCGCCCGCGCGCTGCTCGATCTCGATGGTCACGTCGGGCGTTTGCTTCTGGTAGGCTTCGACGAGCGCCTCGGCGGCAGCGACGGTATCCGGGTTGTTGTCGATCAGGAAGGACAGCGTCACCTCGGCATGGGCCGGGGTAATGGCGGTCAGTGCAATAAGAGCAGCGGATGCGAGATAGGCTTTGATGTGAATGGTCATGTCGTTCCTCCTCCGAACGGTTTGACGGTGGCCTTTCGATGAATGCGTCTTACGATCCTTGCAGTGTAAAGGTGAGATGGTGTTGTCCTGGTGGAAGAACGGTTTCTCCGGTGACCGCTTCGCCATTCAGGACGGGTGTTCCGTGCCGCAGGCCGGGCCGGAAGCGGCCGGTGCACCCCTCGGGCAGTGTCAGCGTGTAGGTGACCTTGTCGCCAGCGCACTCCCAGCCGGCTTCGATCCGGCCCTGCGCCACGTCGTGATAGGCCGATACCGGCGATAGGGCAGCGATCGGAGCCGGATCGATGATGACCTCGGCAAAGCCGGGAGCCTGCGGCGTGGGCGAAATACCGGCCACGCTTTCGAACAGCCATTGGCAGACGGCGCCATAGGCATAGTGATTGTAGCTGTTCATGTCGGGCTCATAGATGGTGCCATCCGGCGCCATCGAATCCCAGCGCTCCCATATCGTCGTGGCGCCCTGTGAAACCTGGTAGAGCCAGCCTGGCACGTCCTGCTGCAGGAAGACTTTTCCCGCCACCTCATCAAGACCGAGCTTGGTCAATGCCGGTAGCAGCGCCGGCGTCCCGATGAAGCCGGTGCCGATCTTGTAGTCGGCGTCTTCGATCAGCGTCTTGAAGTGCCGCTTGCCAGCCTCGTAGTACTCGGCAGGGATCAGATCGTAGAGAAAGGCCAGCGCGTAGGACGTCTGATCGTTATGCGCCAACCGGCCGGATGGCGCGATGAACTCGTGGGCGAAAGCATTGCGGATAGCCTCGGCCCGTGACAGCATCTGGCTCTGAAGCTTCGTTTCGCCGAGAACGCCGGCAATTTTTGCCAGCAGCTCGGTTGCGATGAAATGGTAGAGCGTTGCGGCGCAGTCATCAGAGATCGTCGGTCGCGGCTTGCGGTTGTCTCCAACGGGCTGCAGCCAGTCGCCAAAGGTGAAGCCGCGCTCGCCCCAGTGGGACGGCGGCCGGACGAGCGGGCCATCCGAAATCGACCAGACGAAATCGACCCACCGCACCATGGCATCGAGGCATTCGGTCAGCACGGCACGATCGCCGTAATGGGTATAGAGAACCCATGGGATGACGACGATGGCGTCGCCCCAGCCGGTCGATCCCGCAAAGCCCGGGAAATTCGCCGGATGAAGGCGGGTGGGATCGGGCGAAAAGTGGGAGACCGCGCCGTCTTCGCGCTGGTCCGCCATCACGTCGCGCAGATATTTGCGCAGGAAACTCTGGCTGTCGGTCAGCCAGCAGGCGGTCGCCGCGAAAACCTGAGCATCGCCCGTCCAGCCGAGGCGCTCGTCGCGCTGCGGGCAATCGGTCGGCACCTCGATGAAGTTGGCGCGCTGCGACCAGATGGTGTTTTCAACCAGGCGGTTGACCAGCAGGTTGCCAGAGCTGAAACCAGCAGCCACGTTCGGCACTGAGGAAATCGGAACGGATGCGATGGCAACGATTGTCGCCTCGCCGGTGATCGTCAGCCGGGCGTAGCGAAAGCCCTGGAAGGTGAAATAGGGCGCGTAGATTTCTTCGCCATGGCCGCTCAACGTATAGATCGTATGGGCGGCGGCCGTGCGGTAGTTGCGATTGTCGAAGTAGCGATCGGGACCGAGGACCTCGGAATGTTCGACGCGAATCTCGGCGCCGGCGGCACCCGTCACCGTATAGCGCACATAGCCGCCGACGTTCTGGCCGAAGTCGTAGATCGTCCGCCCCTGATCATCGACCCATGTGTCGATCGGTGCGATCGGTGCCATTTCACGAACCGGTTTCGTTTCATGGGCGACGAGCAGCGTCTTGTCGAAGCTGATGGCTTCCGTGCCGTGGCTGTCGATGCGGGCTTCATCCCGGGCATCGTAGATTTCGCCGAAATAGATGCCGGATTTGAGGACGGGCAATCCGCCGCTGACCCAACTGGCATCCGTCGACAGGATGATGCCTTCGGGACCGGCAAGCTCGGCGATCGTCGCGATCCGGCTGCCCCAGCAATTGGGAATGGGCTTGTCGCTCCACATGATGGGGGAGCGGTACCAACCGTCGCCGAGCCAGATCTCCACGCGGTTTGCGCCTTCTTGCAGAAGGCCTGTCACGTCGTAGCCCTGATAGGCGATACGGTGATCGTAGTTGGTCCAGCCGGGGGTCAGCAGATCGTCGCCGACGCGCTTGCCGTTGATGAAGCAGCGATAAAGACCAAGGGCGGAAATGTGGAGCTTGGCGGTCGCCGGGACCGTCTTGAGCGTGAAGCTCTTGGCCACGAAACTGGCGCGGGTGCCTTGTCCCTGATCCGCGAGCGGCGCGATCATGTCCGCCTTCCAGGGGCGTGAAACGATATCGCCTTTGACGGCTGCCGGCTGAAAATCCATCAATTCCTCCCATCGCGCTCGTTGTGTAGAACGTTCTCCGTATAACGTTCTACATTTTTTTGCCAAGTGCAATAGAAATTTTTTGGGCAACCTGTCATGGTGTGTCGGCAAGCCGTTTTCGAAGGCTTGGCATCGCTTGCTGCAAGGAAATTCATGTCACCGAAAGACGAGCCGAAGACTGCCAAGGCAGACCGCGTCACCATTCGTACAGTTGCGTCACGCGCCGGCGTTTCCGTCGCCGCCGTGTCCAAGGTTCTTCGCAATGCCTATGGTGTCAGCGACAATCTGCGCGGCAAGGTGACGGTGTCGATCCAGGAACTGGGCTACCGGCCGTCGCGAGCGGCGCGAGGTCTTCGTGGCCAGACGTACACAATCGGGCTTCTGCTCGTGGAGATCGGCAATCCGTTTCTTCCGGGCGTGATTGCCGGCGTCAACGGCGTTCTGGCGCCGTCGCATTATCAGGCGATGATCGGGGTGGGGGAAGCGCGCACCCAGCTGGAAACGTCACTGATCGAGACGATGATCGACTACAAGATGGATGGGCTTATCCTCGTTGCCCCGCGATTGCCTTCGGATGTTGTCGCGGCTTTCGCGAGCCAAATCCCGATTGTCGCACTGGGTTACCACGATGCCGCGGCGGAGACGTTCGATACCGTCAACACGAATGACCAACGCGGCGCGGAGCTAGCCGTCGAGGCATTGCTGGAATGCGGTTATCGCGATATCGCGATGCTCAGCCAGGATGCGGGCGAGGGGTACAAGGTCTCAGTCGTCCGCCAGCGCGAAATCGGCTATCGTCGGGCGATGCAGCGCTCCGGTATCGAGGGAGAGCCGGAAATCGTCAATATTGCCATCGATTCGCCACGGCGCGAGGAGGCGATGCGGGCGTTTCTGGTTTCTGAAAACCGGCCACGGGCGATCTTTTGCTGGAGCGACATCGATGCGGTCACCATCCTCAGTCTTGCCGCAGAACTAAGGATTCGTGTTCCCGAAGATCTGGCAGTGGTCGGCTATGACAATTCGCCAACGTCGGCGCTCAGCCTGGTCAACCTTGCGAGCATCGATCAGTCGGGAAAGCAACTCGGCGAGACGGCGACGCGGACCCTGCTTTCAAGGATAGAGGGCCGCACGGCGGCCACCCATATCCTGATGGAGCCGTCGCTGGTGAGAAGAGCGAGCCTCGGCTTGAAACTATAGCCCGCCCGCCCATTCGCCTATCTGCTGGCCCAGAGCGCTCCCCGCTCGAAAATCGTCTTCATCTGCGGCACCTCGAACTCGTCGGCGGTGTGGCCGAGTGCGCTATAGAAGACGCGACCCTTGCCATAGTGGCGTTTCCAGACCACCGGCATGACGACGCCCGCGATGGACTCGAAATGTTCGTCGGTAAACGTCGTTGTCGCCAGCACCTCGTTGCTAGGGTCGACATGCATGTAATATTGCTCGGAGCGATAGGCGAAACCATCGATGCCCGCGACGATCGGATCGTCCGGTCTGGTGATATCGATCCGATAGTCGATGATGTTGCCGGGATGGGAAACCCATTGCCCGCCGACCATGAACTGATATTCCGTTTCGTTGCGGAAGCTGTCGCCCATGGTGCCGTGGAAACCGGCAAGACCGGTACCACCGCGAACCGCAGCCACGAGATTTTCCAGTTCGGGTTTTTCGATCGTCGACATGGTGATCATGGGCACGATGAGATCGAACTGCGAAATATCGGAGCTGGTGAGCGCCGACGTTCCCTGCTCAAGCGTGATGTCGAACCCGTGCCCCGCCAGCATTTCCTTGACGATATTGGCGCTGCGGGCCGGGGTGTGGCCTTCCCAGCCGCCCCAAAAGATCAGTGCTGTCCTGCTCATGCTTATTGTTCCTATTCCAGAATTCCGAAAGGCAGGTCGGCGCGCATCGGCGCCGGCCGGGCGCAGCCGTGTTTCAGGTCGATCCGCTGTCCGATTTCGGCGGATAGAATGATCAATTCCATGATCTCAAGCACATGCAACGAGAGATCGAGATTGGCGCGGTGTTCCCGGCCGGACACGATCGCCTGCGCCATGTCGGCAAGGCCGAGAATGCGGTAGTTGCCGTCGCCATAGCCATGCACCTGTTCGGCCACCGTCCAGTCGCCCTTGCGCTCGCTGGTCCTGATGTCACCCTGAAATTGGTTCGGATCGGAGACGATCATCGAGCCGGTGGTGCCGTAGAGTTCGATGTGATTGTGCTCGTGCTTCCAGACATCGAAACTGGTGGTGATCGAGATCGCCGCGCCGTTCTCGAAGTCGAGCAGGCCGGAAATATGCGTCGGCACCTCGACAGTGACCGTCTGGCCTTCGCGCGGTCCGGAACCGATGGTGCGGGTGGCATAAGACGATTTCGCCTGGCCGGTCACCGATTTCACCGGGCCGAGAAGATTGACGAGGCAGGTCAGGTAGTAGGGACCCATATCGAGCATCGGTCCGCCGCCGGGCTGATAGTAGAAATCCGGGTTCGGGTGCCAGAGTTCGTGGCCCGGCACCTGCATGAAGGCGGAACCGGCAACAACCGTGCCGATCGTGCTCTCGTCGATCACCCGCCGGGCCGTCTGGTGCGAGCCGCCAAGGAAAGTATCGGGCGCGCAGCCGACTCGCACGCCTTTTTCGCGGGCGGCCGATACCAGATGCTCGGCATCGGCAAGCGCCGTTGCCAGCGGCTTTTCCGAATAGACATGCTTGCCATGCGCCACTGCCTGCAATCCGACCGGCACATGATGCTGCGGCGTCGTCAGGTTGAGGACAATCTCGATGCGCGGATCAGCGAGCAGGCTGTCGATCGTCATCGCAGCCGCGCCATAGATTTCCGCCTTGGCTCGCGCGGCGGCCGGATTGATATCGGCCACGCCGACGATGTCGAGCACCGGGAATTTCGGCGCTGCCTTGAGATAGGCGT
>Ga0307515_10021851_pt1 | contig 11318 bp, 2 predicted proteins | sample 17_EM_MG_FD_194513 | JGI IMG/M metagenome (GOLD analysis project Ga0307515, IMG submission 194513) | Populus trichocarpa ectomycorrhiza microbial communities from riparian zone in the Pacific Northwest, United States - 17_EM | ecosystem: Host-associated > Plants > Roots > Unclassified | place... | reverse complement strand
CTATAGTCCTATATATATAAATCCTTTCTAGGCAGCTTAATATATACTAGTAACTATATCCTAGTAGTTTATAAACCTCTAAGCTAGAGGTTTACCGCTTCCTAGTGAACACTAGGTTGCTAACAACTATTAGGTAGTAAGAAAACAGTAGAAAATTAGTAAAATATAAGAAATCCTAACACTTATCCCTGTCCTTTTTGTATTTTATTTCTATCCTTTTACTTACTATTATTTATTTACTTAAATTCTAGTAGGAATTTCCTTCTAAAGATCCTTCTGCTATTAATCACTTTCCAGTAGCTATCCCTGTCTTACTTAGAAATTGAAAAAGTACTTCTCTTCCTTTTTTTTTTATATAAAATAGCTTCTTTAAAGATAGAGAAGAACCTAATTATCTTTATATTTCTTTCTCTCTTCCTAATATAGCCTGCATTCTAGTAATAAGTGCTTAGGGGTTTGTACGGCAGTATAATCTCTAAAGCATCTACCTTCTTTATCCTTCCCTATTGTTTTAGAGAAGGACTTAAAAAAGCCTTTTCCTAGTTTTAGTTGGTAAAAAGCTAATTGTAGCCTTTTAGGATATTTATCCTTAGGGACTTTAAAAGAAAAGGAGTAGTTTCCTTTACAGATCCTAGTATAGTATTTTTCTTTACTTTTATTCTGTTGCTAATTGTCTTTCTATTAATCTAATATCTTTTCTCTTGCTATCTTCCCTATATAGGCTAAAGAGGTATAAAAGGATTATATTTTTCTTCTTAAGAGGCCCTTCTTTGCTAGTTTATCTGCTATTTTATTTTTATAGATTTCTAGGTGGCTAGGAACCCAATAAAAGTTAATAGAGACGTTTTTACTAGCTAGATAGGAACAGCTTTGCGTAATTTTAAAGACTAGTTCTTGCCCTCCTGTAAGAGAATTAAGCTATAACCTTTTAATAGCTGCTTGGCTATCTATAAGGATATAGACCTGTTTCTCTTCTAGTCTTTATTCTTTTAGGTGCTCTAGGGCCCTATAGACTGTATAAAGCTCTGCGTTTATAATTTCTATATAGGGTCCTAGATTCCAGTTTATTGCATATTTAATCCTATTTCTCTTTCTTATATAGCTACTACATTTAATTTACTATCTTTAGAGCTATCTATATAGTATATATCTACTAAGTCCCACTCTAGAGACTCCTGTGGATTTTCTATTAATCTTAGATATTCTTATGCAGCTTCTTCCTTACTACCTCTAGAGATAGAAAAGAATGTAGAGATAGGAGGAGACTACGGTTTTTGCCATTCTAAAAAGATTCTCTCTATTTTCCAGTTTTGAACTAGCTGTTAAACTCTAGAGGTTAGAGATAATAGCTGTGTTTTTAGCTATAGAAGGTGCCTTATAGTAGAGTTTCTAGGGCTAGGATTAGAGCTAGAGCTAGAGCTAGTTGCTAGTTCGTCCCTATCTTTATTAATCTCTTCTATATAGACTTTCTTAATTACGTAGTTGTCTTTGAATTTTAGGATTCTTAATGCGTAACTATTGTAAAGCTTTTTAAATCTAATTCTAGGAGGAGGAATAGAGGCCTCTATCTCTATAGCTTGGCTAAAAGACCTTCTAAACGCTCCTAAAACTAGTTTTAGGGCCTTATTTTATAGAGATTAGTACCTAGCTAGTAGGTAGTCTCTATAGCTATACTTTACTATAACTGTAAACAAGTTATAAGGGCAGTTATTTAACTTTATCGGTGTTAACTTACGTATACTAGTCTTTACCTATAGACAGCTATATATTACATTGTTAAGAGTAATAGATATACGTAGGCTTTTGCTATTACTACCGCAGGAAGGTAATGCGGCTACTACTAATATTATATATCTAGAGATGTTGCTACCTATTACGGGCTAAGATAAGAGGGGATAGTATAGTAGTAGCAGTAGTAGTAGCAGGGCGGCGGTGGGGCAGTAGTAGGGCAGTACTTGGTTTAAAAGGATAAAAGCCCGCCGTAGGCGCAAGAAATAAGAAAACTTTTCTAAGGAACTGTAAATTGCCGGCTATAAGTTAGCAATTTTAGAAATTTTCCTTAGAAAATTTATGTAACGAAGCCTTGTAGGAAATACTACAGTAAACTTATTAATGGGCTAGGTATATAGGTAAATAAGAAGTTAATAATATAATAATAACTAGTGGAGTAGATGTGTAAGGGATATTATTGCGGTTACTTTAGGTTGCCCTTAGGACAACCCCCGGACGCCCCTTAAATAGTCGCCGGTTACGTACTAGAGGCACGTGCCCGTAGTATATAGTCTCTACAATTATAGAGGCCTTACTTTCTTAAGGATTTGTCTCTCTTACTAATTTATCCTATTCTATAATCGTGTCCTTATAACCCCCGATCTACAAGATCCCCTTATAGGTTGCCTAATAGATTAACTCTAATTATATTCTAAGATTTACTATAAAGAAGAGAACTATCTAGGTAGAGACTGTAGTCCTTTAAATATATAAGACTGCGCTTAAGAAATGTACTAAGTACGTTAGTATATTAGTACGTTAGTACGTTAGTACGTTAGTATATTACGTTCCTATATACCTACGTTCCTACGTTCCTAAACTTATAACGTAACTAACTATTTAACTTAGCTACCCCTTATTCTATAGCTTAATCGGTTCTAGCGCCTCCCGTACTATCTTAACTAACCTATTTATATCTCTTTTTAGTAGTTATACTACTACCAATATAAGGTCCGTAACACTATCCCCCTCCTCTTTATCTTTATCCTTAAAGATATCTCCTATCTTTAATTTAATAACCTTTATTATTCCTAATACCTCCTATTAAATTCTTTACGTCTAATCGTTATAATCGGCTGGTAACGTTTATTCTTTCCCTTAGTAAAGTTATACCGTCCTATTCCTGTTATATAGAAAAGAAGTTAATATACATTATAATCGCGGCTCTGTTTAGTTGCTAACCTTCTTTATACGCTAAGTATACGCAAGCGAATATATAATCGTCTTATAATATATAATCGTCTTATAATATTTAATCTGTCTCTAACGCTAAATATACGCGTTTTATTACTCTTTATAACTATCTAGTTCCTTATCTAATTTATTTTAGGGTCTTACGTATTAGTAGTGGCTAAAAGACTAAAGAGTAAGCTAGCTAAGGCCCTTGTTAAAGCTTAACGTTACTTTAATAAGGCATCTCGGGCCCTAAAGGCTTAACTTAATACTTATACTTAATTACCTTGTTTATTAAAGGTTTATAAGAAAGTATATTTAAAGGAGTTCTGTCTTATAAAGTAAGGTCTCTTTAAGCTTAAGGCTACGGAAGCTAAAAGGTTTCTATTTAAGAAGAGGCGGAAATAACTAATATATTAGCGGTAGATCCCTTAGATAACCTAGCTCGTCTATTACCCTTAACTAATCCCTTTATCTTTAGCTCCTTCTTAATATTACCTAACCTATTTTCTTCTAATACTCCTATACCTTTCCTATAGCGTTTCTTAAGTTTCTTAGTAGCTTTTAGGTAGACTTATTATAGCCTATCCACTTTACTTTATACTATATTTCGTTATTAATGTCCTTATAACTAATAATCTTTAAAACTTACCACTTATCTTCTTCTTATCCTCTATATATATCTACCTTATAAACTAATAGCTCTACGTCTTCGTACGCTAGCTTTAGCATTACAATATGCTATATAGAGTAGACTTTCATTTTTACTAGTAAGTTAAGTCTATACGTAACTTTTAAAATCTTTACTGCGATTTTAAATAGTTCTAGTCTAACATAGTCTAACTTTTTACTTAGTTATCGACTTATAAAATTTTTATATAATAGCTATACTCTATCCCCCTCCTTTAGATCTAGTCCCTTAGATCTCTTAGTATTATAATACTTTTATTTTATTTTTATACTATCTATATTATAAAATAGAGGTCCTTATAAAGATTCATTTATTCTTTTATTCTTTTTTTTGCTATACCGCTTATCTTTTTCGCTTATCACAGTAATAACGATATTTTAGGCCTATATCCGTAATTTACCTAAAATAGTAATATCTCTATACCTTTCTATAGTGTTGCGTTATATATAAACTATATAACTAGTAATAGTAATACCTAATTATTCTATACATAATTAATATAATATCTTAGATACTGCTCTAGTGTCTAATTTAATCTTTTTATCTATCTGTTTGTCTGCGGATAATATATAGTAGAAGTTGCTACTCTAACTCCTTATTCCGCTAAAAATACCTCCTAAAATACTACTATAAATTTTAGATCTCTGTCCGATATAATCTTACTTAATACTCTATATTTTGCAAATACTTCCTTAATATAGATTCTAGCGATATCCTCTACTCAGATTTCTTCTGTATATGCTATAAAGTAGCCCTATTTAGTTAACTTATCTACTATTATAAGGATCGCGTTATACTCTTATCTAGTAATAGGATCTTTTAACTTTAGCAACTTTATAATAAAGTCCTATAATATTATTTCCTATAGACGTTCTAGTACTTTAATAGGCTATAGCTTCCTATACGGCTTATACCTCGTTAGCTTATTTCTCTAATAATCTAAATATTTCTTAGTAACTTTTCTCGCTAAGCCCTAGATTCTATAAATAATATACTCCTCCTAAAGTCTTAATACTAAGCCTATAGCTCCGTTATGTCCTCATATTATTCCTTTATAGAAATCTTTAATAAACTCTTCTACTATTCCCCTTAGGATATACGTATTTATTCTCTATTTATACTAGTCCGTTTCTAGGTCCTTAAATTATACCTCTTAAATTCTCTTTACCTAATTACTTTCCGGTAATTTATACTCTTAAGTTATTATAATCTTAGGGTAATTATACCTAATTAATCTATTACTATTCTTATATAGTATTACTCCCAATAGTTTCTTATTATTTTATAGTTTAGCCTTTTTACTTAATACGTCTACCCTTATATTCTTAGTGCCTTTAATATACTAAATCTTAAAATAGTATTCTGTAAGTATTTTTACCTATCTAACTTATCTCTAATTAAGTTTTTTTATTATTAGGAACCCCGTTAGGTTCTTATAATCTATCTTAACTATAAATAGTTTCTCTATACCTTATAAGAATGCTCTTTATTCCTTAAGTACTACAACTATACCTAATAACTCTTTATTATAGATGTTATAGTTTAACTCTAGTAGTATTATCTTCCGACTATAGTATACTACTAGATGCTATACGTTATTATACTTTTATAGCAAATATACTCCTAGTATAAAGTCTAATACGTCCGTTTCTATAACCGTTTCTAACCCTAGTTAATAGATTTTAAGGATTAATTCCTAGGTAAATAACTCCTTAAGTTTTTTAAATAATTCTTTTTACTTATTTCCCTAAACTTATAGTTCCTCTTTCTTTATAAGCCTAGTAAAGGGTTTAATATTCTTTAACTATTGCGCTATAAACCTTCTATAGTAGTTATAAACCCCTAAAAATAACCTTAACTGCGTTACGTTCTCTAGTTCTTACCAACTTACTATAGCTTCTATTTTCTTTAGGTCTATACTAATATAACTTAGTTTAATAATAAATTTAACAAAATTTATCTTCCTAGTAAAGAACTTGTATTTCTTAATTACTACTAGTATCTGTTCTTCTTATAGCCTCTTTAAGACCTATTTAAGACCTTTACCGCACATGTAACCTTACCAAAAGGTAGCGCCACACTTTAAACTTACGTAACCCATCTTACTATTAAAAACAATCGATTTTCCAACTTACAAGACCTAATTCCTACTACCTAGCGAGCTAGAGGTGGATTTATTTATCGTTTTACCCCCTTTTCCAAATAGAAAAATTTCTCTAGGGGGTGGTCCTAGCTTATAAGCGAGGCACGGACAGGAATACTAAAACTACTACTACTACTACTAATACCAAAACTATAAAATAGGGGCTAGTCTTTCTACTACCTTTTAGCCTAATCTCCCCAGAAATCTTCTAGTAGGATTAGTAAGGAGAAAGGGTATAAGAATAGTAAAAACTAGGAACCTCCCTATAAGATACAAAATGCCAAGGCCTAATATGTAACGGCGCTGTTGCACATTACCTGCTAAATTCTGCTATATTCTACTAACCTGCGATTAGCTTACCTAGAGCTAGCGCCTTAGCAACTTACTCTACATATTTATTTACATCGGCCCTAGCAACCCCCTTTTCCTTCTCCTTAGCTTAGTATCTTTATAATACAGCATTCTACAAGCTTCGGTTTAGAGGCATTTATACGAGCCGTAACATTATACTAAGCTTACCCTATACTGCCTGGGAAGGCCTTATAATATCCCACCTTAAAAGAAACTTCGTCTGCAACAACGCGTTAACGCGCTATACTTAGACACTAAAACAACTCTACACTGCCTGGAAAGGCCTTTATAATATCCCACTTTATTAGCTAGACAGGACTGGACCTATACCCCCGAAATTGAAACTAAAGCGTATAATACCAACAAACCTTAGGAAGTTAACAATGGCACCTAAAGCGAGCTTATTTAAAAGAGCTGCCCCGACCTAAGAAGAATATAAGATTTAATTAGGATCCAAAATTAAAGATAATAATAATATTATAGACGTATATAAATAGATTTGTGCCCTAACGGCTAATTAGAAAGCTAATTGTCTCTAAGCTTAAAGCATATAGGAGACCCTATAAAAGATCCTAGATAGCCTTACGGCCCTATAAAGCAGCTTAGCTCCCCCTTCTAGAAGTTCTAGTTGTCCTATTTACTTAACTAAATATAATATACTAGAGAGTACGGATATAATAATAAAGTAATTAAAGTCCGTTAAGCTCCCTAACCCTTAACTGCTATTTAATAGGATAAACCCTACCTTTAAAAATTAGAGGATTTAAGTACAAGGAAAGCTCCGCGTTAACTATAACTATTTCCTTTTTAAAGAAGCTAAAATGCTCTACCTCTTTAGTTAAACTATAGGGGACGCCCAACGGCACCTTTAAGCCAAGTTTAAGGACAATTCCCCTATCCAATTTACATCTATTAATAAGATGCTATAGCACCTAGCTGCTATCTATATTAACCTAAACAAAGTACAGGATACCTAGTATAACTATAATCGCCTAATAATAAAACCGAACTAACCCTTTACTAAATTCCAGACTTAATTCCTATACCTTATAGGAGAAGGCTAAGTCCCCCTTAAAAATTACCAATTGGACCTATACGATAAACTAACAATTAGGCTGTAAGAGAAGATTATAGTAACCTTAAACAACTTACCAAACTATAAAAAAACTCGCGGCTTATTACCTATTATTAGATTTAGAACTAAAGCGAATTAATGCCCGCCCTAATCGGCAGAAGCGACCCTAGAACCCGTTAACTACACCTATAGGAGCTAGAGTAGGAAGATAAGCTACTATAGTCCCTACTCCAAAAGCGGTTACTACTGGGTATCTATAAGCCTCGCCTAACCTGCTATATACCACGTCCTTAACTAGCAATTACCGCAATACCCCAATTAACTATGCTATGGTTATATACTACAACTGTAATAAGGATAGTTACTTCGCCTTATCTTGCCCAGAGCTAAAAGATATAGGCAATATTAAGGAGATAGAGGAAGGAGAGACGTCCGACGAGTTAGGAAAAGAAGAACCCTAGAGAAAGACTCCCCCCTAGGGTACCCTATTAATCTTAAAGAGATTAATTTAAGTTAGTTAATAGGTGGAAAGCATTTTATAGTTTTATATATAGTATCTTAAAATAGATATAGAGTTAATATAACTGCCCTTATTAACACTGGAGCAAATAGCTTCGCCTTTATAAATACTACCTATATAAATAATGTTGCCAGGTTTCTAAATATAGAAGCTATCCGACTAAAGAAGCCTGTCTAAGTAAAAGGCTATAACGGCCAAGCTGGTCGGCCTATTACCTACGTCTTAAAGTTATATATCGCTCTTAACAGACGACGCTAATATAGCATCCCCTTTTATATCCTAGACCTAGGGTCCTATAATATAATTCTTAGACAAAAATGGATGTCCTATTTTAATATTTAGTTAAATATGTAATAAAGACAGTTTATCTAGCTCGAGGATAGACCAAGGTTGCCCTCCTTTATTAGGGAGATCTAAACTAACCATAAGACACTAGCCGTAAGGGCTAACCCTACCTACTAGTAGGATATCCAGGCCTATGACCTAACCTTTACCTAAGAAGACGCCTACCGCGAAGCTGGAAAGAACTTTATACTAATAAAGATACTCTCCTAAAGCGCTAGGTTTAAAGGGAACTCTATATACGGAAGCGGGACGGATAGTAATATAGACGACGTCTAAATCGCGTAGATCTAACCAATATGGAAAAGAACGCATTAATAGGATATAAGGGATGACCTCTAAAAGATACAATAGGAGCTAAAAGGAGTAACGATAACGCCGGTACCCTAGAAGTCCCTAAAGTTATATACGCCCCTATTATTAGGCAACCCCCCCGCCGTAAACATCGCCGTAATTAGCGCTATAGCGTTCTACTTTAATATGTACTAGAAGGACAATAAGGTCTTTATAATAAGCCTATATAAGATTAACCGAATTATTAATAATAGAGAGGAAAGGCTAGCTAAGGAAACTGATAAGGAACTAGTTAAACGCCTCCTTTCTATTATTTATACAGATTATAAGGATACATTCTTAAAAGCGGCCTTAGATAAGTTACCCCCTTACCAGATATACGATTGTAAGATTTAATTAGAAGCCAATAACTCGCTAAGTTATAGCCCCCTCTACTAATAATTAATGGATAAACTAAAAGTAATAAAGTAGTACTTAATTAATAACCTGGATAAAGGGTTTATCGAGCTAAATTAAGCCCCTTTTACTTCCCCTATTCTATTTGTAAAAAAGCCTAATAAAGGCCTTTGTTTTTATATCGACTATTAAAAGCTAAATGCTATTACTTAAAAGGACCGGTATCCTATTCCTTTAATTAACGAGACCCTTACATGTCTAAGCCAGGTAAAGATCTTTACTAAACTTAATATCCGCTAAGCTTTTTACCAAATTAGGATAGACCCTATATCTAAAGATTTAATAATATTCCGTACCTATTATAGTTCCTATAAATATAAAGTTCTTCCTTTTAGACTAATAAATGGACTGGCTACGTACTAAAGATATATAAATAACGTTCTTTTTAATTACCTTAATAAATTCTGCACGGTATACCTAGACAACATTTTTATATACTTAAACAACGAACTTAAGTATTAAGTTTATATTAAGGTTCTAGAGAGACTATAGAACGCGGGCTTATAAGTTAATATTAAGAAATGCAAGTTTAGGGTAAAACGTATAAAATACCTTAGGTTTATTGTAACTATAAAAGGAATTAAGGTTAACCCTAAAAAGGTAGAGGCAATCTGTAACTGGAAGCCCCATTATACAGTAAAAGGAATCTAATTCTTCCTTAGCTTTTATAACTTCTACTACTAGTTTATCTATAACTACGGAATTGTGGCAAAACCTCTTATATAACTAACTAGGAGGGATATACCATTTGTCTTTAATAATAGCTATATAGAAGCCTTTAAAGAGATAAAGAATCGGCTTATCTCTTTCCTAATCCTTTATTATTATAACCTAAACCTTAAATTAATACTAGAAATGGACGCCTCTAATAGGGTCGTAGCGGGAATCCTATTATAGTTATATCTAGACGGCGAATAGTACCCTATTACCTTCTTCTTAAAGATAATAGACCCGGCTAAATATAACTACAAAGTACACAATAAAGAGATGCTAGCTATTATTTAATTACTCTTTTAATAGCGCGTAAAGCTTAAAGGTATAAACTCCTAAATTAAGATATATATAGATTATAAAGCTCTAGAGTACTTTATAACTATAAAGCAGCTTATTAGATAATAAGCCTAATAGGCTAAAACACTCTCCTAATTTTTTTTTACAATTATATATCGTTCTAGTAAGTAAAACTCTAAGGCTAATACCCTAACCTAAAGAGAATAGGACGTAGGACCCTAGGATAAGCTAAAGACCTAATATCGGACGCGCGCCCTTCTCTATCTAGAATAGCTTGACCTACAGATCTTTAAGGAGCTAGACTCCTAGCAAAACGAGCTAGCACCAATAGAGGAGTCCTTAGATAAGCTAATAGGGCTAATTAACCGCCTCCTAACTGTAAACCGTATGGCTGACGCCCTAAGGGCCCTCCGTAATTAAGCCGTAAAAAAAGACCCCAATTTTAAGATGGAGGAAGGATTGCTCCTATACTAGGAACGGCTTATAAACCCTAACGTTAATAATCTATGGATAAAACTAATTCGCGAAGCTTATTACTAAGTCTTTATAGCACACCCAGGCAAGAATAAGACCTATAAAATTATTAACTACCGCTATTACTAGCTAAGAATAGTTGTGGATATTAATTAATATATACGGAACTGCGAGGACTACTAGAGAGCTACAACCCCATAAGATAAAACCCTAGGACTACTTAAGCCACTCCCAATACTAGAGCGCCTTTAGCAGTATATCTCTATAGACTTTTATAAACTACCTATAGACCGTAATAGATACGACATAGTTATAGTTATAGTTAACCGTTTTAGTAAACGCCTGTTCTTAATCCCCTATTATAAGAACATTAATACTAAAGAAATAGCCTGGCTATACGTCTACTACGTCTACCAAATTTACGGACTACTAGATGCTATTATATCTAATTATAGGCCATAGTTTATATTAGCCTTCTAGAATAAGTTCACCTAGATCCTAGGTATTAAGCTAAAGCTTTTTATAGCTTACTACCCTTAGACAGACAGTTAAACGGAGATTATAAATTAGTACCTAGACTAGAGGCTTAGGCCCTTTATTAACTACTTCTAGAATAACTAGTTTAAACTACTACCCTTAATAGACTATACCTAAATGTATAATTACAGCACCTGTTGTACTAAACGCGTGCTTACGCGTTTGGTACACCAGGTACGCGTTTACGCGTTTAGTACACCAACTACTTGCTTACGCGTCTGGTGCACTTATAAGGCACTAACTAATCAGGGGGGGGGTGTATTAGTATATAGACCACGTAGTCTGCTTTATACAATCAACAGTTACCACTATCCCAAAGAGCATATAATACTATACGTATTTCGTGCCCCGGGATACGGCTTACTTGTGCTATTAAGTTAGTATAAACACTGATTAGTGAGCGCGCATAGATCAGCAATTACTCGACACCTCCCCCCAAGCGATATATAATAGCGACCACCCGTTTAAACGGGTGGTCGCT
>Ga0307515_10021850_pt1 | contig 11318 bp, 10 predicted proteins | sample 17_EM_MG_FD_194513 | JGI IMG/M metagenome (GOLD analysis project Ga0307515, IMG submission 194513) | Populus trichocarpa ectomycorrhiza microbial communities from riparian zone in the Pacific Northwest, United States - 17_EM | ecosystem: Host-associated > Plants > Roots > Unclassified | place... | reverse complement strand
ATGCACGCCGGCTGATCGCCTCGGGGCTCGAGTTCGACATGCTGTTCGGCCCGGCCTACAAGGGCATCACGCTGGCCGCGGCGGTGGCGATCGGGCTGGCGCGCGAAGGCAAGAGCGTGCCCTACGCCTACAACCGCAAGGAAGCCAAGGACCACGGCGAGGGCGGCACGCTGGTCGGCGCACCGGTCAAGGGCCGGGTGCTGATCATCGATGACGTGATCACCGATGGCGCGTCCAAGCGCGAGGCCGCCGACATGATCCGAGCCGCCGGCGCGACCCCGGTCGGGGTGGCGATCACGATGGACCGGCAAGAGCGCGCCAGTGACAACTCGTCGGACAACCGGTCGGGCGTGCAATACGTTGAGCAGGACCTGGGACTTCGGGTCCTGTCCATTGCCACCCTCGCCGACCTGATGCAATTCCTGGCTGAAACCGACGACCCCGTGCTGAAGGCGAACACCGGCCGCGTCGAGGCTTATCGCCAGCGCTACGGGGTGTGAGCCGCACCATGCGCAACCCCTGGGCCGGCCTGCTGGTGGTGTTGACCGGAGCGGCTGGGGCCGCCAACCCGCCGCCCAAACCGTCCAAGCCAAGCGACGCGCCCGCCACGTCGATCTACACCTGCGTCGACGCCCAAGGCCACCGGCTCAGCTCGGACCGGCCGATTCCCGAGTGCGTGGCCCAGGAGCAGCGCATGTTGAACCGCGACGGCAGCCCGAAAGGCGTGCTGCCGCCGGCACAGAGCCCGGAAGAAAAGTCCCGGGCCGATAACGCGCGGCGCCAGGCCGAGCAAGCCCGCCTGGCGCGCGACGCCGAAGCCCGACGCGACCGCGCACTGCTGACGCGCTACCCCGACCTGGTCCGGCACGACACCGCGCGCACCCGGGCACAGGAGCCGGTGGACAAGCAGATCGAGGTCGCGCGCCGTCGCCTGGCCGAGCTGGAAGTGGAAAACCAGGCCTTGCAGCGCGAGCGTGAGTCCACCCCGGGCAAGGCGCTGCCGCAGGCGCTGCGCGCCCGCATCGCCGCCAACGAGGGCGCCATCGAGGCTCAAAACACCATCCTGCGCGACCAGGAAGCCGAACGCGAGCGCGTGACCAAACAATTCGACGCCGAGCTGACGCGGCTGCGCGCCCTGTGGGCCGGCGCCGCGCCGGGCGGCATGGGGCCGATCCCGACGCCGTCTTCGGCGCCCGCCAGCCACTCCCCCTCGCCCCCCTGACTCCCCACTTTTGCGGAAGCGCCCGATGACTGCCTTGCCGACTCAGCCTTTCACCCGCCACCCCGCCCGCCGATGGCTGCTTGCCGGCGTGATGGCCTTGGGCGGCACGGCGGCGATCGCCGGTCCGGCCGACTACCAATGCGACGGCGGCACCACGCTGAGGGGCGACTTCTCTCCCCGCGGCGCGCAGGTGCGCTACGAAGGTGAGAACTGGACGCTGCAGCGTGTGCGCGACTCGCGCGAGGCCCGCTACACCTCGCCCAAGGCCGGCGTCACGATCACGATGGTCAAACGCGACGCGGTGCTGGAGCGCAAGGGCCAGGACAAGCTGTCTTGCAAACTGGTGGTGCAGGCACTGCGACCCGAGGCCCTGGGCTTGGCGCCGCCGGCCGGCGCCAGCACACCGTCGCGCTGACCGCCCGCGCCGGCGCTCGGTCGCGGGCAGGCCCGCTTCGCTCCACCCAGCACCGGCCTCGTCACAGGCGCTGACACGGTGTCATCGGCCGGCGTTAAGCTGCGGCCATGCGACTGCCCTTGCTTTCTCCACGGTCGACCCTGCCTGCCCGGCCATTCAGCAGGTCGACCCTGCTGAGTGCCGCCTGCTGCGGCGTGTTCGCCTTGCTGGTCACGGCCTGCGGCGGTGGGGGCGACGGCGGCGGCAGCGATGTCGAACTGGCCTATGACGACCCGGTGAGCTACAGCGGCGCGCCCGGCGCCTCGCTGAGCAGTGCCACCGAAGCCGCGGCGGTCACGCCGCACACGCTGACACTTGGCGGCAGCACACTGGCCTACACCGCCACCGCCGGCCACTTGACGGCCCGCGCGCTGGTCGGCAATTCGGCCCTGGCCAGCATGTTCTACATCGCCTACACCAAGGACGGCGCCGACCCGGCGACGCGGCCGGTGACCTTCTTCTACAACGGTGGCCCCGGCTCGGCCAGCGTCTGGCTGCACCTGGGCTCGTTTGGCCCGAAGCGGTTGGTGACCGGTGCCCCCAGCACCACACCGACCAAGCCTTTTGCACTGGTCGACAACGCCGAGTCGTTGCTCGACCAGTCGGACCTGGTGTTCATCGACGCGGTCGGTACCGGCCTGTCCGAAGCGATCAGCCCGTACATGAACCGCAGCTTCTGGGGCGTGGACGCCGATGCGGACCTGTTCCGCGACAGCATCCGACGCTGGCTGGCGCTGAACGGCCGTGCGGCCTCGCCGCTGTTCCTGTTCGGCGAAAGCTACGGCACGCTGCGCAGCGCGGTGCTGGCCGAGCGGCTGGAGTCGGCCGGTGTGCCGCTGGCCGGCGTGATCCTGCAGTCGTCGATCCTCGACTACAACAGCAACTGCGCGATCTTCGAGCCCGGCACCACCGACTGCACCGGCTACCTGCCCAGCTACTCGGCCGTTGGCGCCTGGTTCGAGCTGACGAACCCGGTGCCTGCCGACCTCGGCGGCTTCCTCGGCGAGATGCGCAGCTTCGCCGAGCTGAGCTACCACCCGGTGGTCGAGGACTACCTGGCCGGCACGGGTACGCCGAGCAACGAGCTGTACAACCAGTTGGTCGACAACACCGGTGCGGCCTTGAGCCTGTGGCAAAGTGAGTTCAGCCTTGGGCCGGATCGCTTCCAGCACCAGCTGATCGCCGGCCAGCTGACCGGCCGCTACGACGCCCGCATGGCGGTGCCGATCGGCAGCCCGCTGGCGGCCGAAGGCGACCCCTCGTCGACAGTCATCAGCAGCGAGTTCAGCGACGCGATCCGCGCCTACCTGCCCAACGTACTGGGCTACGGCACGAAGACGCACTACGCCACCTTCGTCAATGCGATCGACTACTGGGACTTTTCGCACGACGGCAATTTCGTGCCCGACGGCATCCCCGACCTGGCGGCCGCGATGACGTTGAACCCGTCGCTGCAGGTGTTGTCGCTGGCCGGTGTCGACGACCTGGCGACACCGTTCTACCAAACCGAGCGTGACCTGCAGCGGCTGCCCGCAATGGCGCCGCGCTTCACGGTGCGCACCTATGTCGGCGGCCACATGACCTACCTCGACAACGACTCGCGGCGGGTCGAGAAGGCCGACCTGGCAGCGTTCTACCAAGCTGCGCTGGCAGCGGCCCGCACGTCGAACCAAGGAGTGGCGAAATGAAGCGGTTGCTACGCCGGACCCTCGTCGCGGCTGCAGCCGTGCTGACCGCTTTCTCTGCCGACGCCGCCACGTCAGTGCTGCGCGACCCGGCACTGCCTGAAGCGCTGCGCCACACCCGGCCCGCGCCGGCCAGCGAGGGCTCGGCGCTGCAGGCGCAGGTCGATGCCAAGCTGCGCGGCCGCTTCGAGGCGGCCGACACCTCGGGCCAGGGCCACATCAGCCGCGCCCAGGCCGAGGCCGCGGGGCTGGGCTTTGTCGCGCGCCATTTCGACGCAATCGACAGCGGCGGCCATGGCAGCGTCAGCTGGGCCCAGGTGCAGGCTTACCTCGCTCTGCGGGCCTCTGCGCGATAGCAGCGCCGGCGCGAGCGGCCACCCGCCTGGCGGATGGCACGCCGTTCAACCGTCAGGTCAGACGAGCTTTCAGGAGCTCGCCGGCTTGCGCCGGGTTGGCCTTGCCCTTGCTGGCCTTCATCACTTGGCCGACCAGCGCGTTGAAGGCCTTGTCCTTGCCGGCCTTGTATTCCTCGACCGACTTGGGCGAAGCGGCGATCACCTCGTCGACGATTTTTTCCAGCGCGCCCGAGTCGTTCATCTGCTTCAGGCCCTTGGCCTCGATGACCGCGTCGACGTCCGCGCCTTCGCCACTCCACAGCGCTTCGAAGACCTGCTTGGCCGCGTTGTTCGAGACCGTGCCGTCCTGGATGCGTGCAATCAGCGCGGCCAGCGTCGTCGGCGCCACCGGCGCGTCCGCGATGTCGCGGTCCTCGGTGTTCAAGCGTTTGCTGACCTCGCCCATCAGCCAGTTCGCGACCAGCTTCGGCGCCTTGCTCGCGTCGCGGGCCGCTTCGTAGTAGCGCGCGAAGGCCAGGCTTTGCGTCACCATCGACGCGTCGTACTCGGCCAGGCCGTCGGCGGTGACGAAACGCTCGGCCATCGCACCAGGCAGCTCGGGCATCGCAGCCTTGACCTCGGCCACCCACTCCGGCGCGATCACCAGCGGCGGCAAATCGGGGTCGGGGAAGTAGCGGTAGTCGTGCGCGTCTTCCTTGGTCCGCATCACCTCCGTCTCTCCCCGGCCGCCGTTGGCGTTCGGATCGAACAGCACGGTGGCCTGCCCGATCTTGCGACCTTCCTCGATCTCGTGGATCTGGAACTGCACTTCGGCGTCGATCGCCATCTGCAGGAAGCGGAAGCTGTTCAGGTTCTTGATCTCGCGCCGCGTGCCGTAGGGCGCGCCGGGCTTGCGCACCGAGACGTTGGCGTCGCAGCGGAACGAGCCTTCCTGCATGTTGCCGTCGCAGATGCCCAGCCAGACGACCAGCGTGTGCAGGGTCTTGGCATAGGCCACGGCTTCAGCGGCCGAGCGCATGTCGGGCTCGGTGACGATCTCCAGCAGCGGCGTGCCGGCGCGGTTCAGGTCGATGCCCGAGCAGCCCGGGGTCTCCAGCCCTTCGTGCATCGACTTGCCGGCGTCTTCTTCCAGGTGAGCACGGGTCAGGTGCACCGTCTTCGCCTGGTCGCCGACGAAGTAATGCACCGTGCCGCCTTGCACCACTGGTGTCTCGTACTGGCTGATCTGGTAACCCTTGGGCAGGTCGGGGTAGAAGTAGTTCTTGCGGGCAAAGATCGACAGCGGCGCGACCTTCGCGCCGACCGCCAGGCCGAAACGGATCGCCCGCTCGACCGCGCCGCGGTTGATCACCGGCAGCGTGCCGGGCAGCGCCAGGTCGACCGGGCAAGCCTGGGTGTTCGGCTCGGCGCCGAACTGGGTCGACGCGCCCGAGAAGATCTTCGATGCGGTCGACAGCTGGGCATGGGTTTCGAGGCCGATCACGACCTCGTAGCCACGGATGAGTTGCGGGATGCTGCTCATGGTGTGCGGGTGTGAAAGTCAGTGGCTTGCTGGAAGGCGTGCGCCGCGTGCAGCAGCTGGCCTTCGGCGAAGTAGTTGCCGAGCAGTTGCAAGCCGACCGGCATGCCGCCTTCGCCAAAGCCCGCCGGCACGCTCATGCCGGGCAGGCCGGCCAGGCTGCCGGGCAGCGTGAAGATGTCGGCCAGATACGCCTGGATCGGATCGTCGCCTTGCTCACCGAGCTTCCATGCGACTGTCGGCGCCACCGGGCCGGCGATCAGGTCGCACTGCTGGAAGCAGGCCTGGAAGTCGTCGGCGATCATGCGGCGCAGCTTCTGCGCCTGCAGGTAGTAGGCGTCGTAGTAACCGTGCGAGAGCACGTAGGTGCCGATCATGATCCGGCGCTTGACCTCGGCGCCGAAGGCCTCCGAGCGCGACTTCTTGTACATGTCCATCAGGTCGCCGTGCTTGGCGGCACGGTGGCCGTAGCGCACGCCGTCGAACCGGCTCAGGTTCGAGCTGGCCTCGGCCGGCGCGATGATGTAGTAGACGGGGATCGACAGCTCGGTGCGCGGCAGACTGACGTCGACCAGTGTCGCGCCCAGCTTCTCGTACTCGGCCAACGCAGCGCGCAACGCGCCGTTCACGTCAGCGGCCAGTGCGGCCGGAAAGAACTCTTTCGGCAGGCCGATGCGCAGGCCCTGCAGCGGCTTGGCGGCCGAAGCGCCGGCGCGCGGCGCCCGCATCTGGGCATGGAAGTCTTGCGGAGGGCGTTGCAAGCTGGTTGCGTCACGCTCGTCGAAACCGCTCATCGCCGACAGCAGCAGCGCGCAGTCCTCGGCCGACCGGGCCATCGGGCCGGCCTGGTCCAGGCTCGACGCAAAAGCGACCATGCCGTAGCGGGAGCACACACCATAGGTCGGCTTGATGCCGGTGATGCCGGTGAAGCTGGCCGGCTGGCGAATCGATCCCCCGGTATCAGTGCCTGTCGCGGCCGGCACCAGGCGCGCAGCCACCGCGGCCGCCGAGCCGCCGGACGAGCCGCCCGGCACACGGGTCGTGTCCCACGGGTTCTTGACCGGGCCATAGGCCGAGTTCTCATTGGCCGAGCCCATCGCGAACTCGTCGCAGTTCAGCTTGCCCAGGCTCACGACCCCCGTGGCGGCCAGGCGCGCCACCACCGTCGCATCGAACGGGCTGGCATAGCCTTCGAGCATCTTCGAGCCGGCAGTCGAGGGCTGGCCCTTGGTGACGAAGATGTCCTTGTGGGCGATCGGCACGCCGGTCAGTGCACCGGCCTGGCCTGCGGCACGCGCCGCGTCAGCTGATTTGGCCCCGGCGCGGGCGCCATCGGCATCCACATGCAAGAAGGCGCCGAGCGCGCGCTGGTCCGCGATGCGGCCCAACAGGTGGTCGACCAGCTCGGCGCTGGAAACTTGCTTGTCGGCCAGGGCCCGCGACAGCGCGGCCACGCCCAGGTCGTGCAGATCGGTGTTCGATGCCGCGCTCATTGGATCCCCCTACGATGCTGTGCATCGGTCCCCCCAAGGGGGAGCGAGCGCCTACGGAACGGCCGGGCGGCGCTCATTCGATCACCTTCGGCACGAGGAACAGGCCGTTTTCGAGCGCCGGCGCGCTGGCTTGGTTGGCCTCGCGGTCGTTCGATTCGGTGACACGATCGTCGCGCAATCGCAGCTCGACCGCCTGCACCGCCGACAGCGGCGTGTACAGCGGTTCGACGCCGCGGGTGTCGACCGCGCTCATCTGCTCGACGATGCCGAAAAAGCCATTGAGCTGGCCCAGCATTGCATTGGCCTCGGTGGGCGAGAGTTCCAGCCGCGCCAAATGGGCGATGCGGCTCACATCCTCGGGGGTGAGTGGCATGAGATGAACTTGGGTTGAAGCGCGCAGTATGCGCGGCGGCTTTCGGGCTTGCCCGACCCGCAAAAATAGGGGCGCCGTACCTCGGTGGCCATAGGGGCTTGCGGTATTATCTCCGGTTAATCCACAAGCCGCCGGTTCACCCTGGTGCGGCCCTGTCGACAGGTCGATGACGACGCCGGCAGGGCAGCGCGAAACACGCGGTGTCGTGGGTCACGTTTGGAATCGTCAGCTTGCGGTGTCCTGGCCTTAACCTGCGCTATCCCACCGTACCGCAACAGCCTTCGGCGCTCAAACGCCGCGCCCCATCCATGCAGTCCGAGGCTCTGAACCCAATCGTGCGCCCTTGCGGCGCCCGTGGTGCGTTCGCCCCGGCACTGTCAGCCCCCCTCATTTGACCGCCAATGTTCGCTCCACTGCGTCGTTACTTCTCGACCGACCTTGCCATCGACCTGGGCACCGCCAACACCCTGATTTACGTGCGAGGCAAAGGCATCGTCCTCGACGAGCCCTCGGTCGTCTCGATCCGCCATGAAGGCGGCCCGAGCGGCAAAAAGACCATCCAGGCCGTCGGCAAGGAAGCCAAGGCCATGCTGGGCAAGGTGCCCGGCAACATCGAGGCGATCCGCCCGATGAAGGACGGCGTGATCGCCGACTTCACCGTCACCGAGCAGATGCTCAAGCAGTTCATCAAGATGGTCCATCCGGCCTCGCTGCTGAAGCCCAGCCCCCGGATCATCATCTGCGTCCCTTGCGGCTCGACCCAGGTCGAGCGGCGCGCGATCCGCGAATCGGCGCTGGGCGCGGGCGCCTCCGAGGTGTATCTGATCGAAGAGCCGATGGCCGCCGCGATCGGCGCCGGGCTGCCGGTGTCGGAAGCCTCCGGCTCGATGGTGGTCGACATTGGCGGCGGCACGACCGAAGTCGGCGTCATTTCGCTCGGCGGCATGGTCTACAAGGGCTCGGTGCGCGTCGGCGGCGACAAGTTCGACGAAGCCATCATCAACTACATCCGCCGCAACTACGGCATGTTGATTGGCGAGCCGACCGCCGAAAGCATCAAGAAGAGCATCGGCTCGGCCTTCCCCGGCTCCGAGGTCAAGGAGATGGAAGTCAAGGGCCGGAACTTGAGCGAAGGCGTGCCACGCAGCTTCACGATCAGCTCGAACGAGATCCTCGAAGCCCTGACCGATCCTTTGAATCAGATCGTTTCCGCGGTCAAGAACGCGCTCGAGCAGACGCCGCCGGAGCTGGGCGCCGACATCGCCGAGCGCGGCATGATGCTGACCGGCGGCGGCGCGTTGCTGCGCGACCTCGATCGCCTGCTGGCCGAGGAAACCGGGCTGCCGGTGCTGGTGGCCGAAGACCCGCTGACCTGTGTCGTGCGCGGCTGCGGCATGGCGCTCGAACGCATGGAGCGCCTGGGCGCGATCTTCACCTCGGAGTGAGACTGACGCTCGGCCGCCATGTGTTGTAGGCCGATGCCCGGACCCCGCATGGACCAGCCGCTTGGCGGTCCACCTCCGATGCGCCGACCGCGCGGCCCGAGCGCCGTGCACGGCGGTTCGTTCCCCGGTTAACCAGCGCCAGCGCCATGCCCTTCGGCACGCTCGATCGCACGCCACCCCCATTTTTCCGCCAGGGTCTGTCGGCGCGGACCAAGCTTGCGCTGTTCTCGGCGATGGCGATCTTCCTGATGGCCGCCGATGGCCGGGTCGGCCTGATCAAGCCGCTGCGTGCCGTGGCGGCCACCGCGCTGCTGCCGCTGGTGCGGGTGCTCAACGTGCCGGTCCAGGCCTGGGGCGGCGGGGGCGACTACCTCGCCGGCCTGCAGACCGCGCTGAACAATGAAAACGCGATGCGCGCCCGCCTGGCCGAACAGGCTGAGCGATCAGCCCGGGCCGATCAACTGGCGCAGGAGAACGCCCGACTGCGTGCGCTGCTCGAGCTGCGGCCCAAGGTCAGCGTCAAGACGCTGGCGGCCGAGGTGCTGTACGAAGCGCCAGACCCTTTTTCGCACAAGCTGTTCCTCGACCGCGGCACCCAGCACGGTGTGGTCGCCGGCGCGCCGGTGATCAACGAGGCCGGCGTGCTGGGGCAGGTGACGCGGGTCTACCCGTTCTCGGCCGAGGTCACGCTGCTGGTCGACAAGGACGCCGCCATTCCCGTGGTCAACACCCGCACCCAGCACCGCAGCGCGGCTTTCGGCAACGGTGACGGCAGCACGATGGAACTGCGCTTCGTTGGTGGCAATGACGACGTGCAGGCCGGCGACGTGCTGACCACCAGCGGCACCGACGGTGTCTACCCGCCGGGCCTGCCGGTGGCCAAGGTGGCCACGGTCGACCGGCGCGCCGACTCGGCCTTTGCCCGCATCGCGCTGGCGCCCACCGCCTTGCCCGACGGCGTGCGCCACGTGCTGGTGCTGGAGCCCTTGAGCGTGCAACTGCCGGCGCGGCCCGAGCCGCCGCCGGAGCCCGAGAATGCGCGCCCGCGCCGCGGGGGCCGGCGATGATCAAACCATCTCTGGGAACAACGCCATGATCATGCCGCGCGGCGACCAGCTGCTGTTGCCCGTCAACCCGCTGTTCCTGTGGTTCACGCTGTTGCTGGCCTTTGCGCTGAACATCGTGCCGGTGGGCCGCAGCGCGGCAATGCCCGACCTCGTGGCCTTGACGCTGGTGTTCTGGAACGTGCACCAGCCACGCCGCGTCGGCATCGGCTGGGCCTTCCTGTTCGGGCTGCTGATGGACGTGCACCAGGGCGCGCTGCTGGGCCAGCATGCGCTGGCCTACACGGTGCTCAGCTACCTGGCGATCATGGTCCATCGCCGGCTGGTGTGGTTCGGCCTGCTGCAGCAGATGCTGCAGGTGCTGCCGCTGTTCCTGGCCGCCCATGTCGCCTCGCTGGTCGTGCGGCTGGTGGTCGGCGACAGCTTTCCGGGCTGGACGCTGTTCATCGCGCCGTTCATCGAGGCCGCGCTGTGGCCGGTGGCCAGCGCGCTGATGCTGGCACCCCAACGCCGCCCGCCGGACCCGGACAAGAACCGCCCGCTGTGAGCCCCGCGTGACGGAGTTAAAGGACCTTGCACGAGAGCTGGACCGCTTCCGGCTGCGCATCCTGGCCGCGGCGCTGTTCGTTCTGCTCGGCTTCGGCCTGCTGACCACGCGCCTGTTCTACCTGCAGGTGCTGCGCCACGACGAGCTGTTGATCAGGGCCGAAGCCAACCGCACGGCCATCGTGCCGATCGTGCCGAACCGGGGCCGCATCGTCGACCGCCACGGCGTCGTGCTGGCCAACAACTACACCGCCTACACGCTGGAGATCATGCCGAGCAAGGTCGATGACCTGGAGGCGACGATCAATGGCCTGGCCGAGCTGGTCGAGATCCGGCCGAGCGACCGGCGACGCTTCAAGCGCCAGCTGGAGGAAAGCAAGAGCTTCGAGTCGCTGCCAATCCGCAACCGGCTGTCGGAAACCGAGATGGCGCGCTTCATTGCGCAGCGCTTCCGCTTCCCCGGGGTCGACATCAAGGCACGTCTGTTCCGCAACTACCCGCTGGGCGAGACCGGCAGCCACCTGATCGGCTACATCGGCCGCATCAACCAGACCGAGAAACAGGCGATGGAGGACTGGGAGGAAGAAGCCCAGGCCAACTACCGCGGCACCGAGTACATCGGCAAGCTGGGGCTGGAGCAGTCGTACGAAAGCGAGTTGCATGGCCGCACCGGCGTCGAACAGGTCGAGACCTCGGCCGGCGGCCGCGCGATGCGCCGGCTCAACAGCAAGCCATCGACACCGGGCAACACGCTGATCCTGTCGATTGACATCAAGCTGCAGGCGCTGGTCGAGCAGCTGTTCGGGGAGCGCCGCGGTGCGCTGGTCGCGATCGATCCACGCAACGGCGAGGTACTGGCCTTCGTCTCCAAGCCGACCTTCGACCCGAACCTGTTCGTCGACGGCATCGACCAGGAGAACTGGTCGGCGTTGAACGAGAACATCGACAAGCCGCTGTTGAACCGTGCGATCCGCGGCACCTACCCGCCGGGCTCGACCTTCAAGCCTTTCATGGCGATGGCCGCGCTGAACTCGGGCAAGCGCGCCGCCAGCACGGTGATCATGGACAACCTGACCTACAGCTTCGGCGGCCGCACCTTCGGCAGCCCCGAGACCGACCGCGCAGGCCCGAAGGACATGCGCGCGGCGATCGTGACGTCCA
>Ga0307515_10021849_pt1 | contig 11319 bp, 4 predicted proteins | sample 17_EM_MG_FD_194513 | JGI IMG/M metagenome (GOLD analysis project Ga0307515, IMG submission 194513) | Populus trichocarpa ectomycorrhiza microbial communities from riparian zone in the Pacific Northwest, United States - 17_EM | ecosystem: Host-associated > Plants > Roots > Unclassified | place... | reverse complement strand
CCCTTTTAACCTAACCTTTAACTTATATATATAAAGTATTTATATTAATAAACGTTTCTAAAGCCTTATTTAGGTTTGCCTTTATTATTATATCTACTAGGTTATTTTAACTATTAATCTATTAAATCTTAAAGAGTTTTTGCCGTTTATAGGATTAATAAAGTGCTATAATATTAATTATAAGGCGCTTTTCCTTTATAGTACTAAGCTTAACTAAATACTTATAGAGGAAGTATAAGTTAGTATACACAATTATAGGGATAGTAGGAAGTTCGAGTTAATCTATAATTATTTTTAGGGTAGTTCCAATTATAATTGCTATGTTAACTCTACTAACTATTCTATATATCTTTAATGCTAGGACGCTTTAGGTAACGCGTTTACTCTTAGTTAAGCTCTAATAAATAAGATTGCCGTAGATTATAAAGTTATTCTCCCTAGTAGATTTATTTGCGATAATAATCTTATATCCTAACTAGGAGCTAAAATCTTTATTATTTGTGAATAATTTATTAATAAATATAAAGAGCTTGGCGGTGGGAAGATTAATAGGTATATAAAGTAGTCCCCAATTAAGATAGTTTATTTATTAAAAAAAATGTTTATTTAGGATAAGAACATTATCCTTAGTTAGTTCTTAGTATTAGGCGGTAATAGATAGATTAAATAAAGCCTTAGGTTAATAAATAGAAGTAATATAAGCTCTGCAAGCGCGTTACTCTATATATCCTTACTTTAGAGAATTAATATTAATAACGTTGATCTTTTTACCTTAACCCTTCTAGCGTAAAGCAATAAAATCCTTATTTAGGGAGAGGATGCATTTATTAAAAAGTAATAATATTATTAAATTAAGCTTTTTCTTTAGCTTTACTATAAGATTTACTTTTACTAGCTTATCTTCTTTAAGAGCTAAGAATTAGTCGTCTCCTAAGATAATTATATTATTAGTTTATATACTAATAATTCTAAATAGAGTTTCCGTAGTTATAATAAGGAAGTATAAATTAAATATAAAAGTAGTTATTAAAAGTTTCTCTTTATAGTGCTTATTATAGGTAGCCTACTAATAAGTTCCTGCCTTTGCGATTCTATATAATAGCTTAAGCATAACTATAATTATATCTTTAGGATATTAGTGGCGAATTTTCTCTAAAAGGTATGCTAATATTAAGTGCTAAAGGTGTATCTCTAATTAGGTATAAGCTTAAATAATATCTTATAAATAGACTACTATTTTATTCTTTATTAAGGAGGGAGCTAGCGTAATAATAACCCGCTAACTAGCTTATTAAATTATAGGAGATTATATAAGAATTATCTCCTTACTATTATTATTATAACCTTAAATAATAAGCCTTAATTTCTTAAATAGGGCGTTAATAGCTGTCGGGAATAAGGCAAGCGGTTGTTATATAACGCCGCGGCACTAGCGTAGCGAGGAGTCTTAAGCTCCTCGCCCTTCCTCATTTTAATTAACAAGCTTTATTAACTAACATCACTATAACCTACTCGAGTAGTCGTTATTAGTGAGTCACCCTATGTAACCAACACTAATTAGTAATTAAATACACAGTTAACTATAGAGCAGCTAGGTTTTTAAATAGAAGAAATAGTCTTATATAGGGGTGCCATATGCGCTTATATAGAATGGATTCCGGCAATACTGTACTACCTTAAACTTACAGAAAACTAGTAATAGAAGTATTACTAAGTACTAGGAGATACTAAGTTGCGTCTATTATATAGAACAACCATATTTACGAAGATTTGGTCAAGTACTTTAGGTTAAAAGTATCACTAAACCTACGGTCCTAAGTTAACGTCTAAAACGCGTTAAACAACGTCCAAAACGCGTCAAATAACATCTCAAATTGCCTACCTCTTAATAGTAAACCTATAAGATCCTACAAAACCGAAAATCCTACCTACCTTCAACGTACGACACCCCGTTAATTCTGTACCTACTATAGCGTTAACCTATCTAAAGAAGTATAAGAAGGACATTAACCCGGAAATATAAAATACTAATATAATTGACTTTATAAACGCTAAGCAATAGGACCTAAACAGATTCTTATTATACCATATAGTATACTATAAAGACAGCGAATATAACAATATTATACTATAGTACTGTATAAAGGAGGACTTTATTAAATAGATAAAGGAAATATAAACTCCTATAAAGAAGGATATTATATAAGACTTCTATAACTTCTTATAGGAGTATAGAGTATTTATACCTATAGATAGGGGTACTATTAAAGACAATATTTAGGAGCAGGTTATTAACGTAAAAGAAGAGCACAAATGGACTCTATAAGAGATTAAGCACTAACTACGCACTATAAGGAAGCTTAACTTATAATAAAATCTAAGTAATATACCTCTAGAGACAAATCTACCTCCGCCCTTAATTCCTCTATATCTAATTTAACTTATAGCTTTAATATTAAATACTATACCCTAATAAGAGTAGGTACATGATCCTATTACTCTGCGATTTAATAACCTTTAAACTCCATTAATTAGACCTATATCCCTACTACAGCCTATAATACAACTCCTACCTCCTCTATCTTAATCTTAAATTAGAGGCGGTCTAAAATTACTTATAAAGCTTACGAAGCTCTATTTAGATTAGGAGAAGAAGTTTAACGGGGAACTATATAATATCCTTAATTCGAAACTATGTATCTTCTATAACTATTACTAGAAAGTAGGAATAGAGTCTAATTAATACTATAACGCCTATTCCGTTATACTTAAGGGCTAAGCTAGTACCTTCTATTATAACCGTTTAGTAGGAAAAGGATATAATTTCAACCGCATAATATATAAGTTAAGATACCACTTTAAAACAGAAGAGAATAAGTAGCAGTATATATTAAAATAGAGAGAGACTACCTTTTTAAGGATTATTGCTATAAACCTAGGTATCCCTCGGCTTAATTATCTTTAAAAGCTTTTTAATTAACTTTAGATAATTTAGCGTAGTTTATCCAAATTATATTAAAAGGATTTCAGCCTACGTAATTAAGTTATTAGCGTATACTAAGGCGTTAAAGAATATAACCTTATACTCTTTAATCCTGTAAATACTTATAAAGGAGTATATACTTAATTAAGATCTTTTATTAGTACCGCTCTACGCTTTTAAAAAGTATAGTAATTTAATACCTAACTCTAACCTACTTTAATTAACCCGCCTAACTAATACGATTATAACTAAACTAATTAAATATATAGTAGCTAGGGTTAATAATACGGTAAAGGGTATAATTAATAACTATAAGGCAAAGGTAGAGGCCCTTATGGAGGTTTATTTTAAAATAATTACTAGAAAAAGTGCTACGTTTATAAGAAACTAAATTGCTAGTTAACTAGGCATTCTTTTAATAAGCAAAAGAAGGTATATAATAAGTTTCGCTAAAGTATAAGAAATATTAGAAATTATAAGGTTACTATAGCCTACTTTTAAAGCTTCCTAGTTTAATATAAAGGCGTAAAAGATTTTAAGGGTAAGGTTAATAAGGCCGAACAGCTCCTTATAGATATAGAAATTAAGGACTACTTACCTAACCAATACTTTACTAAGTATAGTAAGGTAGATGGTATATAAACCGTTACTATTCTTAATAACTAATCTACGCTCCACTCTATTATAAAGTTAGATATCTTTAATAAGCTATAAAAGAGTTTTACGTTCTCCTTTAATAACAGATACTCGGCAAACGTCTTCTATAGTATTATGCCAGACACTAGAGCCGTAAAAGTATTTATAGTAGGAGAACCTTAAGTTTAAGCCCTTTAGCAGCTTAATAGCTTTGTTTAAATTAACTATTTAACGGTAGGCCAACACATAATTTATTTTAGTAAGGGTACTACAATCTTTTTTAGCATAATTAGGGTCCAAACCCCCTTAGGGTATATTACTTTCTACGTTATTCCTATAAATACCCCATTTTTATTTTACATTAAAGATATAGATAAATTAGGCGTTAAGCTTAATAACCTTAAAAATATACTTATTTAGGGAGATAATCGGGTGCCTATTATACGCAAGTAGGGTTACCCCTAGTTACTCCTTTATTAACTAGAAAAGAGTGTTACTTAGAGCTATTTAACTAAGTTAGAGTTACGTTAACTATACTATTGCTTTAGCCACCTATTTATTTACTAACTGCTTAGGGTCCTTTAGCGAGTAGGCTATAAAGTTAAGGTTAAGGCAATTAAGCATCTTATAAAGTACTACTATTACTACTAAATAAACTAGAAGTTCCCTAGCCGATTTAAGTTTAGCCTTAAAGATAACTATAACTTTAACTTCTATATTATTATTAATGTTATATATCTTAGCGGTAAGCTAGTACTCTAAGTTATTAACTTCTTAACCTCCTTCTAAGCCGTATGTTTCTTAAAGGATATATTAGCTAAAAATATATAGAATACCCTTTAATTATACTAAATTAATATTTATCTAGGACCCCCTAACCAAATTATTTATAATATAAAAAAAAACTTCTTATCTATAGAGTTTTAATAATAAATAAAGGTAATAGCAATTGAGGTTAAGGAAGTCCCTATTAAGGTATATAATAGTATTAAAAAAGTAGAGCAATATTACGCGCTATTATACCGCGTATATAAAATTATCTCTTTAAAACTAAAGGACGCTAATAAAAAACTTACCTTATAAATAGCTGTTAAAGCTATTAATAATTCCGCTAGCCCGGATAGACTTGTACTAATATTACTAGTCTTTAGCGCCTACCCTTAAATAACTAATAATTCTCTACTATCTCCCTCTATTATATAATAAGTTAAGGCTATTTATAAGGTAATAAAGGAGGTATAATATCTCTACGCTACACGCTAGGTTAATAATATACTAGAAATAAAAAATGGCCTAAATACCTTAACTACGCTTGATCTACTACTCTAGTTTAAGGTACGCGTATAGTATAAAAAGGGAGAATAGTTAGGCCTATATTAACTTATTATAATTAATAGTTAGACTTATACTATTTAAATGCCTTATAGATCCACTTAATTCCGTTTAACTATTATTAAGCCTTACTATAAAGATAATAGTTCTAAGCCTTTATAGGATACCCTAGAAAAGGCCCTAAAGGAAAACCATAATTAATATACTCTAGAAGGCAACTATAATTCTAATATAATTATAGTAAATACGCCACAACTATAACGCGGTAGAGGTCGCCTAAAGGGATTACAAAATCGCCAATATTTTATTAATTTTAAAGAGTAATTTATTACCGCCATTGAAAATAGAGTTAAGTTATTAATGGCCTTTATAATAACTAAGGAGAAGGATAACTTTAAACTCGTAAAATAGCTCTAAAAAAAAGGTCGTATTATAACTCTAGGAGCTCCTTTCTAAGCATCCGATAAGTAGAAGATTAATAATTTTATTATAAAAGGAGTCTTTAAATTTAAGAAGTATAACCCTACTAAGTTTAATAGAGTTTATATCTTTAAGTTAAGAATAGTTAATAAGATTAAGGGCAAAGCTACTAACGCCCTATTTAAGAAATTAAGGCTTGTTATCTAAGGTTATAATAATAATGGTAAGGAGGTAATTCTTATATAATCTTCTATAATTTAACAAGCTAGTTAGCGAGTTATTATTACGCTAGCTCCCTCCTTAATAAAGAATAGAATAGCGGTTTATTTATAAGATATTACTTAAGCCTACACCTAATTAGAGATATACCTTTAGCGCTTAATATTAGCATACCTTCCGGAGTAAATTCGCTACTAGTATCCTAAAGATATAATTATAGTTATATTTAAGCCATTATATAAAATCGCAGAGGTAGGAACTTATTAGTAAGCTACCTACAGCAAGCACTATAAAGAGAAGCTTTTAATAACTACTTTTACATTTAACCTCTACTTCCTTATTATAACTATAGGAACTCTATTTAGAATTGTTAGCATATAAACTAATAATATAATTATCTTAGGAGATAACTAGTTTTTAGCTCTTAAAGAAGATAAGCTAATAAAGGCAAATCTTATAGCAAAGCTAAAGGAAAAGCTTAATTTAATAACACTATTACTCTTTAATAAATGCATCCTCTCCCTAAATAAGGATTCTATTGCTTTACGCCAGAAGGGTTAAGGTAAGAAGATTAACGTTATTAATATTAATTCTCTAAAGTAAGGATACGTAGAGCAACGCGCTTGCGAAGCTTATATTACTTTTATCTATTAACCTAAAGCTTTATTTAATTTCTTTATTACCGCTTAACACTAAAAACTAACTAAGGATAATGTTCTTGCCCTAAATAAGCGTTTTTCCTAGTAAATAAACCATCTTAATTAGGGACTACTTTACGTACCTATTAACCTTCCCACCGCTAAGCTCTTTATATTTATTAATAGATTGTTTATAAATAATAAAGATTTTAGCTCCTAGCTAGAATATAAGATTATTATCGCAAATAAATCTACTAGAGAGAATAACTTTATAATCTATAGCAATCTTATCTATTAGAGCTTAACTAAGAGTAAACGCGTTACTTAAAGTATTCTAGCGTTAGAGATATATAAAATAGTTAGCGGAGTTAATATAGCAATTATAATTAGAACTACCCTAAAGATAATTATAAATTAACTCGAACTTCCTATTATCCCTATAATTATATACACTAACTTATATTCCCTCTATAAGTATTTAATTAAGCTTAGTACTATAAAGGAGAAGCGCCTTATAATTAATATTATAGCACTTTAGCAATCCTATAAGCGTTAAAAACTCTTTAAATTTTAATAAATTAATAGCTAAAATAACTTAGTAGATATAATAATAAAAGCGAACCTAAATAAGGCACTAGAGACATTTATTAATACAAATACTCTATATATACGAGTTAAAGGTTAAGTTAAAAGGGAGTCCCTAGAAATTTCTTAGTTACGTAAGGTCTTAAGATATTAAGGAACTTTAACCAGCGGTTAAAGTTATCTAATTAGTTAGATTCTCTTGCCAAGACTTTTCTAAAGGGGGGAGTATAACATTCTATAAACCCTAACTTCAAAACAACTAATTAGGATTTTCCATCCCCGGGATAGAAAATCGCTATTGGCTCGCTTACGACTAGCGCCTTGGCGGCCCTGACACGACGTCTACCTATAACCCCTCAGCAAGAGAGCACCACGTACTAAGAGGCAAATTTTAGAACAGCGAGACTTATATTACAATAGCAATAGTAAGTAAGGGGGATTTATATTTATTACGCTAGTTAAGCAGTATTTGTATATAGATGGCAACCATAAAAGAAGAGTTACTAGTGTTAGGAATGAGGCAAGCGGTCGTCACATAACGCCGCAGCATTAGCGTGGCGAGGAGTCTTAAGCTCCTCGCCCTTCCTCATTCCAATCAACAAGCTTTATTAACCAACATCACTATAACCTACTCGAGTAGTCGTTATTGGTAAGTCACCCTATGTGACCAACAATAGCTTTACCCTTAATCTTATTAACTATTTTTAACTTAAAAATATAAACTTCATTAAACTTAATAGGGTTATACTTCTTAAACTTAAAAACTTCTCTTATAATAAGACCATCGATCTCCTGCTTATTAGATGCTTAGAAAGGAGCTTTTAAAGTTATAATACAACCTTCCTTTTAGAGCTATTTTGCGAGCTTAAAGTTAGCCTTCTCTTTAGCTATTATAAAGGCTATTAATAACTTAACTCTATTCTTAATGGCAGCAATAAATTGCTCTTTAAAATTAATAAGATATTAGCAATTTTATAATTCCTTTAGGCGACCTCTACCGCGTTATAGTTGCGGCGTATCTACTATAATTATATTAGAATTGTGGTCGCCTTTTAGAGTATATTAATTATAGCTTTTTTTAGGGTATTTTCTATAGCATCCTATAAAGGCTTAAAACTATTATCTTTATAGTAAGGCTTAATAATAGTTAAATAGAATTAAGTGGGTTTATAAGGCATCTAAATAGTATAAATTTAACTATTAATTATCCCTTAGCACGTCAGGGTCCAACGAGTGGGTGGTCCGTGCGGGAACACCGTTTTCAAAACAACGCGTACATCTACATAAATTCCAGCAATCAAATACCCACCGCAATGCCTTCTAATCGCGCTAGAATTGATACAGATCTTGTTCAACTTACTCAGTATAATGTTCGGCCGGATAGGAAAGCCAAAAAACCATGTCCCAAGCCCTGGCCGTTGCCCAAATTCAAACCCTTCCACGTCGATAATTGGGACGACCATGGCTCACCAAACCTCCCCCCCAGCGTCGATAGTCACAATCCTTTTGAGCTATTTAGTCTTTTCTTTACAGATGAGATTATGGATAAGCTTGTAGCTTGGACGAACGAGCACGCAGAGCTCTACCCGCCAAATAAGGAGACAGAGCACCCACGCGCGTGGCAGCCAACATGCAAGCAGGAATTGTACGCGTATTTTGCTGTGCTAATTCATATGGGCATCACCATAGAATCAAGCATTGAGGACTACTGGAAGGATTTAAAAACACATGGGGTAGAGCATATCGTCAAACAGTACATGGGAATCGTCAGATTTCAGCAGCTTGATCGTCACTTTTGAGCTTCACCACCCTGGCCAAAATCCGATAAAACACCTAGATCTACGTTCGACAGAGTTCAGGAGCTTTCTGAGCACATCCGGCTTACTTGTAGGAAGCTCTACACACCTGGTACCCACCTTGCTGTCGACGAGACGATCCAACGCTTTATGGGTCGTGCCCCCGAAATCGTTAATATTCCATCAAAACCGACACCAGAAGGCTTTAAGATATGGGTGCTGGCCAATGAGGGTTATATATTAGACTGGCTATGGCACGCCAAAGGTGATAAGAAGGGGCCAGTTGACCTTGATCCAAGCTTTACAGAAGACGAAGGTTTTTCAAAGACGCAGGCAGTAGTTTTGGACCTCCTCACGCAACGAGATAGCAAGACTAATGAGCGGCTCTATCCTCCAAGAAAGCACGTCGTTTGGCTTGATAACCTTTTCACCAGCGTCAAACTTCTTACACGACTACGAGACCTTGGAATCGGAGGCGCTGGAACCGTCCGAACAACTAGAACAAAGCGTGAGGAACAGGGGGACCTGGAAGGCGATATCAAGGAGGCCGCAACTGCAGCAGGAAAGGTAAAGAAGAAGGTACCTACTGAGCAAATTAACCAGAGGCTTGCAGAGCTCAAATTAACCCACGCGGCTCAAATTCCGTGGGGTATATTGTATGGAGAGCTTTCTAGTAACGAGCAGGTAATGGAGTTTGCTTGGAAGGACGCTAATGTAGTGCTTTTTATGAGTACTGTCGACGACGGTAAGTTTTACACTTCAACACTAAGGCTTAAAAGCTGATGACGTCATACATCGCCAGGTTGCCACACTATCAAAACCATACGAAAGCGTCCTCCCCTCACTGCTAGCAGTGCTAGACAGACTCGGAAGGTCTTTGGCGATGTAGACGAGAAGGAATTACCTATTCCTACCTTTATATTCTGGTACAATCACTACATGTGCGGTGTGGATATTGCGGATCAATTGCGCTCGTATTTTAACATGCAGAGAACTCATGTGAGGACCTGGAAGCCTCTGCTCCACTTCCTGCTAGATACAGTACTTGGCAACTGCTTTCTACTGTCTTCCTACACCCCTATCGACCGTCGAGCAAGCCGTCACGATGGCCATAAACAGTTTCGAAAGGACCTCCGCGACGCCTTGTTCGAACGCTCGATTCGCAAGCGAAAGGCACCTACATTAGAATGCCCTCCTCGACGCTCTATAAACCAGATTATATGGGTGCCTACAGAGCTGCATAAGCTGGAGAAGATATCAGAAAAGGCTACCTTCTGCTCGGCTTGCATAGAGGCTGGCAGGAAGTCTCAGGTACGCCATACAAAGGCTAGGAAACCTCTAGCAGATCTATCACCAAATACAACAAGAAAATCTCGCGATAGTGAGGAATGGGGGAGGCGAGAGCGTGCTCCAAGGACTCTATTTGGCTGCAGTATATGTAAAATACCGTTCTGTAGAAAGGATGAGTGCTGGAAACCTCATATTGAGCGACTCGACTCCAAAGAATAAGCTTATATATCAAAATACTATGGTGTTTGGCTTCCATCAAAAGCTTCGTATTCCTGAGAACGGGCGTTGGATGCAGCTCAATTGATTGGCTGGATCTTATCGATAACAGTTGGACCCGAATTGACGTGCTAAGGGATAATAAGTTAATATAGGCCTAACTATTCTTCGTTTTTATATTATACGCGTACCTTAAACTAAAGTAGTAGATTAAGCGTAGTTAAGGTAATTAGGCTTATCGGTATCACCTAGGGGGGTACTGCAATTGCAATATAAGGTAACTGGTTCTTGGTTTATTCGTGTTCTTTTTTCGTCTACTAAAAGAGAAAGAAAGGGGTAGTAAGGGTCGGGCTATCTATTAGGCCGTAGGTAGTCAGATAACCTACGCTACGCCATACAGCCCCTACCGCATACGCTCTACGCCATTCATCTAATAACAATATTTATAACCTCTACTCGTATAGACACTGGCGATATTTATAAAAAGGAAAGAAGGTAAGAAAGTATAAAGGAGAAGTATATAGGTCAACAGGTGCTTAGGGCAGTAATCGCGGATATCTTAGGTATTGCGAATATTATGGATATTGCAGACGTTGCGGATATCGTTACGGATATTGCGGATATCATGAATATTCGGATATTGCGGTGGAGACAGGTAGGCGCGTATAAGGTATTACTGAGGTGTCCTATGACAGAGCGTAGTTGAAGTTAGAACTGAAGGTATAGCGGCTTCGGAAGGTATAAAAGTTGTAGAGCTGTTGTAGACCATAGGGAAAATAGGTGGAAGGGCTAACAACTAAGTATTATATGAGGTTGTTCCTTCTCCTAGGTCTAGTTGTTGTTGTTAGGTAAATTACAATAGGGTATACTACTGTTTGCCAGGTTGCTAAGGGTTGTACTACCACTGCTAGGTAGGCTGCTGAAAATTGTACTGTTGCTGGGGTACAAGTGTAACGGGTGTTTGAGGGTAGTGCTACTGTTGAGTAGCAGTTAGTGCAGCTTACTGGGGTATAGATGCAACAGGTGGTTAAGGTGTTATAGGGATATTCGTAGAGGGAGCTGTAACGTTTGTCGAGGGAACCGTGTTATTCGCAGAGGGAGCCGTAACATTTGTAGGCGGGGCCGTGACGTTTGTAGGCGGAGCCGTAACGTTTATGGGCGGAGCTTGCGCGGACGGAGCTTGCGCGGCCGGAGCTGGCGCGGC
>Ga0307515_10021848_pt1 | contig 11319 bp, 8 predicted proteins | sample 17_EM_MG_FD_194513 | JGI IMG/M metagenome (GOLD analysis project Ga0307515, IMG submission 194513) | Populus trichocarpa ectomycorrhiza microbial communities from riparian zone in the Pacific Northwest, United States - 17_EM | ecosystem: Host-associated > Plants > Roots > Unclassified | place... | reverse complement strand
TGTTGTGTGCCAGGCATGGATATTTGCTATAGGGTGCAAGTCCCGAATACGCCCTTACAGTGGGAAGTATTAGCCAAGAGCAAGGGTGTCGCGGGCGACTGCGAATCTGAAAGAAGCTGGCGGCAAAAGTTCGGACCGACGAACAGAAACTGCATATAAGGCGGGGTTACATGGGTGATGTTGCAACAGAAACAAAAGCCCGATACTGTACGAAATGTAACTACGTAGATGCAGCGGTTAGATGAACAGAAAGCGAATATTCTTACCCTGGGAGATCTGTTATTAAAGCTGGCGATGTTGCGCGAGAGCAGCAAAGCGGCAAACCGGTGTCAGTGATGACACTGGGTATTAGCAGAAGTCAGCCGAGGTCGTAGTAGACGGGTAACGAGCTCCGAAAAAAAAAGCGGAGAGGGTCTCACGAACGTTGAAGGACTGAATGTTGGAATAAGACGAAGGCATTAAGCGTTTATTGCGAGACGATCACAGCCGAACCACGTAAGAGAACTGCTTGTTTGAGGGTAGGCTGGAAGCCGAGAGTAAAAGGCAAGAGGAGCTGAGTTAAGCGATGCAACAACTAACTGAGACCGTCCTGTTGAGAAACAGCCACCATTATTCTGGCAAACCGCCGTATGCCGAACGGCACGTACGGTGGTGTGAGAGGACAGCAAGGGAAATAATCCCTTGCTTCCTACTCGATTATAGCTTCCAACCCAAGAGATCTTTGGCTCTGTAGGTGCCACCTATCGTGGTTTTAGTTTAAAAGCTATTTCCTTGTCACATTTTTAAAAGCTTGCCTGCTGAATGGCTCGTTTAAATTACCTTTATGCTGATACAGGGTCAATTCAATGCAAAAAAACAAAATACCCATACGCCCCTTACTGGCAGTTTTAGGTTCGATATTAAGCGTTCAAATAGGGGCTGCTATTGCTAAAGAGCTATTTCCGGCGCTTGGCGCAGCGGTTACCGCCACGTTGCGGATAGGATTATCGGCATTGATATTAGTTGCAGCCAACCGGCCCAACTTAAAAACATTAACCCGCGAACAATGGCAAGCGGTTATCCCTTACGGATTGTGCCTTGGGGCCATGAATTTAATTTACTACCTGGCCTTATCGCGCATTCCGTTGGGGATAGCCGTTACCCTTGAGTTTATGGGCCCGCTGCTGCTTGTGGTATTTAGTTCAAAACGCGCCATCGAATTTTTATGGGTATTACTGGCAGCAGGCGGAATTGTATTGATGACACCCTGGAACAACACGAATATTGATTTGTTTGGTGCGGGCATGGCCTTGCTGGCCGGCGCCTTTTGGGCCGGCTATATTGTGTTGGGCCGTAGGGTATCTGCGGTGTTAAATGGCGGGCAGGCTGTTACCATAGGTATGCTGTTTGCATTAATGGTGACATTGCCGTTTGCTTTCGCAGGTGGTGGCATGATGAACTTTAAAAGCAGTATGATTATCCCGGCCGTAGGGTTGGCGTTATTTTGTAGCGCCGTGCCGTTTTCGTTAGAGATGTACGGGCTTAAATATATTCCCACCAAAACATTCAGCATCCTCATGAGCATGGAACCCGCGGTTGGCGCCATCTGCGGGTTGATATTTCTGAAAGAATATCTTTCGTTACAGGAATATGCCGCCGTTATACTGGTGGTAATTGCCAGCGCCGGGGCAACCATCGGTAACCGGCAGGAGATGGGTAAGGTAACGCCGGAAGGTTAATATAGGGAACGCTAAGGTTATTCAAAAAAAGTTGTCGTCTCGAATCCATAAAGGCAGCTGGAAGCTGCAAACATGGTACCCACGAGCTGAAAGCTCGCGGGAGCGGCGCTTGCAAATCAAAAGCCCTCTCCAAAGGAGAGGGTTGGGTGAGGCTCTTTTTTTTACTAAGTTTGTATTATGTATTTCTTTAGAAAAAAAGACCCCAACAGGCCAAACAACATTAACCTGCGCATTATGCATTTTATAAATGCGCTGGCCATCCTGATGTTTTTAGCGGGCATTATCTACAAGCTGATACAAGTGTTCATACTCAAAAAATGATGGAAATAATAAACACCAATAACGCGCCTGCACCTATCGGGCCGTACAGCCAGGCAACTGTTGCCGGTAATTTTGTATTTGTTTCGGGACAGATCCCCCTTAACCCTGCCACCGGCGAACTGGTTACCAGCGGTATTAAAGATGAAGCCGTTTTAGTAATGGAAAACATTAAAGCCATTTTAACAGAAGCAGGCATAGGCTTTGCCAACGTAGTAAAAACCAGCATATTTTTAACCGACCTGGGTAATTTTGGCCAGGTAAACGAAGTATACGGCACCTATTTTACAGCCAACTTCCCTGCCCGCGAAACGGTACAGGTGTCGGCATTGCCCAAAGGCGTTAATGTAGAGATATCGGTTATAGCTGTAAAGTAAGAGCCACCCCTTACACCCAAAAAAACCACGCGTCATTGCGAGTTGTAAAATTTTGCGAAATTCTGAAGGGGAAATGACATGTTAAAATAAAATACTGTCATCCTGAGGTACGAAGGATCTATTCGCGAACTTTTCTATCGGTCATGCACAGCTGATAGATCCTTCGTACCTCAGGATGACAGGAAATTGTATATGTCATGGGTAGGAACGAAGCAATCCCAAACTGTACCGGGCGAACCCGCAAATCGGGGATTGCTTCGTTCCTCGCAATGACGATCTTATTAATACACGGTTGTATAATAGCCTATGGATCCTTTTCAAACACCACTTACATACTTAAAAGGCGCGGGCCAAACCCGGGCCGAGGTGTTGAAAAAAGAATTGGGCCTGGCCACGTTCGAGGATTTGCTGCGCCATTTTCCTTTCCGGTATATCGACCGCACAAAATTTTATAAGGTAAAGGATATCAATCCCGATTTGCCTTATGTACAGGTTTTGGCCCGCGTTATCAGCAAGCAAATTATCGGCGAAAAGCATACCCGCCGCCTGGTGGTGCAAACCCGCGACGATACCGGTACGCTGGAGTTGGTTTGGTTTAAAGGCATCAACTGGATAGAGAAAACCATTGTTCCCGGTACTGTATATATTGTTTTTGGTAAAGCAGGTTCTTTTAACGGCCAGGCGCAGATGGCGCACCCCGAAATGGAAATCTATTCGCCGGCCAATATGCAGCGCCAGGGGAATGCCACTTTGCAGCCCGTTTACAGTTCGACCGAAAAACTGAAGCAGTTTCAGCTGGATAGCAAGGGTATTCAAAAGCTTACCGCCGTTTTGCTTGGCCTGCATGCTAAGGATATCAAAGAAAACCTGCCTTTGTATATCATCCAGCATTTTAAACTCATTGGCCGGGCCGAAGCTTACCGCAATATCCACTTTCCGGCCGATGCCAATTTGCTGAACGAAGCCCTGCACCGACTGAAGTTTGAAGAGCTGTTTTTATTGCAGCTTAAACTCCTGCGTAATAAAATGCTGCATACCCAAAAGTTTAAGGGGAATGTATTCAGCACTGTAGGCCATTTCTTTAATGATTTTTATCACCATAAATTACCTTTTGAACTAACTACGGCGCAAAAGCGGGTTTTAAAAGAGATAAGGCAGGATACCCAGCGCGGCGTGCAAATGAACCGCCTGCTACAAGGCGATGTAGGCAGCGGCAAAACCGTGGTAGCTTTAATGGCCATGCTGATAGCTATTGATAATGGCTTCCAAACCTGTATTATGGCGCCTACCGAAATATTGGCAAGCCAGCATTACCAAACCATCAGCAGTTTGGTGGGCGATGGGTTTATCGAGGTGGCCCTGCTCACCGGATCGACCAAACAAAAAGACCGCAGGGTGCTGCACCAGAAACTGGAAAGCGGCGACCTGAAAATACTGATAGGCACCCATGCCCTGATAGAGGATAAAGTACAGTTTAAAAACCTTGGCTTTGTGGTGATTGACGAGCAGCACCGCTTTGGTGTGGAGCAAAGGGCCAAACTTTGGCGCAAAAACATTGTGCCGCCCCACATCCTGGTGATGACGGCAACGCCCATCCCCCGCACCCTGGCCATGACTTTATACGGCGACCTGGATGTATCCGTAATTGATGAACTGCCCGCCGGCCGTAAACCCATTCAAACCCTGCACTTTTTTGATAACCAGCGCCTGCGGGTGTTTGGTTTTATGAAAAAGGAAATTGCCCTGGGCCGGCAAATTTATATCGTCTATCCCCTGATTAAGGAGAGCGAAAAACTCGACCTTAAAAACCTGGAGGAAGGCATCGCCATCATGTCGCGCGAGTTTCCATTGCCCGGGTATAAGATCAGCATAGTGCATGGCAAGTTAAAGCCTGCCGATAAGGAATTTGAGATGCAGCGCTTCATCAAAGGGCAAACACAAATCATGGTGGCCACCACCGTGATTGAGGTTGGCGTGAATGTGCCCAACGCCTCGGTAATGATCATTGAAAATGCCGAGCGGTTCGGGCTGTCGCAACTGCACCAGTTGCGCGGCAGGGTTGGGCGCGGGGCCGAACAATCGTACTGTATTTTGATGAGCAGCCACAAGCTGAGCCACGATGGCAGGATCCGCCTGGATACCATGGTGAAAACCAATAACGGTTTCGAGATCTCGGAGATCGACCTGCAGCTGCGCGGCCCCGGCAACCTGGGCGGTACCCAACAAAGTGGCGTGCTCGACCTCAAGGTTGCCAACCTGGCTACCGACCAGGAGCTGTTGTTTAAGGCCCGCAAAACGGTGGAGCAGATCTTCGCCAAAGACCCCCACCTGGCCCTGCCCGAAAACCAGGTGCTGCACCATGCCTTCGAAACAAAAAATGCCGGTTTAAGCTGGGATAAAATTTCCTGAGGCTTCCATTATTGCCGCAAAATATTAAATTTGTTTCCGACTGACTTTTTGTAAAATAAACTTGTCAAAAGTTGAAACTTTTTGCTCAAAATTTGAAGTTTATTGCGCATCATTACCATTTTTTTGAACATTTTTAGATGAAAAAAACATTTACCCTATTGTGCGCCGCCATGCTGTCGGCCACCCTTGTCCATGCCCAGCAGGACTCCCTCCTCATCCGCAAAATTTATGACGAAGCCCTGGTAAACGGCAAAAGCTACGAAAGCCTGCGTTACCTGTGTAAAAACATAGGCCAGCGCATCAGCGGCTCGGCCAACGCCCAAAAAGCGGTGGAGTGGAGCAAGAAACTCATGGAAAGCTACGGCTTCGATAGGGTTTATTTACAGGAAGTTATGGTGCCGCACTGGGTACGTGGCGCCAAAGAAACCGCCTTTATCATTGATGGTAAAAACCGCATCCCGGTGCCCATTGCCGCCCTGGGTATGACGGTTGCTACCCCCAAGGAAGGTATTACAGCCAATGTTATTGAGGTACAAAGCCTTAAGGAATTGGCTACCCTTGGCGAAACTGCTATTAAAGGCAAAATCGTTTTCTTTAACCGGGCTTTCGATCCACGGTTTATTGAAACCGGACAGGCCTACGGTACCGCTGGCGATCAGCGCTTTATGGGGCCAGCTGCTGCCGCAAAATACGGCGCTGTAGGCGTTATAGTGCGCTCATTGACCGAGAGTTTAGACGATTATCCCCATACCGGCGCTACCCTGGCCGATAAGGATGCCAAAAATATCCCGGCTGCGGCAATATCTACCAAAGCAGCTAACAAGCTGAGTGCCATGCTTAAAATGCGCAAATTCCCTGCTGCAAAATTCTATTTTAAACAAAGCTGCCAGTTATTGCCAGACGTTTTATCCTACAATGTAATTGGCGAACTGACTGGTACAGAGCACCCTAACAAGTTCATCACTGTAGGCGGCCACCTTGATTCATGGGATTTGGCCGAAGGCGCGCACGACGACGGCACTGGTGTAATGCAATCGGCCGAAGTGCTGCGTGTGCTTAAGGCGGTGGGCTATCGCCCTAAAAATTCGGTTCGCGCTGTGTTTTTCATGAATGAAGAGAATGGCCACAAAGGCGGTACCAAATACGCCGAACTTGCCGCTCAAAATAAGGAGGAGCACATTGCCGCTATAGAAACAGACGAAGGCGGCTTTACCCCACGCGGTTTCAGTTTTTCGGATGTATCCAAAGAGTTTATCCAGAAAGTGAACACCAACTGGAAATCAATATTAGAGCCATACGAAGTTGACCACCTGACTATAGGCGGGTCGGGAACAGACATTGAACCTATGAAAGAGAAATTGCCAGGGGTTATCCTGATAGGCTTCCGCCCTGATTCTCAACGGTATTTTGATATTCACCACACCCCAAATGATGTTTTTGAAAACGTAAACAAGCGCGAGCTTGAACTGGGCGGCGCCGGTATAGCAGCGCTGATTTACCTGATAGATCAGCATGGATTCTGATGTGCAGATATGCAAATTAACTTCGTTGAGGGCTTCGCCGTTTCAGATGTGCAGATGATTTGTTGTTGATGAATTAATTTTTTCCGCCGCCTGTGTCTTCACAGGCGGCTTTTTGCATTAAGGATAGGAGCGGATACCGGCCAATGTGGCTAAGGCCCGTGTAGTATAAGCGCATAGCCTGACCCGAGGAACGAGGGTAATGCCCCAATCTGAATTTTAATAGATACAATTTAACACCGGAACTTCCATTGCGTTTTTTTGGTAAAATCTGCACATTTATAATCTGAAATCTGCACATTTTTTAAAAATCCTGAAAATCCTGTCGTAAATTTGCGGCACATCTAAAACAACACTGTGGCCGAAGAAGGAGAGAGTAAACCCAAAATTGATTCGTTTGCAGCATTGCGATATAAAGATTTCCGGTCTTATATTGGGATGCGTTTTTGTTTCACCTTTGCATATTCTATGCAGGCCTTTGTATTAGGCTATTATATATGGCATATTACCAACAGTAAAATTGCGCTTGGCGGCATAGGGCTTTGCGAGGCTATCCCTGCCGTTTGTATAGCGTTGTATGGCGGTTATATTGCGGATAAATCTGAAAAGCGGAAGATGCTGCTGCTGATTTTTGGTGGCGTACTTATTACCGCAGCAGTAATATTTGCCGTTACCCTTAAAAGCATGCATGGTATTATTAAAACCGAATGGATAGTACCGATTGTATATTTAATGGTTTTTTGTAATGGTATTGCGCGTGCCTTTTATGGCCCGGCCACCTTTACCATATATGCCCACAGTATCCCTAAAGAGCTTTACCCCAATGGAAGTACCTGGAGCAGTTCGAGCTGGCAGGTTGCCGCTATATTAGGACCGGCTGTGGCTGGGTTGATCATAGCTTACCCCGAAAAAATTCTTCACGGATTGGATGGCGTTACAGCTACGTTCGGGCTTATTATTGCATTGATGCTTATTTCGCTGATGCTGGTTGCCGGTTTGCGAAAGTATCCGCCGGTATTTATACCTAAAGAAAACATCTGGACGAGCCTGAGAGAGGGGATGCAGTTTGTATTTAATAATAAAATGATGATAGGCGCCATGAGCCTTGATCTTTTCTCGGTGTTTTTTGGTGGCGCGGTATCGTTATTACCCGTTTTTGCTGACGAAGTGCTAAAAGTTGGCCCCGATAAACTTGGTATTATGCGGATTATGGCATCAATTGGGGCAGTGTTAACCATGCTGGTTATGACCAGGTTTTCGCCCATGAATAAACCGTGGCGTAATTTGCTTATTGCGGTAACAGGTTTTGGTATTTCTATAATTTGCTTTGGCTTATCTAAAAATTTTTACCTGTCGCTGGTTTTTCTTTTTACAGAGGGGGCGTTTGACAGCGTAAGCGTAATCATCAGGGGTACCATTATGCAGTTACTAACTCCAGATCATATGCGCGGCCGGGTATCGGCTGTTAACCAGATGTTTATAGGTTCATCAAACGAAATTGGTGCTTTTGAATCGGGAACGGCAGCATCTTTGCTGGGTACGGTGCCGTCGGTGCTTTTTGGTGGCAGCATGACAATGCTAATTGTTGGGGTAACCTATCTTAAAACCAAAAGGCTTGTGCCGTTGTCGTTAAGCCAGATACAATCGCCGAAAGTGGCTGAGGGAGGAGTGGCTGTAAAATGATAAGCCAGTCACGGGCGTGCTAAGTAAATATCAGGTGGACTACCGTTTTGTGAGCCCTGAAATAAGTTTATCCATGAAATGTGCGATTTTCCTGCCATCCTTCGTTCCTCAGGATGACAGTTTTTTATTTTGTATGTCATTTCCCTTTCAGAATCTCGCGAAATTTTACAATTCAGGATGATTTTTTGCTGCTTACTTATCCCAGCACGCTATCAACCCAGGCCTTACCCCAGTTCTCCACTTCATCGTCGCTCCATAACGATGGATAAAAAATACGTTTCTGAAAACGGGGAGGCAGGTATTTTTGCCAGTTGGTACCGCCGGTGGCTTTTATTTCTTCGGGTTCGCGGTTAAGGTAGCGCACGGCAGATTTGTAGTGCGATAGCGGCCAGTTTACGTTTACATTTACATCCAGCTGGCGCAATTCGGTTTTTAACTCAGGTGTAAGCTGGCCTTCGGCTTCAAATTTTAAAGCCAGTGTGTTAAAATTGTAGCTAACATTTGCCTTGCCAAGCTCAATAAATGTTTTAGCGTATTTTTTTTCGAACTGTTTAAGTGTCAGTGTTTTTTTACCGGTTGATAGTTCGGTTGCGCCAAACTTCCAGTACAGGTATTCAAATTGCTCTTCAATTGTGGCTGAACGTAGTTCTTCGCGTTTATCCTTAGCTACCAGGTTAATAAAATCGGTGGCGTAAATCTCGATCATCCTATACTGGCCCGATTGAAAGCCGCTGGCCGGGAGTAAAGACATCCTGAACTTCAGGAACTGCTCTTTTTCCATCCCGTCAACCATAATCTCGAAGGATTGGGTCAAAGCCCCAAAATACCTGTTAATCCGTTTTAGCCTTGCTGTAAAAAAATCTACGGTTAAGGGCGCGGCTGTGGCTATCTGCTGGCATTCATGCAAGGCCAGTTTAAAATACAGCTCGGTTATCTGGTGGTAGATTATAAAAATCTCTTCATCGGGAAAAGGTGTTTTAGGGCTTTGGAGGCTTAATAAGGTATCCAGGTGGATGTAATCCCAATAGGTTAAAAAGTCGGTGTACAGCAAGCCATCAAGATAGGAATTCATATCCTGGCCCATGGCCTCGTATTTTTCCTGTAATTGCGCCAGGCGCCCTTCAATTTCTGGAGAGAATTGCATAATCAAAGGTAGTAAAAATGGGATGAGGTTAAACAGGGCTAAGTAACATCGGAAACTAAAACATTTTTTGACGCGGGCTGTCTTATGTCTGAATCAGAATTTACAGAATTAAAGGATTTTCAGAATGCCAATATTAAGTTCTAATCCTGTTCATTCTCAAATTCGATGAATTCCGGTTCAGACAATAACCTTAAACATCATGAAAATCAACAAAATATTAATAGGCATTGATGATAGTACTTACGCGCACAATGCGGCCGCATATGGGTTTGGTATTGCGCATACTTATCATGCTGCGGTTGGCCTGGTACATATTATTGAGCCTGCTGTTTTTCCGCCTGATAGTAACGATAGCCTGATTGGGATGCCGATGGGGACTACGGGGATAGATCAGGCTGAGCTGGTTGATTTACAGGCCCAACAATCTTCATCTGTAATTGATGCTATAAAAAAAGAATACGCAGGCGAATTGGAAGTTACTTCGTTTACCGAATTTAACATCACGGCTGATGGTATAATTAGCTGCGCCCAGGAATTTAATGCCGATCTGATAGTGATAGGCACCCACAGCCGTACCGGCATCGACCGCTTGCTTATGGGCAGCGTAGCCGAAAACGTTGTGCGCCATTCGCCCATCCCGGTATTGGTGGTACCTTTTATTGCTTAGTGAGGTTCGGGGGCGTGTTGCGAGGCCCGCATGGTCTGGTTCGGGGTTCGAGTTGCCGGGTTCGTGGTTGGCGTAGCGAGATGTGTGTAAAACTTTAAATCCGGAGCGCGGGTCAATAACCCCCGTAACCCGAACCCCGCAACTCGATCCTCGCACCGCTAATAAAGCAGCCTGAATTTTATCGTATGCTCAATAGCTTTTAACTGGTTAAGTACTTCGGTATCGTAACCAGTATTCACATCGGTAATTACGTAACCTATTTGCGGGTTTGTAACCAAAAATTCTCCAACTATATTGATGTTATGGCGGGCAAATACATCGTTTATTTTTGCCAGGATACCTGGCACATTTTTATGGATGTGGATTAAACGGTGTGCGTTGTTAACCCTTGGGGGCTGTAAATCGGGGAAATTGCAACTGGTATGTGTTTTGCCCTCGTTCATAAAAGCCATTACCCTTTTTGGCAAAAAATCGTTGTTATGCGGGTTATGCCGAGGATCGTCAAATATAATGATGCCGTTTTCGGTAGCTGTTTCGGCAAGTTTGTTACTGCATTTGCCAAAAATGCCTATTACTTTCAGGCGCCCGGCATTTTGTATTTGCTCCGGGGTAGGCTGATGGTCTTCATCACAAAATAAAACTCCGGCCTCTTCTAAATATTTATCTTCAACATTTTCCCGGTTGCGGATATTGTAACCCTCTTTTTTCATCTGGGCCTGCGCTTCCTCGTCAATATTGCCAACAACCAGGCATTTAATGCGGTTTTTGGGATAGGATATGGCACGGGGCAGTTTATTAAGGTACAGGAACTCGTCGAAACTTGGGGTAATATGGTCGGCCTTTTCGGCAACCGATTTACGTTCGATGTTTTCGGTAAAGGCGTAGAATTTTTTGATCATACCCGATTCCTTTAACTGGAAATCGGAGTAGCCATCGCCAATGCCGTAAATATCGCCGGGCAGCTGCAGTTCTTTCAGCAACTTAACTTTACCGCCCTCCTGCGAGAGGGGGTTGGTGCGGTCATAGCCAATAATATTACCTTCTTCGTCAAACTCGAAGGTGTTGGCGTAAATGTTTTCTTTTTTAATGTGATACTCGGTAACTACAGGCGTAATAAACTCCTTGAAACCGCCGGATACGATCAATACCTCGTCCTGGTGATTTTTAAAGAAGATAGTATTGCGCGAGAATGAGGTGGATACCTTTTTCTTAAGATGGCTGATGAGTTGCTTTAAATGATCGCGGTTGGCACATAATAATTTAACCCTGGCTTCTAAACTTTGGGTAAAGGATAGCCGGCCTTCCATCGAGGCATTGGTTAAATCTTCTATCTGTTTGTAAATACCCTCGCGGTCGGGATGATTTTTAAGGGATATGCGGGCCAGTTCGTCAAGGGCCTCAACCTGTGTAAACGTGCTGTCGAAATCAATAATAAAGTACTGCTCCATCTTGGGTGCAAATGTGCGAATTTTTTTGGTTCATT
>Ga0307515_10021847_pt1 | contig 11319 bp, 10 predicted proteins | sample 17_EM_MG_FD_194513 | JGI IMG/M metagenome (GOLD analysis project Ga0307515, IMG submission 194513) | Populus trichocarpa ectomycorrhiza microbial communities from riparian zone in the Pacific Northwest, United States - 17_EM | ecosystem: Host-associated > Plants > Roots > Unclassified | place... | reverse complement strand
CTTTTTGGATTTAAGGGATAGCTTAAAGCTGGAAAACTAATCCTGTACATTTCTTCCAAAACAATGAGAAAACCACAAGGAATGATATAGGCACTTGGTGTATCTTAATTTCCAAGGAGAAAACATGATTGGTAAATTGATCGGTTTAGTGATTCATAGTTATTATACTTGATTCAGAATTTGAGCTAACTTAACTTAAATTATTTCATAATTATTGTATTTCATTTAGAATTTGAATTGACTTAACTCAAATCCCGAGTTAAATCGGTAAACTCATGGAGTTTGACATCACACGAACACAATCATGATTTGATTTTGACATTACACGGATTCAATTGTTTTTTTTTGTTTGGTAAAAAAATATATTGCTTTGTTTAAATGCAATATTTGGTTAGCTTCAATTTTATTTTGAAAGCAAAGCAAAAAAAAAAATTGATTTCAAAGAAACTCTGCGTTTTGTCGTGAGATTCACTCTTTTCTCAAGTAAAGATGCCATTTTTTAAAAGCACAATAACCAGGCCATCACATATTTGCTTTTGCTAATACTACTTTCAACTCATAAAGCAGCACACCACATTGTTTTTGCAGCTAATACTACTCTCAATTCACAACGCAGCACATCACACATCAGACCAGTAATACCACATAGGCCTTGAACCTTCAATACACTGAATAGACGCTTCAAATAATAACGGTAACAGCCAAGTTATTTTAGTAATCGTTGTTTTGTTATTTTTTCAAATAATTTTTTTACTTGAAAATGTATTAAAATAATATATTTTTTATTTTTTTTTAAATTTATTTTTAATATTATCGTGTTAAAACAATCCCAAAACACCATAAAAAATAATTTAAAAAAAAAACACGGCGTGGCAGCGTGCAAACAGGGTCAATTGATATCTACTTATCTGGCTTTATTCCGTACACCATTCTAACGGGACAAAAGGTCCCATTCACCACCTAGATATTCTGCCAGTGTGTGATAATTGTGTGTTTTACAACAACGAGATGATCATATAGCTTCCCACAAAACGAACACGCAAAATCTTGCATGTGCAGACTCTTGGAAGTATTTTGTTTAACAGAGATCGCAAGTAAATTGAGTATGCTAGGTTGCAAGAAATGAAAGAATCGAAAACCAGTAAATCAAAAACAATGATGCGAGAGCCTTTGGCAATTTATAGCCTTAAAAATTATTGAAAGATGTTTCTCGGTCAACAAAGGGAGAAAAAAAATGTGACTGGAAACAAAAATGCAAGGTGTAACTTACCTACCAGATAGAAGATATCAGAACCTTTTTGATCCTTCCTCATCTTTGCTCTCACCTGCCTATCTAACATCTGGATATTTACATGCTGTTTGAATTGGCTCTCGTATAAAGTATGTACAAAAACCTATCTCGGAATTTGTCGCGAGATTTTGCACTTCTGCAAGTCTTGCATAAGCTCAAAAGTCTCTTCCCACAACCTCTATAGGTAACAAGTCAAGATTTACATCTTGAATTTGGCATTTCTTCTCATGATCGTAACCTTGAGCTTCACCTGCCAAAAATGTGAGGAAAAACATTCATTGATTCCATGACCTTAAGTGCGGTTTTCCCACTGGATCATGTAAAGCAGAATTGTGTGGCAAAGTCATCCATCCCATGTCATCAGGCATCAGGGAACTAGCAGTGTCACGCCCACCAAAGTAGTCAAGTGGGTGAACTGCTTGTGGTAAAGTATTACTGATCCTGGGAGTAACCCCACTCACCATACCATAGTTCCTCGGCAACACAAACTGCTCAGCAGACCCCACTAAATCAAAGGGACCACTTGAACGCTGATTGACAGGGCTACCTGAACGCAATTGGTTAATGGGGTTTCTCGTATGCAGTTGGTTACACTGTGATAGAACACTAAATAGGCTTTGATCTGCATTACTTCCAATGCTCTGGTTTGAGACACTAGGACCACCTGCACCAGTCCAGTCCCTGCAAACTTGATGCTCCCCAGAGAACCAGTTCTGAGTTAGCAATCCACCATCATTTAGATGGGATTGGAGCCGTGCTGGCATACGAACAGGATTAACATTCCAGTCTTGCAGAATGACTGGTGGTGCATTTCCTTGTCTTGGAATCAAGAACCCTCCCCCCTCGGAATAAATGTCCTCTGTTATATTTTGTTGCAAGTAATCCTCAGTGTGCCTCTTCTGTCCCGGTTCAAGTGACAGCAAAGGCTGAAGCTGCCCCTGGAGATTTCCTGTAAACTGGCCATCTTGCATTATAACACCATTTGGTGATTGAAAATCTAGCCCGTTTTGTTTTTGTTCACTATGGTAGGGTAACATTGCCTGACTTTTGAACAAAGATTGAAGCAATCCACTGCGATCATGGTTTGGGTAAGAGCTGAAAGAACCATCATCAGATTGTCCGTGCAACAAATCTTTCCCAGCATCTTCTTCATGCACTTTAGATCCCAAATCAATTAATTGAGAACGTTGCTCTTCATTAACTTGATGTGGCAGTGACAATCCACCAGTAGATGTGTATTCATGGTTTGCACTAGAATCATAATATGAATTAGGTATGCTAGCTGCTGACCAGACATCTCCACCAGAAGAAGATATAGGGATTCCCTGATTGATGGAAGTATCTGTAGCATGCATGCTGCCTGAGTACTCAGATACATGTGGAGAAGCTTCATCTGAATTTGAGTTTGAATGGACATGATTATTTTCCATATTCATATCTACAGGGTTAAGATCCTGGCCGACAGAAAGGGAGGAAATATGCTGTGGAGACTGATCCTGTGGGGAGATAGAACCAGAAATGCCATCATCAGAATTGTCAGATTCTTGGTATCTTGTTCCATGATCATTCTGACCCTGAAGCATGATCTCATGGTTCTGTTCTTGCATATCCTGAAAAACCAATGATAAGAAAGTCAAACTTCAAATCAAGAATATTTATACCATCGTACAACAATGAGACTTGAGTTGAACAGGTTTTGTTGGTCAACAGATGATATTATCTGGATAATTAAGCATGGAGCAAAAGAAAAAGGGGGAAATATAATGATGACAGAGAAATAAACCTCCAAGCTGGTTTCATGTTTGTTTGCACCTTGATCACTCTGATCCTGAAGCACAGTCTCATGGCCATCCTTCTCCAGATACTGGTTCGGAAACCAAACAAGTTAAGTATAGAAAAAGAAGATTTCTAGTTTTTCACACAATTTCTGCTGGACTGGACATACAACAAAATGATATGAGCCCGCAGGAGCAGGGTGAAAAGGAAAAATATATATGGCCAGAATGGCAGACCTCCACTGGATATTTTAATTTGCCTTTCATCTCTTGCTCCATAGATTTGGTTATCTCCTGTCTCTGAAACTGTCTTTGTCTCCAGATCGCATATGCTGCAGGAAGATCTTTGTGTGCCAATTGCATCCTACATGAAGCAAAATCCTATTTTGAGAGGGAAGACATCATATATTTTTGTGTCCATAAAAAAGGTGCAGTCCAACTAACCAATGCTCCAGCAACTTCTTATGTTCCTCTTTCACAAATTCTTCATATGGTTGTACATGCAAAGTATCAAGGTCACCTAACACACAGTTAAGAGACTTAGATTGAATGCTTTTACCGGATTGCTTCATGCTCTTGACAAGTTGGTGCTGCTTCTTGCTTATCTGAAATATCAAATGCAGATTATCAACAAAATCCTCAAAAAAAGAAAGAATAAAAAAAACAAGAAGAATTGCATGTATTTTCCTCATCTCCAACATTTTGCAAATGTTTAAACCTTACTGTTATATGCAAAAGTGAAGTTCATTATCACTTGATTCAGTTACTAATTGCTAAAGGGAAACATCAATTGTGGTAGCCACCTAAGCATGCAGGATGGAATGTGTAGACACATGAGACTTGACAAACAGGAGAACCAAGTTAAATAACTCCAATGAATGTTTTAGGAGTGAAGCTAACTGCTTCAGAAACTGAACCTCAAATTATTTGAAGAAAAATCCACGCAAGTGATTGGTGCATTACAAGGAATTGTTTACTCACAATTTCATTGATTCAAGACTTCAAAGCTATGTGGGAAAGTTAGTGTTTAGAATATCTCATGTTCTTTCAGATTCTACCATCAGAACTATCAGGGATTTTCTTCAGCTAAACCCGCTATTTCCACCCTATGCTTTCATCCATTCGTACACAAAAAAAAAATTCATATGTTATTAATTCAGTCAATTAAACACATGAATTTTCAATTTCAGTCTATTGAGTACAATTTCTTAAAATTGAGAATTTACCCTAACCAACTGATTACTCTTCTTGAGTCGTTATTATCAACTTTACTTTCATCCCTATTAATAACATCATCCACTCCATCCATCACATTGAGTAGTCCTTTTTATCAATTTAGGCAAATTGTACTAAATTGACTGAATTAAGAAATATATGTGCTCAATGAACCAGATTTATAAAAGAGGCTTTGTTGATGAATTCATAAAAATACAGGGTCCAAATAGGAGGTTTATCCGATTTTCTTCTATTAAAATCCTATTTTCTATTTCAGAAACCTAGCACACACGTTCTAAGTATTCAGAGGCTAGTTTGACAAATTACAAGAGTTTTAAAATTTATGTGTTCTTGTGCATCTTTTGAACCAAGATTTTCCTTGCAAATACAAGAAGCATCCCTAGTGGATTTAAAAGTTTAGCCTGGTGGATTCCAGGTATCTTAGTGGATTCTAGATTTTTTCATCTAATTTCTTCAAATCCAACCATCCATTTTACATAGATTGTGGATCCATGATTATAGAAGCAGGTCAATTGATGAACAATGTAGCTGTCAAAAAATTATTATTTTCATTGATTTTCTTATAATAAGAGCATTAAGATTTAGTAATACATAAACATGCTTTTTCTATAATAAAAGTAAAATATAAAACCACCCCACTAAAAAGATTCTTGCCTATAGATTTCTTAATTTGTAGAGAAAATATCAGGTAAATCCTGCTATGAAGGTAAAGCACTGGATACCAACTAAGAAGTACCAAAGAAACCTAACCTTTAAGTACGACATGTATTTGGCACCATCGCTACGGTAGATATTGCGCTTGTGTATCTTGTCTTCTTTTCCAGGAGTTGCATGATCTGAAGCAACCAATGGCTTTCTACGTTTCTCCTTCATGGAGCCTTTCTCAAAAATCCTGAGACCAAAGGCGACTAATGAGATTCTTATGCCATTGTGCAGGGAATGCAAGAAAAATTGGGCAACATAAGATCTAAGATCTTCTGCCCATTGTGTAATTATTATTAGGAAAAGATATGAGGCTACTGCAAATTGTGACCTGCTAAAGATTGTATGCAACTTCGAGCCAAAAATGGGAGAAATAAATTACAATGCTTAGAATAGCATTAAAAAGTCAAAGATATTAAGCCCCGAATGTCTGCATCAAACCAACCAGCACTGTCCAAAAGCAAATACATGAGCCAAAGGCAGCACAACTCATTTATTTACTTACTTTGACAGAAGGTGTTGTTGAAGGGGGGATAGCATAAATTTTATCAGGAGAACTATCAGGAGAACAGAAAGCACAAGAATAAGAACACAGAAGGCTTTCAGTTCTCCACCCTCCCAGAAAGAATATAATGATACTAATATTTGCAACAATCATGGTGATTGAAACAGGTTTCCAACATCAGCCTGTAAGGGCATAACCTCAGGAGTATAAGTGGTGGTGAGAAGATAGTAAAGCAGAAAAAATGTGTCTCAAACCAGATCAGCCAACTGATTTTGTTTCGGGGATGGGTACAGGAATCCAGTAGTGACCCTCAAACAGAGTTCAGATTTTGTTTTTAAATTTTTGGAAGCTCTGTAAAGCAAGATATCTGAAACTAACAGAGAGGCTTATTTATCCTTCTTTTGACTCATATCTTTCAAAGATTGAAGAACACTAAAGCAGAGCTATTGATCCTTTACAAAGATCTCTAATCAGAGACATAAGAATACGTTTTCGAATTAAATTTCACAAATCAAAGACGTGCAGACAATTGTTTTGGGAAATGAAAAAAACTCACTTGAGTAAACCTTGAAAAACTGAAAGCAACAACAATCAAATGCATGGCCAGAAAGACTTCATGAGGAAAGATTAATTACCTCTTTTGAAACTCTCCACCCTTTGTTGCAGGAGAACTCTGATTATCACTGCTAGATGCTTTCTCCTCTGCAACTAAGGAGCTGGATTCAGATGTCACCACCAAATTCTCCCCAAGGTCATGAAATTTAGACTCATTATCGCAAGGAGAAATTCTTTTATCTGCATCACTTCTTGACCTCCTTAAGAAAAAATAATGTGCAAATGAGATCAAAACTATCATATGAAGAAATCAAAGAACCTCAATGGCTTGATAAAAGAACTTCATGATAAGAAGAAGAGGCTGCATAAACTCTTCAAAAACCAAATGAGTAATTGAATGAATTAAAACCTAAAAAGATAACCATTCCAATCCGAACAAAGGAATGAAAAAAATAAAAGTATAAAATACACATTTCAACAGTAAAAAGTAGAAACATAATCAAGTACTCAAAAAGTATGGTGCATGCAAGTGTAATTGGCGAATCATGGAAGAGAATTATACATTATTTGATTCCTACCCAAAATTCTCTTTATTCAAGAATGGACTTTGTCCACAAATGGTTTTGCCAGAACACAAATAAGGAGTCTGATGTCATTAGATACAGCTAAGTCAAGTAACTAATTATAATCAGGCGAGTTGTAACATTTGGCATTTTAAACATAACAGAAACCACTGACTAATTACTGGTCACATTTACAAATCCAGTTAAAATCATAGTTCAGGTTTCCACCAACTTACATGACACTCCACATCTGTACCGCTCCCATTTTTTCTTCGAATGCACGTGATGGGATCAAAATATTTCTTTCCCTTTATTAAGACTATTGAGCATATCATTTAGATTTTAGGAATGAATAGTTAAGCATGGTAAAGGCAAAATAACATTTGAGGAAGATGGCTCAGCAAGTACAATGCCTGCTTCACTTGCACATGATACATGAAATTTACACACAAGGTACAGCATGCAGCAGGTACGAACCTCCACATCTTCTGCAAAACTTCCTTTTCTGGATCCTTGCTACTTTCCCATGCATCCTTCAACTTCTGCAAATATGTTATCATGCTGCCATAAGCAGAAAAACCAAGAAATTTAGCAAACATTGTTAATGACAACATAAGGCACATAAATCACCCCAAACAGCTTTGTTAAATAACAGGACATGAACAAAGAAGTCTGCCATACTCATTATGATAATCCTGCAAGTTGGAGTAGTATGCTTTTTTATCAGCCTTTAGATGCTGTTCCTGACAAAGAACCGCATCAGGGTGATGATTACCAGAGCAAAGTGAAGCACCCCTGCAACAATATTTTCCACATAAACAGTCTAATCAAACTTTGATCCACGATCTTAAGTTCATAAAATGATACAGCTTCATGGAAAACCACAATAGAGTTCCTTGTTTTTATTTTTTAATTTTCTGATACTGGGAAACCCACACATATCAATGTCATCCCGGAGAATAAGAACAGGTCAAGCAGTTATGAGATATGGAAACCCATATAATATTGAAGAAAGATAAAGCACTGAGAACCAACAAACTTGATGCTGCAACACAAAATTCAATTTGCTCCCACTAAAGCAGTAGCAATTGAAAAGGAAGATACCAATAAAATCCAGCCACTTCAAGCTGCTATTTTCATACTTCTTTTCTTTACTTAGATGCTAAAAATCCAGAATATGACAATATTCCTCTAGAACAATCAGCTAAGAAAATAAGTGTGAAATCTGTTCCTCGTATATATATCCATGCAAACACATCTTTCCCAAACCAGGTTGGATCATAAGGCATTCTTTGAAAGGGGAGGGGAAGAAAACCTTTAGTTCCACATGGAAATTGCTTATTAGGTCGTGAAAGATAAAAACAGAGTATCCCTGCATAGAGTCTTGACCAGTGAACAAAAAGAAAAAAATCAAAATTCATGCATGTCTGTATTGCCATATCTCCAAAGGAATTGCAAAAAAGAAAACGGTTCATTCCAAGGAAAAAAAACTAACTTCCTAAAATCGATACTTACCATCTAAGTAATGGATTTCCAAAACGAAAGTTGTCCCCAGAAAGCAATGCTTCCACAACTTCTACTGTACCTAGTCCTGTAGGTAGGAACTGCATAAGAAAGTTTCTCTCATTTTCTGATAAATGAGTCTGCCAAACCTGCATCAGGTTCCACATAGAGGTATAAAACAATTAAACAAGCAAGAAAACATATGTATATAAAGTAATAACAAATAATAATAATAATAATAATAATAAGTTATAGTCACCTCATTCGAGAGGACCTCCGTCAAATTCTTCAACTCAAAAATTTCTCGCGGAACAGGGAAAGCATCTGCTAAAAGATTATGATACTGGGGAACAGAATCAATAAATGGCCTTAAATCTCTCTGACTGATGCCAATTTGCTCCCTTTTGGCAATAACCTTTTTTCGGTTGCCATCCCACTCAAGAGAAATAAGAGATTTTGCATTCAAATCATGCTTCGATTTCTTCTTCTTTTTAGTTCTGTACGGCTCCCAGGAACTACAACCCTCAAGGCTGGCCCCATTAAGCCGATTTCTCCGTTGATCAGCCGCCATCAGCACAGCACAAGATGTCAACAATCAATCCTCAGTAGAAGATTAAAGCGACATTTTTTAAGCATAAACCTGTGTTATTATCCACAAGCAAAAGCAAAATTACTTTAAATATTAATCAATCATTCAATCAATTAATTAATCAACAAGTTCAAACTTCTATAATGCATTAAGGATATTATATAATTATAATTATTTAAACCAGCAATAGCTGAAAAAACCCGAAATTAAAACAAAAAAAAATATCTTATCAGACAATACAATTATGCAACCTAAGGAACAAAAAACAAAAGGTCGGAATAAATATAATCGAAACAGGTAAAAACTGAGAAGGAAAAAAAAACAGATACACAAAATAAAAAGATAAGGTCTTTCGAATTGAAAATACGCAAAACCCTAAATAATCGAACGGAAAACATGCCTCGAAGAGAAAAGAAACCGGCAGCCCTTGGATTAACAGTGGAGGGTGCTTGCTCTGTATTGAACGCACAAGCAAAGCAAGGGAGCGACGACGACGACGAGAGGAAAAGAAAGAGAAATAGATTTTTATTTTTATTATTTTGGTTTAGGTTGTCAAGGTTATCTTCTCCTCCTGATTGACTAGGTTTTTGAGAGACAGGGAGAGGAGACGAGTCTAGTCTGTGGTTTTGTGAAGCCGAGGGCTTGGAGGAGCGAACGGGTGGTTAACAAGATTAGGGATGAGCATTCAATCCTCCGTTCGCGCGCTTCGGGCTCGGCTTTGATCAGTCAATGGCTCCTACTAGGCTCGGCCTATCGCACCCTGCCCTTGCTTGGTTCCGTATAGTTGATAGTTTGACACAAATGAAAACATGGCTAATTGGTCCTTCTGGAGGAGTAATTTTATGGTGTTTGTTGCATCCTCTCCTGTCATTCATTATATATTTCTAGAGAGGTTTTTTTTTTTCTTCAAAAAAAAATATATTTAGAAATATATTTTTATTTTTAAAAAATTATTTTTGATACTAGCACATCAAAATAATTTAAAAATATTAAAAAATTAATTTAAAATAAAAAAAAATTAAAAAAAATTATTTTTTAAAAAAACAAATTTAAAACGCAAAAACAAACAGAGTATAAATCTCACTAGATAGGTGTCCCGCTTTATGCCTGGCCGGACCAAACTTTTTCCAACGCTAAAAAATGATATTCAAATGAAGATAATCCGAGATAACTCATGTTAAATTAACTAAAACACAACTTGAGATATGGGATCGAAAGAACCTGTAAAAAAACAAAACAAAATTATAAAATTCGAGGACTAATAACCTAATGTCAAAGATGAAAATAAAAAAAAAACTTCAAAAAATACAACGTAGAAGAAAAAACTCGAGTCAACTTGGGATAACTTGACGAACCAACAACTCATGATATGAGATCGGAATAAAAAAAAATCAAAATGATGACCTAGTAAAAAAATCAAATTTCAATTAAAAAACGTCAACAAAACCTTAAGCCAATCTGGATTAATTTTACCAACTCGCTCTCGGAATAACCAAATAGTAAGAAAAATGAAAAAAATGATGAAACTTAAGGATAAATAATTCAATGCAAAATGATAAAATTGAAAAACAAAACTATAAAAAATCAAGGGAAAAAATCTTAATCAACTTGAGTTAACTCGACTAACTCGTCACACGTAACATGAGATTGAGATAAAAAAAAAATGACCTCCAAAAGAAGGGCGGGCCTGGTGAAAAAGGCCCAAGTTAAATAAAAAACATTGTGAACGAAAATGCAAGCTTACCTGGGTTAGCTTGACCAACCTGCCCTCGAAATAACGAAATATAAAAAGAAGTGAAAAAATGACAAAGCTCAAGGGCAAATGATTTAATGAATAGTAATGAAATTGAAAAAAAATCATGAAAAAATAAGGAAAAAAAACGAGTCAACTCGATTAACCTACCACTCGTGACGTGAGATTGAGATAAAAAAAAATAGACTCTCAAGAGAATGACCTATCAACAAACACCGAAGTTAAATACAAAAACATCGAGTCAGAAAATGCAAGTTAACCCTGGTTAACTTGATTAACTCACACTCAAGATAACCAAACAAAAAGAAAAGTAAAAAAATCATATAGCTCAAGGGCCAATAATTTAACTTCAGAGTATGAAATTGTTAAAAAAAAAAACCAGTTTAATAAAAAAAACCAAGGGAAATAAATTAGGGGTAACCATGGTTAACTTGACTAATCTAGTACCCGGGATATAAAATCATGATAACTCAACAAAAAAAAGCGCAAAAAAAAACCAAGTGCTCAATAATCAAATGTCAATTGATGAATTTGAAAAAAAAAATTCAATAAAGGATTGCTCTTTTGAAAGACAACCATGAAAAAATAACAAAATAAAATATCTAATCATGAAACAATTTAAAACTCAAACAATGCAAACCAAACATGGTATAAAAAAATGAGAGAAAATAATTAAAGGCTAGATTAGAAAACAGAAAAAAAAGATAAAAAAAAGGTTATTAAAAGAACGAGGACCAAAACTGGATAAAAAAATCAAATGAAATTAAATATTAAAGGATAATTTTTTAAAAAAATATATAAATCAAGAAAGGGATATGAAATATGGCAATCAAAAAGATGAGAACAA
>Ga0307515_10021845_pt1 | contig 11319 bp, 6 predicted proteins | sample 17_EM_MG_FD_194513 | JGI IMG/M metagenome (GOLD analysis project Ga0307515, IMG submission 194513) | Populus trichocarpa ectomycorrhiza microbial communities from riparian zone in the Pacific Northwest, United States - 17_EM | ecosystem: Host-associated > Plants > Roots > Unclassified | place... | reverse complement strand
TATGTCATGAGATCAGGATAAATTAATAGAAAGTAAATAAAAAATAATAAAGTTCAATTCTCAACAAATCCAATGTAGAATGATTAAATAAAAAAAAAGTCAATAAACAAAAAGGAACAAAAAAACCAGCAAACCGGACAAACCAACCAAACTCCATGACCCGGATCATGCGAATAAGATAACTCAATATAAAACAAGTTAGGAAAAAAATACGAATCTCAAATCTAAAACAACCTAAATCTAAAGGACAAAATTGAAGAGAATTGATTTTTTTTTAAAAAAAAAACCTATGTTGACTCCTTAAATCTGCGGTTCAATGATGGGACCGGGATACAATAATATAAAAGAAACACCCAATGTGGAATGACAAAATTGAAAAAAGAAAATTAGTGTAAAAAAAAACTCTAAAAAAGACCAATGTTAACATGAGTTAAGTTTTCAAATTCACGAATCAAGTCTTGAAACCAAGATCACCTTATTGAGAATAAACACAAAGCCAAATTTCCAATCAACCCTATGCTAAAGGATAAAAACTATCGCACATAACATCGCGGTGACCCACCTTTTTGCTAAAGGTAAAGGCTCTTTTTGTGAGAGAGGTTTGAAACTTATAAAAAAAAATCATCACCTAGTATTATGATCACTAGAAACCCTAACTGGTCTTTAGAGTTCTAAGGTAGAGATTGATTATGTTGAAGGAAAGATACTATAACCCTAAAACATCTTACCTAAGATAAGTTGCATTGTTGCTTGTTTTCTATTCTTGATGGTTTGTTATGTCTAATCTGCCAATGATCTACCTACATGGATGATGGTAGGTCAACTGCAATGAGTTAAAACTCAGGTGGATGTTTGAACTTAAACCTATCCATTCTAAATTCCAAGTCATCTTTGTCACTCTTAATTGCTACCATTAATTTCGATAACAGTAGGTGAATTAACATATCTACAACCAATTACTCTCACTTAAGACTTGTGACTATTAATAGTCTACCAAGCCATGCCAATGAATAATTGGATAAGCCTATATTATGCTCATCAAAACCAACCCAAAACCTAGGAAGAGTTGTCACTAAATGTTTTGTTTATACAACAGTGGCTAACAAACAATTGCTAAATAAGTGTTTGAATTGTCGAAATGCATTGAAAAAACTTTTTTTTTTAAGACTTTTTGAATATATTTGGCTAAAATTTGGGTTATAAAAATAATCAATTTCATGAAAGGATCCAAAACAAAGAAATAGTAATTAAAAGAATGATGATCAAATTTGAAAAATAAAATAAGAGGATGGCTTTCAATTTTTTTTATTAAAGGGTGAAATTGAAAAAAAAAATTTACAAAAGGACCCAAAACAAAATAAAAATAAAAAGAATAAGGATCAAATCTAAAATAATAATAAAATAAGATGACAATTCAAAATTTTTGATAGGGCAGCATGAAGTCTGAGGAAGGAGAGAGAGAAAAGAGGGAAGGATGGAAGAAAACACCACTACCGACAAACCATTGTGATTAACCCTACATTTGTTGCCCCATATGGAAGAAGTAGATGGCCCGCATCTATAGCCACTTTGGATGGCCTGGTTCGATCACCAGAGATGTCGCATGCATCGCTATAGTGTTGCAACCAAAGAAACGATGCTCATTAACTATATTCCACCATATTTTTTTTAAACACCATATTTGGTCCCTAAAGCCCTAATTGTCTAATCAATAGAATCTAAGTATATTTCGATAAACTGGGTATCAACCAAGTACCGAACCTTTTCCCTTATATTGCGAGACCTCTACATCTAGGCAACCAAACTAAAAAATTAAATCAATTTCTAAAAACAAAACCTGAATGATCAAATTTAAAAAAATATATTTTCCTTGATCGTGCAACCCAGCCCCTAAAGGACAAAATTAAAGGCGCTCAATATTTGTCAAAGTCTCAAAGTTGGTCCCTAGAGCTTTAATTTATATAAACCAAATTGAATTTTATTTTGCAAAACTAAGCACCAACTGAGCAACAAAATATTTCTTCGACATCTTGAGGTCCCTATTTATAGACAAAACAACCCCCAAAACCCAAATTGATGTAATTGTAATGTCAAATGGCTAAATTAAAAAAAAAAAGACCAAAACATAAAACATTCAAAGACAAAAAAAAATATAAAAAAAAGCAATTCTTAGTGTTTACTAAGAGTGATTATAGTAACTTTGCAAGGAAACTTAGTTGTTTTTTTTATAATTATAATTTGTAATGTTATTGTAATTGTAATATTTTTATCCTTTGTACTTCGAATCATTTAAAGCTAAGTCTCCATTCATGGAAAAACATAAAAATTCCTTTATTTTTTTTCCTCTCTCTTCTCTCTCTCTCTCTATATATATATATTTCCTTTTTCTTCTCCTTTCTTTTCTCTTCCCTCTACTTTCCCTTCCTTATTATCTCTTCTTCATCTCACTAGTTGTTGGTTGTATCTTTAACCTCACTTGCCACCAGCCACCACCATTGATCTTCTCTCCCTCGACTTGTAATCGGTGACCCTTCACTTCTCTTTGTTTTCTTCTTCTTCTTCTTCTTTTCTCTTCCTTTCCTCTTTTTCCCCTCCACCTTTTGTTTACGAGGGACTAACCACTATGATATTTCTTGATCTTAGTAAAGATTTAGGACCTGGTATTTAAGATCAAGTGTATAGTAGATATACTGTGTTAGTCCTAACAAATATAAAGTAACTTAGACCTCCTTGTTTCCTTGTTTTATAATATATCTAAACAAAAACTTTATTTGTTTATGTTTTGTTTTCTTAAAGATGTGTTTCAGTGCTGTATTTTGATATCTTTTTTGTTCCCGTGCAAAACCTTGTAGATGTGATGGTGGTCGATGACTAGTGATGCCAAAGATGTGGTTAGAGGCTGGTAAAGAAGGAAAGAAAAGGAAGAAAAGATGAGGCAAGAGGGGAAAAAAAAGAGAAAGGTAAAGAATGAGAGAAGAAAAAAAGGATTATATATTTTTTCATTAAAATAGAGAAATGGAGACAAATAAAAGGATCCAATCTCATATGATCCAAATTAGGTAAAACTCAAAATTACAAGTACTAGGACTAAGTTTCAAATGATCTAAAGCACAAGGGAGATTGGGTTGGTTAGCCTTTCCTAATATATGATGAAAAAACATAAACGACCTTTATATGTGTGTGTGTACTTACAAATTTATTGAAAAATACCAAGGTTATCAATTCTATTTTGGTTGGTGTTCTATTCTTATTGGAATGATAAATTTTGGTTTTGAAGCATTTCAACGTTCCATTCCGAGGTGAGGTACTACACACACACACGCACACACACACATATATATAAATATATTATTCAAAATATTAATTTAATATATATGATTTTAATTCAAATCTAAAGCAAATTAAATTCAAATTATGCAATATGAACAAAATATCAAACATCTAAGCATAATTTTAAAGATTTAAAATTATCATAAATAGTCAATAGTGAAGACTAAAGAGAACTTTAACTTAAAATGATTCAACACAAACAAAATACCAAAATATTGAGAAAGTATAAGATTTAAATACAAAAGAAGTATAAATCAAAACATCATCTTCATCATTAACCATTAACGTAGAAATAAGGATGTTGATCTTAAATAAAATACTAAAATATTGAGAAAGTACAAGATTTAAATATAAAAGAAGTATAAATCAATCATCATCTCCATCACTAACATAGAAATAAGGATTTTGATCTTGTGGTGGTATGTAGAAAAGGTCATCAACTAGACATTCTTACCATGTCTTAACTTTCATCATGATATAAATCAAGATATAGATCTTCAAACTATGCCATGCAAACAAAACATCAAGCCTATAAACATAATTCAAAATTTTAAAACATTCCTAAATAGTCAAGAGTCAAGATTAAAGAGAAGTTTAATTTAAAATAATTCAACACAAATAAAATGCTAAATTATTGAGAAAGTAAAAGATTTTAATACAAAAAAAGCATAAACCAAACATCATCTCCATCATTAATATAGAAGTAAGAATCTTGGTCTTCTTGTGGTATGCAAGAAAAGTAATTAACTAGACATTCTTTAGGATATTTTATGTGTGGTGATTGTCTTTATCTATACACTCAACTTTTTGTTGAAAGTCACTACACAAACTTATACGAACCCAAAGGGTAAGAACCCTTAAACCCACATGTAAGAAAGAACAAACTTAAGAAAACTAAAATTAGATGTGGTTGATAAAAGCTTGACATAAAGATTACCTAAACCTAGATACCAAAACTATTGGAATAAAACCCCCACCCAACAATTATAAATAATCATGAATTAGAAGTATAAGAAAACGCCACAAAGATAGTTGATCTTTGACAAGTTCAAGAAAAGTTCTTGAAGAACCAAAAGTATAAGCAAACATCTCACACACAATTATAATTTTTGAATAAACCAATCTGAAAAGCCCTAAAAACCTAATTATAAGCTAAATAACCCTATTTATAATACGTAAAAACATCTTAAACAAGGATAAAAAAAATATTAAAAGAGTACTAATCCAATTAGGAAAAATAATCTTAAACTAACTAAGAAAAATAATGCAATTCTCGCATAGTCAATTACGAACCTTATGATGCGAATATGTTATCACGTGGTGACCCACAATAAAAATTAAAATTTGATCCTGGAAAGTCAAAAGAGATCCAATAGGAGTGTGACACAATGAAAACTTGTCCCAAGGCACCAAACCTATTGGAATGAAGTCGAATGACACCACAAAGTCAGTTAATCTTCGATAAGTCAGATTCAGTTTGTTCAAGAACTTTCATCTCCCTCCAAGTCTGAACGGGTCGCTCCTCATTCCTCCTCTTACTGATTACAATCTGATCCCACCAAATCAATGCATACTCCGTAAACTCAATTATCACTAATTTCACCATTTTTGTTCAGAATAGCTATGGAAATAAAAAAATCCAATCTACCTTTTTGTCCCATTCCAGTAAGCCTCGGGATCGTTTTTACTTTGAAAGTTAGAAATTTTCAGTTTAATGGTGTCCAAGTCCCCATCCATATCTTTATAATCCCCCATGCCATGAAAATTCACATTCCTCCTAACCCTGTTCGGTCCAGACTTGATTCCTTGGCCAGCATATGCAAAATCATAGTCATCTTCACCTGCATCTGCATTTTCGTCAACAAACTCTTCAAAATCATATTTGACATTCCGTACGGTCATACGGACCGTATTACCTAATGGACCCCTTATGTGGACTTATATGAGATCCACTCAAAACTGACCCAAAACCCTAAACTGAAGCCCATAACTTAATCCAAACAAGCCTTGGATCCTAACTGAAAATAAAGTATTAATTAAGCCCAAAAAAAGCCTTGGATCCTAACTGAAAATAAAGTATTAATTAAGCCCAAACAAGCCTTGGTCTGTAGCTAACAAAATAAAATAAAGCCCCTAATATTAAATCCATGTTCTGCCATGAGAAGAAGAGAAGGAAGTAAAGTATTATAGAACTGATTCAAGGTTTATTTATAGCCTTCCATGCAGCCCATTAATCCTAGAAACAAAAGGAAAAGATAGCCACCCATGTTATTTCCAAGTTGTAGTAGGATTCTTTTGTTTTCTTGGTTGTCCTCACCTCATGGGCCAAATAAGGTTGTATTGGGCCCCTCTTGCACATGAATAAGATGTATTATGACCTCTTTTTGATACTCCAATGGACCTTTCAATTCTGACTTGGTTGAAACCTTCAAAACCAATGCATTCAATGTCTCTTTCAATGCCTTTGTCTTAGACCTTTACAATGGACAATGGACCTTTAAATGAGTCATTGTACCATTTGAAACATGTAATGGGTCCTTGCTGATGTTTCTGGGTTGTTCCACATCAAGATTTACCCTTGTGGGCTGAATTGACCCATTTACAAAAAGTGATCCAAAACATTTACTAGTGAGCCCAAACCCTAATCCAAACAAGCCTTAGACCCTAACAAAAAACAAAATATTAATTAAGCCCAAACAAGCTTTGGAACCTAATAGAAAACAAAATATTAATTAAGCCCAAACAAGCCTTGGGCTATAGCTAATAAAATCAAAATAAAAATAAAGCTTATAAGCCCTAAGTCTTTATTTGCCATGAGAAGAGAAGAAGAAAAGAAAATATTGGAGGTCTGATACAAGACTTATTTATAACCTAGGAACTAAAGGAGAAGTTGCTGCCCCTTTGGTTTCCAAGTTAGATTAGGATTTTGATCTCAGCCTTGTATTTATCCCTTGTTTTAAAGGAAAATGATGATGCCTTTATTTGCTACCTCTTAGTATCTTTCCAATATTAGGAAACACAATTAAGTTGTTGATGCGAACCTCATGATCACGTGGTCACGCAACCCACAATCAAGATTGAGATCTGATCCCGAAAAGCCGAAATAGGTCTGATAGGAGTGTGACACAATGGAAATCTGCCCCAAGGCACCAACACTATTAGATTGAGTAGAATGACGCCACGAAGCCAGTTAATCTTTGATAAGTCAGATTCAGTTCGTTCAAGAACTGAAGAATGCAAGAATCACTCTCACACGTTAAAACTGAAAAATTCAGAAGTAATTATCATCAAAGCTGCTAAATTTTAGCTTACATGAGTTTAAATAGTTCTTGAAAAATTAACCCTAATGGACCCCTTATGTGGACTTATATGAGGTCCACTCAAAACTGACCCAAAACCCTAAATTGAAAAGCCATAACTTAATCCAAACAAGCCTTGGATCCTAATTGAAAACAAAGTATTAATTAATCCCAAACATGAAAGAAAATAATAAAAATAACTAACTTGTCATTAAATACCACCAGCCCTTCTTTCCTTATGTAGCTAGGATGAATAGGGAATCCTTATAGGAAAAGGATTCTGAAACATTAATGAATCCTTGCCACACTTGGAGATTATATTGCAGCTCATTAAAGATCCTTGTGGAACTAGAAAATTCCCAAAACAAACACCCACATCCTTGTAGGAAAAGGATACTTGCCAAATAAGAATTCTACAAGTCAAAAGGAAGTAAATAACAGAATTTATATAGCCTGTTCGGACCTGTATTGCAAGTCCTTTCCGAATGTGGATTCTCCTGAAAATGTACCCCAACATAGAAAAACACCTCTGGAATCTTCTGGTAAAGTTTCAGCTCGATCCAACGGTTGGATTTGAAGTGATGCTCAATAGCGTAAAACTGAATGGTAGAAACCTTTACGCCAAAATCTGAATCTGACCTTGCTTGGTTCGTATCACAAGGCTGAACTGTATCAGTTGCTAAATTATTCTCCCTGCACAACAAGGAAACTTTGCCATCACATATGTTTCCTATGTCAGCTTGGAGTCCTTTGTTTCCTTTGCTTTGTTTTCTCCTCACAAGGCTAGCCAAAACTGATACAAAATTAGCAGCCTTGTTGTTGAAACTTCATGGCCTAAATAAGGATGGATTGGGCCCCTCTTGCACATGGACTAAATGTATTAAAGCTTCCTTTTGATGCTTCGAAGGATCCCCAAGTTTAGCCTCAACCGAAACTTGTACAACCAGTCCATTCAATGCTTCTTTCAATGCCTTCGCTTTGGACGTTGTGATGGGCTTATTTGGAATGTGTAATGGATCCTTGGTGTTTTTGGGTTGATTCACATCATCTCTGCTCACCTCAAAATTATTCGACCTCGAATCAAAACCTGTGTCAAACAAAGTAAGATCAACAACATTAAAGGTAACATTAATAACACCATACTCACTTGGAAGATTAACTTTGTAGGCATTATCATTGATCCTCTCTAAAACTTGGAATGGATCATCACCGTGAGGCTATAACTTTGATTTTCTATAGTTAGGAAACCCTTTCTTACGCATGTGCACCCAAACTCAATCACCAGGTTGGAAAACAACCTGTTTATGATACGATCCAGGCAAGGTCAAATTCAGATTTTGATGTAAAATGTGCAACAATCCAGTTTTACGGAAACAATCATAATTCTCAATCCGACCGTTGGAGTATGATGAAATTTTATGTGGCGTCTTCTTACATGTGTTCCTACCTTGTGTTAAAATTTCAGGTCAGTCCGAGAGTAGAAAGGCATCACAATACTGGTCAACATAGGCTGTACGAATTTTGTTATTTACTTCCTTTTGACTTGTGGACTTCCTATTTGGCTAGGATTCTTTTCCTAAAAGGATGTGGCAGCTTGTTTTGGGAATATCCTAATTCTACAAGGATCATTAATAGGCTGCAATATAGTTTTCCAAGTGTGGCAATGATTCATTAATGTTTCAAAATCTTTTTTCTTATAAGGATTCCTTATTCATCCTAGCTACAACAAGGAAAGAAGACTTCATAATTAATTCTAGCTTTAGATCAGATTTTCTAGTTTATTTGAGACTTCTTAAGGGTGAAAAATCTGATTCTAGCATATTTAGAATGGTAATTTTTGGATTTTTATTGTTTTTTTTTTTATTTTCTTCGTAGTCTTTGGGTTATTATTACTTATTTGGGTCAATTATAAGTGGGCTTCATATAAGTCCACCTTAGGAGGGTTCATTAGGGTTTATTTAAGTCTAGAGTTAATATATATAAAGGCATAACCAGATACGTAAGTTAGACAATTCAGATTAATAAAACTTATTGCTTGCCGCACTTTATGTGTGTGTGTGTGTGTGTGTGTGTGTGTGTGTTGGTGAGATAATCTCCCTTCCATGGTTCGCTAAAGAACTGAAAACGACTTATTGAAGAACAACTGGCTTCGTGGCGTCATCCTAATACTTCTCGATCGCGAATCAATATTTGTTGGGTAGGGGTTTTCGTGTCCAATAGTGCTGGTGCCTAGGTACAAGTTATCTTTGTGTCACACTCCTATCAAACTTGATTTACTTGGCTTTCCGGGAATTGGTGTCTTTGCGTGTCGGTTGCGTGACCATGTGATCACGAGGTTCGCATCATTTGGTATCATAGCTTGGCTCCATTAATTAGGTTATATCCTTCTGAAATTCCTTAGTATCCAATTTCTTCTTCTCCTTGAATTTGCGGCATATAAAAAAAATTGTTATTTCATTCTATTATTGTTTAAATATATCAGTAGCATCAAACACAAAAAAAAAACAGAGAAAAGAGAAGAGAAAAAAAAATCATTCAAAAAGACGTTTATTGGATTCTGCCGTAGAAAACTAAACAAGAGAAAATTGGATCAAATCAACTTGTAATCAGCTCAAAGTTGATACTATAATTACTGGGGTCCTAATCGCGCCACATATCAAATTTGGGGTCAATTGGATATCGTTTGCTTTGGTTTTCAATTTCGGGTCTAATCATGTCTGATTCATAACGTCTTTGCGTTAGTATATCAAACCTTATTATAAATTGCTAAAACTTCATATTCTGTCAATTTGGGTTGATATCACACTTCATATGAAATTTTGCTTAATTGGGCATCATTTATTTTAGGTTCTAGCTTCAGACTTAACTCATCGTAAACGAGTATGTTTTGCGTCAACTTTTGAAATCCGCTTTCTTTCTATTATTTTTGTTTCTTGCAGTACATTTCCAACATATTTGGGTGTTGTTTCATCATTTTTGCATATTTCATTTCTGTTTTTATTGAGTCTTCAGTTTCGTTCGTATTTCGGATAGATTCGCTTGCTACTCGCGAGACTATCATTGCAGTTTTGTTTTTGCTTATTTTCTGATTTTTTTATTGCTTCTTGAGTCATATATACATATTTGAATTGCGCTGCTATGCTGGTTCTATTTGGTGTTGGTTTGAGTTCCGCAAGAAGGTGAGACGAGAGGTGTGAGCGTGTGAGGATATTAAGAATGTTTGAGCGAAACACGAGCGATGTGAGGATATTTTTTTTACCACTAACCAATTTTTGCAGGTAATATCATGTCAGATCAAAATAACACACCGCCCCCTCCCGATGTAGAACTTAAATTCCAAATTCAAGCCATGGTGAAGATGATGGAAAGAATGAATTTCGTGATGGGGAACGTGTGTGATAGACTTGAGAAGGTGGGAAAACATGGTAACATGGCTAGAACATGTACCCAAGATGTGAGAAAGGTTGGGGCTGAACCGAAATCAAACAATGGCAGTGGAGCTAAAAGGTCAAGGTGGGATGATTATGAGGATTTTAAGGAGGACGTAGATGATAATGGTGATGGTGGTTTTAAGGATGAGACCATGTATTTTGATGAGGTGTTATGGCAAAAGAAAATGAGGATTCAAAAGGAGAGGTGATATCAAAGGGAGAGAAATAAAGAGATTAGTGTTCTAAAAAAGAATCCAAGAGTCTATCTCATATTCTAGGGAAGATGAAGCAAGAACTTGATGTGTTAATGGCAGCAGTCAATGCGCAGCAAGCTTTAGAAAGAGGAGAAAAAATGGTACAATGATGAAATACGAAATATAACGGCTGCTATTTTCATCCAAAGTTGTTGGCAACGATTGTTGGCAAGAAAAGAACTCCAAAGGCTTTAAAATGAGGCTAAGGAATTGTCCATTCAACTTGTTGGTGATTCAAGGATGAATCATCTTAAAGAAAGAGGGAATGATATGATCCAGGCAAGGTCAAATTCGGATTTGACGTAAAATGTGCAACTATCTAGTTTTACAGAAATAGTCATAATTCTCAATCCGACTGTTGGATCAGGCTGACAAGTTACATGGAGTCTCCTAACATGTTTTCCTACCTTGGGTTAAAATTTCAGGTCAATCAGAGTTTAGAAAGGCATCACAATACTTGTAAACAGAGGCTGTATGAATTTTGTTATTTACGTCCTTTTAACTTGTGGACTTCCTATTTGGTTAGGATTCTTTTCCTAAAAGGATGTGGCAGCTTGTTTTTGGAATATCCTAATTCTACAAGGATATTTAATGGGCTGCAATATAGTTTTCTAAGTGTGGCAAGGATTCATTAATGTTTCAAAATCCTTTTCTTACAATGATTCCTTATTCATCCTAGCTACAACAAGGAAAGAAGACTTCAGAACTAATTCTAGCTTCAGATCAGATTTCCTAGTTTATTTGGGACTTCTTAAGGGTGACAAATCTGATTCTACCATATTGAGGATGGTAATTTTTGGATTTTTATTGTTTTTTATTTTTTCTTCTTCTTAGTATTTGGGTTATTATTAGTTATTTGGGTCAATTGTAAGCGGACTTCATATATGTCCACCTAAGGGGGGGTCCATTAGAGTTTATTTAAGTCTAGAGTTAGTATAAATAAAGGCATAACCAGACATGTAAGTTAGACAATTCAGATTAATAAAACTTCTTATTTGCCGCACT
>Ga0307515_10021844_pt1 | contig 11319 bp, 9 predicted proteins | sample 17_EM_MG_FD_194513 | JGI IMG/M metagenome (GOLD analysis project Ga0307515, IMG submission 194513) | Populus trichocarpa ectomycorrhiza microbial communities from riparian zone in the Pacific Northwest, United States - 17_EM | ecosystem: Host-associated > Plants > Roots > Unclassified | place... | reverse complement strand
GACGGTGATGATTTTCAACCTCGAGGGTGATGTCGTTACCGGGAGCAGTCAATTGAAGGTTGCGGTCTCGTAAAGTCGTAAGAGCCGGAAGGAAGATGACGACGTCCAGGAAGCGGTTGGACAGATTTTTGAATTCTTAGAAGCCGGGGTCGCGACCACGTTCTTATCCCCGACTCGAGGCGCATGGCCCGACAAGGGGTACGCCATGAGGCTAGTACGAATCTGCATGACACAATCATTGTCCAACGTCGGTAGGGTTTGTGGTACTTACCGTGGTCAGGTTCGAGCTACTCGATATGCACGGTCGTTCGCAACGCCATGTCGCGAGATTGGATCTCTAAAGACAAAGCTGAAGCCTCCGTGCGTTCCTGAGCTGGAAATCCGTGCCTCCGATGGTAAAATCAGATTACGAAATAGGTTGATTGTGCAGGTTACCGGTTATACGGGCGGCGCAAAAAGCTGGCTTGATGCAGAGATTTGTCCCAAACGAGTGGCTGATGCCAGATCGGGAAAGGTACACACCTGGCAGATTCGTTCTAAACCCCCGCCTGAAATCGTTCCCAAAAGGGGCACTATGGGATATCGAGGAATGTGGCAATGTCGATGATCGTAGTCGGTAGGGGACTCGTGCCGGATCCAGGGATGAGCTTGGATGTGCATGGCGGTGCGCCACAGGAAGGTTTGTCGTCTGGGGATGGTCGGGGATTGACCACGAGCCATGTTCGGCGGATGCTGGGACCATTGACGGGACAATGAGGAACAATGGGGACGGACGAGCGCGAATAGATAGCTTTACGTGTGTTTTGCATACGCAGAGTAGACGTTCCGAACGGAGGCAGACGATGGAGTATTCAATTATTGGGGGTGTACTAGGAAACTGTTAACTCTCTACTACCCCCCACACGTCCTGGGAGAGATGGACGGTTGGGTGGGGTGTGGCACGGCGGGAGCCATCAGAAACCGAGCCAGTAAACGGAGATGACGGGAAGAGAGGCTTGGTGTATTACCTAATCTAGATCTAGCTCGGCACAAGGAAACCGTTGCCCAAAAAAGGAAACTATTCCCAAGAAAGAAATGTCCCATATTAGGAAATGGGCGATGAGCAACCAATCGCATACTTATAGCCACGGACGGACATCGGCCTGTCTCACTCATCCTCCTTCCGCCCTTCCTAGCAGACGGATAGCCGTGTCCACCCGCTCACAGTCCAAGCGCACGTCTAGTACCACCAAAGAGTTGAAATACCACACGGTAGGTGGACCGTTCGCTCGTTTTTGATTTTACGTTTCCCTGTTTGCCTCGAGGTGTGATCCATTTTTCGATTTTCACAATATATATCTCCCCCCCTCCTCCTGCCTTTCCTTCAGCCCCCACCTTTTTTTTCAATCATTTCTCTGACGCCTACCCACTCTCAGAACATGGCCACAGCAGTCGTCGCCCGTCATCCCTCTCCATCCTCTTACATCGGCCGACCACCCACCCAGGTCGTGAACAGACCCATCTCGACCTCGACCTCTACCCCCCAGCCACCGACGTCTTCCACGCGTCCCCGGCATCCGGTACGTTCACCTTCCGTTCCCTTTCTAGCCCGATTCCCATTCAATCATCCCCTCAGGACCCATACTACGGTCATGAACAGACCGCAAAGATGTGCGCTCGCTACGTGAACAACCTCTTCCACTGTCCCGACCAGCCCCCGCCATCCTCTTCGTCCACCCCGTCCCCTTCGCTCGCCCACTTCATCGCCTACGCACTCCATCGCACGAGGCTTACGTCCTCCGTGACCTTTGCTGCCCTCTATTTGTTGCAGAGACTCAAGACGAGGTTCATCGCCGCTCGCGGTTCCTCCGGCCACCGCCTATTCATCTCTGCATTCATGATCGCTTCCAAGGTCATATGCGATGATACCTATTCCAACAAGTCCTGGTGTATTGTTGGTCAGGGCATGTTTGCCCTCCGGGAGATCAACCAGATGGAGCGTGAGATGTGTTCCTACCTGGAATGGCAGCTCAACGTTGAGCCTAGCGCACTGAAGGAATTCGAGACCATGGTTCGGAGGGATTTCAAAGGTCCAGGTCCCTACCCGGCTCATTATACTCTGCCAGCTCCTTCCTCAGGGCCGTTCGCCCACCCGAAACCGAGCACAAGCAACATTCCCACAGCCATCCCATCCTTTGGTCCCGGCGCGCCTCCATCTCCGCCATCTGCAACCTCCTCAATTCCCTCAGAGAAGTCGTCGCGAAGGTCGTCGGTAGACTCATATCCCACACCAACGGATGTTCCTCAGCTGCCCACCCCTCCCGCGTCGCATTCGAACGTCCCCTCTCCGGCCAACTCGATGTCCCCCGCTACCCCTCCCAACTACGAGGGGGACAGCGCCAGGATCGTCTCCTCCGCCGGGTCCAACACTATGCAGATACCGGGAGACAACATCTCCCCGCCGTATCAGCACGTCCACAGGCGCAAGTCGTCTTCGCCAATATCAGCGCACCCAAAGGCACAGATTCCCATAGACACGAAGCATACCTCGCCCAAGAAAACGTCGAGTGCTCATCAGCACGCAGTCCCTGTCAAGTCCAATACCGTGTACGCGTTTGCTCGTCCATGCGTGTGGTAAAATTGGTCGACCTTGTCTTATCATTATTCCATTCGTCGTTCGTCCCCCTCACCACAAACCGGCTTGGCCGCCTATTATCTTCGTGCCTCGACGGCACGATCCATTATTGCTTTGACCAAACCGTTCTCGATGACGCCGCACTGCTTGGGGACTGATGACTGTACATCCATCAACCACACATCCATTTACAATTTCTTTTCAATTCATGCAATTCCCTGCGACTACACGGACCAAACACCTGCATACTTGGTTTTCTTGTTATCCGCTGTTACCTGGTTCGGGTTTCTCGTCCCTCTTCTACATTATTTTAACGATCCTCTTTCATGTTTGCTTCATCCAAAATCCCCTTCCTGTCAATTGTTTTCCGCTGCTTATAGTCGCTTTCTTCCAAACAACATGTTGTATTAGTATGGCTACCCAAGATCTTTTCTTTCTCCCTGTCTCAACCGCATTATACACTACACTTAGTTAAGGCGAAGGAAATGAAGAATACGAACACCGATAGATTTTTCTGACTCTCTTGTCTGATGTGCGATTTTTTCCGAACGGAGGGAAGGAACAAAGATGGTCCTGGGGTGTATTGGGAGCTAATTGTTGTCGGGAGATGGTATCACCACTGACGGACAGTGAATGTACGCTTGACCAGGTACGGAATCTGATTCGAATCCTCAAACGGACGGGGGGCGCGTGTAGGGCTAGGGTTTCTTCCTGTCCCGCTCAGTCCGACTACTTCCTAGGCTCTCGGTGCCAAGCGAAAAAAAAAAAAAAAAAAAAAAAAAACTACGTATACACAGCCTATGAGGGAGGCGCGCAACACCGTGTGGTCCATCTCGGATCGCAAGCGGTTACTATACGGAAGCTTCTGACTTGGGACTCCCGCTCTACCCCGGGTCATCACGGTCTTTAAATTCGACTAGCGCGTCCACGACCCCGCCTATGGTCTCCTTTCGGGATATCTTCCATAGACGGAAGGTAGACTCTTCGTTAACTAACGTGATCCGGAACTACACTCATTATCCTCGACAGCGTCCGTGGGTTTAGTCATCAATAAGTTGCTAGTACAGTGTACGACCAGCCCACGGGGGAACCTCGGCTCACCGTGGGTGACAAACGGCTCATCTTTCTTCACTCTTCCGTACTCCTTCGATCCGGAACTCGGATGTGGAACTGGACTCGAGTAGGCAAGTCCTCCCCAGACCATCTCGTCATACTCAATTAACCCGCCCCTTCAGCTTGGTTCTGTCATTTCATCGCTACTCCCTATTGACCGGCCCTCCTCCCTCCGGGCTCGAATACGCGAGGGGCTGTGCCGCCCGCTGCGTCATTTTTACTGTCATGCCGTTGCCTTTCGACCACCTTTGCTGTCCCAGAGGTGAGGGCAATCATATGGTTTTTTGAATATGACCTTCTCCCTGGTCGGTCGAGAGATCCGTGAGTACACGTTCAGCCATCTGCCTAGCCCTTCACAACCCCTGAGATCTGTGATGATGAGAAGGCGGAAATGATGCCACTGACGAGAACCATTGACGGTGTCTACTGTTGACGGTCCTAGTACATTCACTGTTCGTAGCTCTCGCTTGCCCCGGGCGGATCTTGGACCTTGGACGCTGAGCACGAGGCGATCCGATTCTCTGGTCAAGCATAACGTAGAGGTGTTACCTAACTCTAGCAGGGCAGATGAGAAATGCAGATTCCGACTGGGGAATCTTTGAATCCCAAAGAATGGGTCCGCGCTATGACATCACCTATTTCACTTTTGGGATCGACAGCCTCGTAATGTCTGAAGCACTCTCGAAAGCGGAATTTGGTCCTCAGGGTTTGGCTCGCATGCAGATGAAGGTCCCTCTTTCTCTGGTGGAGTGTCGGTGAGCTCATAGGGTGCTGCTCCGATCTTCATTATACTCATCGTGATCTCACTCTGTCGCAGGTCGACTTGATCTCTGAGCCCGTGGAGATCTATGAGGTACTTGCTTCCCCACCGCTGACGTAGGATGGCGATCAAAGCTTCGTCGAGACCACGCATCACCGACAAAGCCAGTGGCCCTCGAAACCAGCACCGCCATCATTAAGGTCTTTTAATCCCCACGAACCAACAATCCCCCCGATCAACAGTAAATGAACGCGTATCCTGTGCGTCGTTCGTGTGCTGCTGCCATCCGGCCTGGCGCGAAACGGTTCCTCCCGACACTACACGTCGAGGCACTCCACCGAAATTGTGATTTGCGATCATGATCGCGACTTTCTGAGGCCATGGAGCCTGGGGCCCACAACTATTATTCCGTAAGCGTCCAGACCATCTCGCTCCGCTCGAGTCTCAAGCACGACCGCCCATCGTTGTATGAGTTTCCCTAACCCAGGTCACTTGACACTCATCTTGCCTTTGGTTTGTAGTAGCATCTCTAAATAACTAGTGACGCAACGCGACACGCAATTTCGCTAGCTACATCCAGTCCCGTTTGTCATGATCGGAGCAAGGTATGCATCTTTTTTTTTTTATACACAGCCCTAATTTACCACGGCGTTTTGTCATGATTTGGCTCGGAACTTAGCTGGCTGGCGTCCTCGAGGAAAGAGTATTTCCTTTGCCGATGAGAAGTATCCAATACGCCGATCGAAGAACGTTTTTATGCGACGCTGTTCGAGAATATGGAACGCGTCGCAAGCCTACGGAGTGCTGCGAAGACTCAACTAGATCACCCTCTTGATTGTTCACTCGACTGTAGCAGGCGTGGGTCGCACACCCATTTTCCTCGCGATCATACCTTCCTCCAAGCTTTCCCAGACCGGTTTTCTCCGCTCACACCTGTTCCCATTTTTGATTTCCCCGCTCACCACGTTGGGTAGGCGTGTTGAAAGACCCCACCCGCTCGCCTATTCCTCGCGAGAGCTAGCGTCGGGGATTATCGCTGAAAAGGTGTGCACCGCATACCGTGATCTCTAGCGCTTTTTTGGGTTTACCTTGGCCGCGTGGTCCGCAATTTCATGGCCAACCGTGAAAATTTTTGGATGGCCCTCGGTCCCGTTTAGCTTTCTCGATTGTTTTCCTGAATCAGGGAACTAGAAACGGGGCCCGATTTCCGCTTCCGTCTCTTTGTGATTTTCCTTTTGCTCGAAGTTTCCCTCAGTTTGGTCTTTTAGACCCGAAATCATGAGCCACCTCCCCCATCCTCGTTGTCTGTGAGCAAGAGTTGTTACCCATCCAATGTAGTTTGGCGGTTCGCAAATTACGTTTCGGGTAGGGCACGCAGTCCTCGTTTTTCCCCATCGAGGTGCTGATCTTTGGCAAACGTTGGCGGTCATTTTTAACTTTCTGGTCAGGAGGACGTCTGCACTGCCCCTCAACATCTTGGATTGGATTGAATTGTCGGTGCTGTCCCCTGCATGGCGTCCTTGAAGCTGGGGCAAGGCCATCCTTATCTGTGCGTCTGATTGCCCTTTGAATTTTGAAAGAGACCTTTGCGATCTTCGTTCACGTCCAGGGGTCGACTCTCCTACACATTCGATTCTGCGATTCAGCTGTTGAGTTCTAATCCGTGGTCTGGACGGATTTGTGAGGGGGAGATCTGCCTTTTCATTCTAATCAGGTCTAGATACGGATAAGGTATCGCCAAGAAATGAGGGTGCACGTTTATTTCAACACCCTTATCTTTTCCTTTGGTCAATGTCCCCCAGCCATGTGGAAAGGTTGTTTGATTTCTTGAAGGACCCTCGTTTCTCCCGACTGCCACCTGACTTCTCGAAGTTCATATCTATGGCGCGATCCGCTCCCTCTCGCTTTGGCGTGGCTTTTAATATCTTTCTTATCTGGTCTTCCATGCTATGGCTCAGCTTGATCCCCCTCCAAAAAGTTGTGGGACGCTACACGAGGAAGCGCGCAATGGGAACTCGCCGTCAAGGTTGGAATGGAGCGCGTTCTTCGCGATTGAAAAAGGGATTCAAAGATCCTTTTCATTCCTCCGGGGACTCAGCCGCGTTCGATTCTTACCAATGCTATTGATACATGTGCCGTTCGGGCTTCGCGTTCGTATGGTGGTGGTGGAGTTCGTAAAGTGTGAAATCTGTGTCAAACGGCATTTACGTCTCACACTGGCGTGGATAGTGTAGATAAATTATAACCCTGAGGCGTATTATATTTGAAGGGGGCACGTTGCGCAGTGCCGTCGCTTGTAACATGTAACTTCCCACCCACGTTCGGTGCACGTCGGATTCAGACAAACAGAACTCGTTCAACGCACATTCACCATTCACTCTCTCGACGGGTCACCTAAACTTTTGGTTAGCGCCTTGATCGGCCGCGGCCTTGTGGACTCTCGCCTGCCGCCTTTTCGGTTCGGGGAAGTTCTGGTTCCCTGGCACACAGCTGGCGTTGTGAGGAGCGAAATAGAAGAAGCGGTAGACAACTGTGCAAAAGACTCCGCCCTGACCTGGACTCTTTCACATCGGTTCCTCTTTTGGGGCGATCTGCACTCTGTAGGATCACCGGCAGATTCATCTGGGACGGCAGGATGAACAGACACCCCCCCTCCCCCTCCCGATCCTTTGTACAGCTTGGTATCTTTGGTCCTTTAGGGGAGATCCCCTTCTAGCCTACGAGACCTATATCGAGCCAAGTGGCTTGGGAAGTTCGAGAGCCGGTGTCAAACCCGGTTAACGACGCGACCAATACTCTGCCTCGCGGATCGATTTCTAGTCGAGAACACTCAGAGTTCTCATCTCTCAGTTCTTATGCACTCGAGTGGCCGGTGTACCTGTGAACTCCTATACGTACCGATCTCGGGCGCCGAACGACTTTTTTATATATATCATGTCTTGGGGCAGATTGTCATGCGGCAAGAAGCCGACAAAAAAAATTTACACAATTGGTGGGCGCGCCTTGCGACAGCTTAAAGATCCTAGTCGGACATTTGACTTTTTTTTTCGAGGCCCACAACTGAATGGGAGGGGCCCACCGAGCGTAATCGCTGCCTTCACCGATGCCAACGACGGGGCACGAGGACGCCGCATTTCCCGGTGGTTTTTAATATTTTCTTTCAGTGGTTGGCTACTGTAACCGCAGCTTGATGCGGGTAGCCTGACGCGATGCCCGGTGAACTGTCAAACGCCAAGGTTCGGGGTTCGTAGTAGTCCAGGTTTGTGTAGGCGGCCATTGCGGCCATTGGTTGTGAGCCCGAGCGGTGTGCTGTGACCACCGCCTTGCTGTATCCATCCACTAGACCAGTCCCAAGTGGTCATGACAGCTGCCTGCGACCCAGTGCTGTCAACCCCCATCGCCGTCACGACAGTCACCAAGACCCTTTTGCGGTATGTCATTGGCTCCGCTGATGGGAACCATCCTAGGAACGCCCACTAACGTCTTGCAATCCCAATTACCGGGTCGTGTCGTGAGATAAGTGGTGATTCAATATTCAAACACGATCGGTTCAGTGTGGCCTGGATTCAGAGTTCAGGGTGTCAGTGGTGTAGTTGGAATCGAACGCGGTAAGCTGTATGTTGGGGAGGCCTATAATGATGTTCCCTATTCCACCTTTACTTTGCGCCACTGTGGGCGCGCTCGCGAATCGCCCGGTCTATCACCTACACCGTCGGTTCGTACCAGGCGGTATCGGCGGGCGAGCCAGACACGCACCCCGCATTGTGGCCTCTCCGGGCGCGATCGCAGTCTCAGGCGCTGACTGGGGCGTCATTAACCATTTTTGAGGTGTATTAGGAACAGGGGAAGTCCAGCCCGGTTGAATAGCTTTACGCATAAACTGCTTGCGCTGATGCTTCTTTGAGTCAGGGCGTCCTTTGTTCATAATCGTGCTTGTCTTTCATATCATCTTTTGTTTATTGATGGTTCGGAGCAGTCTCTGTATTGACTTGAAATATTGGGGTTGTACCGCTGCAGCCGCAATGTACTGTGGCCCGCACACCTACCCCCACGAGCTTAGGTGATTCTAGTCCCACGCGCCGTAATATTCTCTCCGCAACATTTCGCTTGACTTCTAGTCAAATTACTGATGACGATCGATTGTCACGACGTGGGGAACCGCCGTGGGCACGTTGTTGATCCTTTCGTAAAGATTGTCATACCTCGTGTCCCACGTAACGGGGAGGGAACCAATTGCGCGATGTCTTCAGTCTGATGGGCTGTGCCACGACGCCTGCCTTCACATCACGGGGACACCCAGGTGTGGCCTACTACTGAACCGGTTGGTTCGAGGACATGGCAGCCCTAAGAACGCCTTGGTTGAGTTTTACAAGTTGAGTGTTATCGTCGATCCAACTAATAACTGGGGCCCAGATATGGCCTGGAGGTTTGGTGTATTTGTATGAACTGTGGGTAAAATCCGTTCTGTATGTGCAACTCGTTTTCATTCACATTTGGCGCGCGCAGTGACGCTGGTTTTTGCCCTACAAGAGCTAGTCCGCTTCGGCTTATCACCGACGAGGCTACGGGTACACGCAGCTGCGCACACTGAGTTTCTAAGGCTTGAGCTGAGAACTTGCCGCGATATCGTGAATGGTCTTCGGATATCCACCGCATCACGTGCCTCGGAACTCCCAGGAGCGCATGTTCCACTGTTCCTCAAATTCGCTTCTTCCCGCGACGGAAGCTTTTCATTATGGCTGGAACTAAATGTGGTCCATAGGAGCGGTTTCGGCATCGTTGTGATAGGGCACAACCCTTTGACAGTCGAGGTTATTGAGTACAAGGTGCCGAGTGCGACTCGCGCCTCAGATGCTTCCTAAACGAAGCTTACAATAAAACACCATCGTGTTGGGCTACACACTTGGATCTTGGCCCCATTTTTTTTTCCCTTGCACGCCATGCAACGAACTCGTTCCGACTCTTCGTTGTTCGCTACCACAAGAAACGAGGTAAGATAATCATGGATAATATTTTATGTGTACTATATTCGTCTTCCGCGTGTGATGATGGTACTGCTCCCGCGCCCGTCGTCGGTGTTGAACACAAACCCCCCTCGGGCCGTCGTCGGGAGCAATGCTCTTCGATCCGAACAGATGGGACCGAGGCGGGTCGACAAAAGTTCCGTTGTCTCCACTCGCAACTTGTGGTCCGAAGGTTCTGAGGTCCGGAAACGGAGCTCGTGGCCAGCTACGATCGCGAGGCTTATCTGCGATTACATTTATCTCTCATGAGATGCGCGTGGCCATTCTGCCTCTCCTGATCCACGAGATCAACCTTTCCTTAATACTTATCGTTATCTTACGCGTCCTAGCGTTCCGCAGATGTGGTCACGGTCAGATTCAATAGAAATCAACGTGCATCCCATCGTCTATATGAGGTCTTCACAGGCTTATTCGTAATGAAGTTGCGTACTAAGTACCGGGGTGGACCCTGAGATGTCTCGACAATACACTTCTCAGCCTATGTATGTAGCTCAGAATTACGATTTGCGTACCTATCCGGCTAGCGGATGATAATTGACTGCTAGCGATCACCGACAGGGGCGACCAACGGTTTCGGTCCGGAACGGTCACATGTGTGAAGCCCAATGGTTACCGTCGGAGGTTGTTATCTTCAGCTCATGGCATGAGATTAGACAAACCCTTCAAACAAAGTTGCACATACTAGGTACCGCCGGGAGGCGCGACTGAAGATCCCGTAGGGTAACCATACTCCGTGTCCCCGTGTCTTTCCATCGAACCCCACGATAGAGCTCTGCACTCGAAGGAGGTTCACTAGTGTCGTTCACTCTTCCCAAGCGTACCGAGTTCTTGGGTTGATCACATTCAGCGCCAGCACATTTTACATTGTGCGGTCACGGCCCGGAGGACTTGCATCGTGAAGATGCGTAGATGGGAAACACACGGGCCTGTCCTTCGTTTGTGTACTTCTCGAGAGCTAACTGGACTCGGTTTGGGCAACCTGCCTGTATCGTTGCGGAGAATTGTGATGCTCCCTGCGAGTTACGACATTCGGAGTCTTGTGGGTTGACCTTCTGCAGGGTCGACACAATGGTGGCGTTGGCCGTGAGATCTGAGAGTCGACTGGCGCGATGCCTTCGGGTCCAAGATGAGAGACCGGCGGGCACGAATGCCGTACAGAACAAGAAGCAGGCGGAATTTGAGACACTTTGTATATTGACCTCCCGGTGCCTCGGGCACCATCGACCAGTGCCAGCCTATTCAGTCTGAGAAGACTTGACGCCAGTTTAGGAAAGAAGTTGTCGAGGTAGCGGTACACTCTGCGTCAATTCTGTAGATAACGTACAAGCGAACAGGTTGTGAAGGCGCGTGAATCAAGGCGCGGTTGAGGTCACTTTTGGTATGTCATCAAGCCACGCTTGATCACTGGCGAGAATCCGAGGCAACGTTTCAGCGCATGGCCCCAGGAAAAGGTAATCTGCCTCACTATCCCCGTCGCTCCGGTCGAGATTGAATACGGCGACTGTGCCTCCGTGCTCCGCCACTTCGGATGCGTAACCGGCAGCAGGGTACACCTAGCGAGAAATTTCATCAGATGGTGGCCAACTCAATACTCCTCACCGGTCCTGCGTACCGTAGACGAAGTCCCAACGATAATTGCCAGGTCAGCCTTCTGGACAATATCATCAATCTCTTGAAGGTAGTGGGGTATCTCCCCGAACCACACAACGCCTGGGAATATTTTAGTTACCGGCAGCGTGCTCCGCAGATAACAATGTGAGATCTCAACCTGGTCGGAGCAGGCCACCGCAGCCCGGTCGACTGCACCT
>Ga0307515_10021843_pt1 | contig 11319 bp, 4 predicted proteins | sample 17_EM_MG_FD_194513 | JGI IMG/M metagenome (GOLD analysis project Ga0307515, IMG submission 194513) | Populus trichocarpa ectomycorrhiza microbial communities from riparian zone in the Pacific Northwest, United States - 17_EM | ecosystem: Host-associated > Plants > Roots > Unclassified | place... | reverse complement strand
GCGCCGAACGGTATAAAGCTAGAAACCCTTTAAATCAGACTATAGGCAATATAAGAACGGTCCGCAATACCCTGGCACAATTGGCAACCCCTATAGCACCACCTATACAGCCTGCCGCCAATTTAGTAGCTAGCCGTGCGGCTAGCCCTGCCATGGGTCCGGCGAATGCTCGGCCTATGTATAGCAACCCCCGTATATAGGCCCTTAGTGATTAAGGAGCTTGCTTCTTTTATGGTTAGAAAGGCTACTGTATAAAGGATTATCTAATAAACATAAAAGCGGATAAGGTCCTGTTAATTTAGGAGGATAGCGCAGAGTTAGAAAAAGAGGAACCCTAGAGGAAGACTCCTCTCTAGGGTTAAAAGGAATTGATATATTAGATGTTAATTTAGGTTGGCTAGTTGGTAAAAGAAGCTGCACTATCCCTTATACTTTATTCCGTAATAGATACTAAGTTTTAACCTCTACTTTAGCTAACTCTAGAGTAAATGCCTTTACCTTAATAGATACCCAGTATGCTGTAAAGCTGGCTAACTTTCTAAATGTACCTATTGAAGAACTACCTAAACTAATTCCTATCCGCGGGTATAATGGGCGGATAGGACCACCTATTATAACTATCTTGCGGATTTACCTCTGTATTAACGGACAAAGGTAGTATAACGCCCCCTTCCTTATTACGGACCTAGGTAGCTATAATATAATCTTAGGGCGAAAATAGCTAGCCTATTTAGGCTTACAGCTTAACATATGGAGTAGACGGCTTATCTAGCCTAAAACCCTACCCCTAACCCCTTCCTTTATAAAAGAAATTAGCATTATAATAAAAAACCTCATACGGTTTTAGATTAATACTATTTACTAGGCCGATGCTATATGTAGAAACTAGGCCTTTAAGAAAAATATATAGCTTAATTTATAACGGATTTGTATACTACGTCGCCCCTAAACTACCTATATTACGCTACCCGCATTAAAGACCTAGGAAGTTAGTAGTGACCTAAAAAAGCCCCCTATAGAGAGCTTAGGCCCTATATAGCCACAAAGAATAGTAAGGGACGTTAGACGTTATACTGAACTAATAGATCAGAGGGATAACCTATGGAAGATAGAATAGGAGCTAAGAAAGATTATAAACCCTAGACTATAAAATACGGTCCGGAAAACGGCTGTAAGGAAACCAGAGGACCTCCTACCAGTTAATATCTGCTATATTGGTACCGTAAAATTCTACTAGAACTTAGTTTAGCCTAATACCGTCGCCTTTACGACAAGCTTATACGAAATTAATTAAATAATTAAGGAAAAGGGAAGTGAGCTTAATGGATAAGAAAGTAAGCTTATAGATAAGGAACTAGTAGAATAAAAGCTGCCCTATTAACACCAGAAATTTAAGGACGTATTCTCTAAAGCAGCGTCTAATATACTTCCACCTTATTAATTATATAACTATAAGATTAAGATTAAGCAGGGTAAAGAAAACACCCTTAGCTTTAGCCCCCTCTATAAGTAGTCTATTACCGAATTATAGGCTATAAAGTAGTATCTCATTAATAACCTAAATAAGGGCTTTATTGAGCCTAGCTAAGCCCCTTTCGCCTTACCTATTTTCTTTATTAAAAAGCCAAATAGAGGACTCCACTTCTATATTAACTACTATAAGCTAAATAATATAACCCGCAAGGACCGCTATCTACTACCCCTACTTAATGAGACTCTAGCCCAAATAAGTAGAGCTAAAGTTTTTATAAAGCTTAATATCCGCCAGGCCTTTTACCGAATTAGGATGGACCCCGGGTCTAAAGATCTTACTACGTTTTAGACCTATTACGGAACATATAAATATAAAGTACTCCCTTTTAGACTAACTAATGGACTAGCTACGTACTAGCGGTATATAAATAATGTACTCTTTAACTACCTTGACGATTTCTATACGGCCTATTTAGATAATATTATAATTTACTCTAAGAATGAGCTAGAATATAAGGAGTATATCTATAAAGTCCTATAACGGCTCCACGAGGCTGGCCTCTAGGTTAATATTAAGAAGTTAGAGTTTAGTGTTAAGCGTATAAAGTACCTAGGTTTTATTATTAGTATGGACGGAATTAAAACCGACCTAGAAAAGACGGCCGTAATTAACTAGTGGGCACCCCTATAAACCGTAAAGGGGGTATAATCCTTTTTAGGGTTTTGTAACTTCTACCGACGCTTTATTAAGAACTATAGTAGGATTACCCGGCCTTTTAACCGTCTTACTAGAAAAGACTAGCCCTTTTACTTTAACGCTATATATAGGCAGGCCTTTAATAAGCTTAAGAAACGGCTGGTATTGGCTCCCCTACTTGCCTATTTTAACCCAGAATGGCCCTTAATGCTAGAAACTAATGCCTTAGACGGCGCGATAGCTGGTATTTTTTCCTAGAAGCAACCGGACGGAGAGTAGCACCCTATTGTATACTATTTGAAGACTATAATAGATGCCGAGCTAAATTACCACATCCATAATAAAGAAATGCTGGCTATTATCTCTAGCTTTTAGCACTGGCGTGCATAGCTAGAGGGGACCCCTAAGCCGATTAAGGTAGTTTTAGATTATAAGGCCCTAGAATACTTTATAATAACCAAGGCCCTAACGGCCCGGTAGGCACGCTAGGTAGATACCCTATCTTAGTTTAACTTCTTAATTATATATAGACTAGGCGCTATGAACCGTGCGGACGCTTTTATAAGGCGTAAGCAAGACCTAGATAACTAGACGGCTACGAAGATCTCACTATAGACTTAGACGCTACTATAACTAGAATACCTTAACCCCTGGATATGGGCAGAACTAAGTACGGACTCCTTAGGCGCTGAGATATATCCTATTAACTCCTCCGAACTTAACCTTATTAATAAACTACTATAGGCCAACTAAACAACCCCCTCTCTACAGGAATACCGTAAAAAGGCAAAGAACGTTGCTAGCCTATAGTCCCTTAAAAACGGACTACTTAAGCACTAGGAATAGCTAATAGTAGCTAAAAAATAGAACTTATGGACCCGGCTTATTGCCAAAGCTTATGCCTAGGTCTCTACGGCCTACCCTAGAAAAAATAAGACCCGTAAGATTATTGGTGACCGCTACTATTAGCCTGAAATAGTTATAGATATTGACCGTTATATACGGAACTGCGATAGCTGCCGTAGATCTACAATTCCATGAGATAAGACCCTAGGACTATTAAAACCTCTCCTAATACCCGACCGCCCCTAGCAGTATATCTTTATAGACTTTTATAAGCTACCTACAGACCGCGACGGATATGATATGGTTATGATTTTAGTTAACTACTTTGGCAAGCGCCCGTTCTTAATTCCCTGTTATAAGAATATTAATGCTAAGGAGGCGGCCTAACTATATATCTACTACGTCTACCGTATTTATGGATTACCAGATACTATTATATCTAATTACAGCCCGTAATTTATATCAGCCTTTTAGAATAAGTTTACCCGGATCCTAGGTATTAGGTTAAAGCTCTCTATAGCATACTATCCCTAGATAGATGGCTAGACGGAGATTATAAATTAATATTTAGATTAAAGACTCTGGCCTTTTATTAACTACTTTTAGGATAACTAGGGCGAACTGCTACCCCTAATAGACTACGCCTAGGCGACCCTACCCTATGACTTTACGGGATTTGCACCTATCTAACTAGAAATAGGGTATTTACCCTAAATAAGCTTTAACTGGGATAGACCAGAAGGACCACGGACCGTACGCGAGAAACTGTCTTATGAGGAAGCCCAGCAGTACGCCAAGCGCTTAGAAGAAGCCTAGACGGTAGCCTATATAAATCTAGAAAAGGCCTAGAAATTAATAGAATAGTAGGTAAATAAGTATAGGCGCGAACCTGACTTTACCGTAGGCGATATAGTTTAGGTTATAATAAAGAACTAAAAGACGGAACGGCCTAGCCGTAAGCTAAACTATTAGATAGCGGGACCGTATAAGGTCCTTAAAAAGATAGGTAACTTATATAAAGTAAAGCTTCTAGATTTAATTAAGGTTTACCCTATTTTCTTACTAAATAAGCTATAAAAAGCTATAAATAACCTATTGCCTAGATAAAAGAACGAACCTCCCCTACTGATTTAAGTTAATAGCGATAATAAATGGGAAATTAAAGAAGTACTGGCCTATAAACTAGTAAGGAAAACGCTAAAGTACCACGTTAGTTGGAAAGGCTATAACCTAGATCCTACCTAGTACCCTATATAGAACTTTATTAGCAGTCCCTATAAGCTTTAAGAATTTTATAACCGCTACCCTAATAAACCAGAACCTCTAAAGTACCTAGACGAGTGGATGGAGTGCTAGCATAGCGAAGATAATAAGCTACTGGAAGAATATACAGATAAGAACGCCCTATAAGCATAATACGGACTATAAAGCCTAAGGGCAGGCTTTTGCGGAGGGGGGGGTAATATTACAGCACTGGCAGAACTTGGCAGAACTTAGTTGGCAGAACTTGGCAGAACTTCGCGGTTACGTGACTAGAGGACCGTATAAAAGAACCCTACTTCGACCGGCGCTGCTCTTCTTCTCCTTTTCTTTCTCTAGCTTTAGATCCTCGTTTATAGACTACTAATCGTACAGGCTTGCGCGTCCCTCTTGCCGTGCTCGTGCCTTGATTGACTGAGTCGCTAACACTATTTGTGGCTGGGATGTTGGAATTACAAGGTCATGGGGTCACAGCGGAGGTATCTTAAGGGTCTAATTAATAATAGAGATGACGCAGACGATGAATATTAATTGATTCGTGATGCAGTAGATGCGGTTGATGTCTATGTAGATTGCATGCGGACTTCGTCCTCGCAATATGTCCAGAGCTTAGTCAGCACCTCTCGCTTAATTCTGACACTCCCCCATGCTGACGACGCTCTTCTCGTCTGCTCGTCTGTTTCCTAAATAGGCAATTATAAGGCTATTCCCAAATACCTTGCAAGCGCCATTTGGCCTACGTACGGAGGGAAAACCTATAGTAGGCGAAAAACCTCCGTAACTTGCTCCGTCTCCGTCCGTTACCGTCTCCATTAGTTACCGATTCCTAGCGTTACACAGTGCTTCGTAAATTGGTTGGTTAGTAGCTGTTTTGTAAGCATATCTCCAGGTTAATCTTTACCTGGTATATATACCACTTTGAGTTAATCTCGCTAAACCATGTCATTTTGTACGAAGAGGTATTAAGTCTTAATATGCTTGGCTTTCTGGTGGTGCTTTGTGTCGTACAAAAGGTCGACCGTACCCTTATTATCGCAGTAGAGTGTAGGGATAAAAGGGTTATCGTCGTCTCTTTCCCCTAGATCTCTCGTCAGCTTCTTAAGCCATACTACTAACCTTACTCCTTCTAACGCTGCCATAATCTCTACTTCCATTAAGCTCAATGCCGTCGACTTCTATCTTTAAGCCATCCAGATTACCGCTCCCCTATAGCGTATAACTGCTACGCCTTAGAATAATATCCAATCGTATTCCGTTCCCCACGTAGCGTCGGTAAAGATACTATAGCCAGTAGGTAACGTAAGCTTGTATAAAGGTAGGTGAATCTCTTAATTTAAGTAGGTAATTCCTGTTTTAAGAGTGCCATTTAGATATCGTAGTAGCTGCTTACTTAATCGGTAATGCGATTCTCCTAGTGCTGCCATAAACCTAGCTAGCTAACTAACAGCATAGCTAGTATTAGGACGCGTGCAGTTCAAGAGGTAGATCGTAGAGCCAATAATCTATCGGTAGACTATCGCATCGTCATACTTAAGGAGGCTTTCGATATTGGGCTTTAAAACAGTACCTGCTAGTATTAGTAGCTTAGCCAGATTACAGTTATCCATTTTTAGTTATTCAAGTAGCTTCTTAATATACATCGTCTAATATAGCTTAAGGGTTTAGTTCGTACGGTCTCAATAGATTTAGAAGCCTATAAATACCTCTATAGGGCCTAGGTCTTTACATCTCCATTTTCTTAAGATTCTTATCTTTATAATATTAAGGTATCGGCGCTTTCCTACAATTAGCATATTATCAATAAATAGTAAGATATATACTCTATTTCCTATAAAGAGATTAGGGTCAGCCTTAGCTGATTTTAAACCTATACTTTTAAAGAACTTCTTAACTATATAGAGCCATTCTCTCGGTGCCTGCTTTAGGCCGTAAAGTAACTTATTCAGCTTTAAGTAGGCGTCTTTTACCCCCTTAAAGTCAGATTTAAAGTCTCTTAATAAGTTAGAAATCTGCATATAAATCTATTCTTATAACGGCGGGTTTAAGAATACAGTTTTAACGTTAATATAGTTAAGCTTAAGGTCTTCTACTACTACCTTTACTATTAAGAACCTAAAGGTGTCGTATCGTATATAACTAATATAAATGTCTTAAAATAGTCGATATTGGGGGTCTGTTTGTCTCCCCGGATATACAGTCTTACCTTCTTACGAATTACTTCTCCCTTAGCGTTGTACTTATGCTTTAGAACTAGCTTGCTCAGGAGCAACGACCTTCCTTCTAGTACTCTCCCCCTTATAATAGTATAGGTATGCATTCTCTTAAGAGAAAGAAATTCTTTAAAGATAGCTTTTATCCAGCCAGAAGCGTCCTCCCTTAAGGCCTAATCTAGCTTAATAGCATTAAAAGGTACTATAGGTGCTCCCATAGAGGTAGTATTCTCAGCTTCTAGGTAGATAGCTTTTATAGCTATTACTAACTGAACTACCATATCGTTAAAAACCCTTATTTACGGTAACCTTCCAGACCTTATTCTCTGCGTATAAAGAATACGTATTAATATGCTTCGTACGGGCGTCCTACCCTAAGCATTACCTTATAGATTTAAGCGTCCTACTTAATCTTAACTTAGGCTTCCCACTTAATTTAAGCGGCCCACTCGGTCTTAACCTAGGCTTCCCACTTAGCTTAAGTGGCCTACTCGGTTACTATCTGGCCTACTCTTAGTTCTCGCAACTAGAGTCTCTGTTAGCCCGTTTAAGGTAGTAAGGGGAGGTCTAAGTCGGTTTACTATTTAGCTTATAGCCTACACCTAACGTGCTCTATAAGGGAACCTATACTTATTTACTTTAGCATCTCCAAAGAGCTTAATTGCTTGCGTATGTAGGTTCATTATCTTAAATTAACTACTCCCTTTTAATCCCATAAAGACGTAGTTAGGCTTTATTTTTAAGTCGTACTTTTTAGGGTGTTTCTTAAGCGTATTAATTAGGTTAGCGTGGCACCTAAAGATAACTAGATTCTTAAGGTTAGGGACTTATTAGGTATATACCTTATATAGTGTAATAGCACCACTGTACTCATTGTTAAATAGAAGTGCTAAGGTCGGTACTCAATTCTTAATCTAGATAGCGTATTCAACTGCGTAGCACCAGAGTTTAACTAGTATATTTCCTTAAAATAGAAGTGACCTTATTTTACAGTCAACTATATAGATCGCGCGCTTAATCGCGCCATTATATAAGTGCTTATATAGCGGGCAGGGCTCAAAATTAATACCTTAGGGTATTAATTTATCCTAGAATCTGCGGCCGAATTCCCCCTTTCCATTATCCGCTTAAATCCATGCAGCTTTAGTCCTAGTAAACCTCTCTGCCCTTATAATAATCTCTTTAATATACGGTAGTACTTCTTTAGTTCGGAGGGTCTTAAGAGGAATAACCTAGGTATAGCGTGTAGCGTTATCTAGGGCTAGTAGGTAGTAGTTATAGCCTCTAATTAATGTACCGATTCGTCCTATAGTATCAAAATATAGCCCTTAACTAGGTGTCTTCTCGCGCTTAGTTGTCTTCTTGCTTAGTATTTCTCGCATCTTCCTAGCTAGATAAGGTTCGCACATACTCTTACTAACTAGTACTACTCTCTTCCTAAGCTGCATGCCTAGTAAGAAGTGCTATAGCTTAAGCAGATCACTATAGTTTGTATATCCGGTTCGGCGATGCCATAGTTCAGCATCTATTTCATTAACGTTTAATTATAAATCGTGTGCTTCCGCTATCGCATTAAATACTCCCTAAGGCTCTTATAGTACATAGAGGTTGTTCTTTATAGTAGCCTTAAATATCGCCCCTAATTTATGCTAGCCAGTAGCTTAATCGTCTATATTAAAGGTAATTAAGTAGCCTTCCTAAGTAAGAGTCCTTACTAAGATCAGCTTAATCGTCTTAAACGAAGGTACAAGCTAGACGTCTTTTAGCCTTAGGCTGCCAATTTAAACTTGGCCATAGCCTATAGCAGGGATAATAATCCTATTCATAGTACGGACCTAATAAGGTGTATTCCATCTCTTTAAATATACTAGGTCTGATTAGTTACCAGTAAAGTGCTTAGTTGCTCCTAAGTTAAGAGCCTAAGCTAGTGATATCGTCGTAAGCATAGCACGTTTAGGGTTAGGGTTAAGGTCAAGGTAGATTAAATTGCTGTCGAATTCTTCCTCAGCTATTGCTACATTCCCTACTTCTTCTGCCTTAGGAGCACCTTAATCTGTCTTTTTGGCATTATTAAATCGGAATTATCTGAGCAGGGGATAGTCCTTCTGGTAGTAACCTTTCTAATAGCATACTCTGCACTCATCTCTTTCTAGTCATCTTAGCTCCTTACTTACTTAAGACGACGAGCTATAGCAATAGAAATGGTCGAATCTACCAGCGCAACCTCTGCCCCTTGCTCGACCTCAACCTCGGTTTCCCCTTCTCCCCCTAGGTTTATCTTTCCTCTCATATGCGAGTGCAGCAGTCTGTGCAGAGAGAGCAGTCTCTTGCTCCTAAAGAAGGGTAATGCAGCTCTTAAGGTCTCGTTTATCTCGTAGACACTAGGTCTTCACATTCTACCACATAACATCGCTTAGTAAGGCCAGGAGGAGTTACTCTTTAATATCGTCGTTAGTAAGTACTCGAGATATTAAGGCTAGATTAGTCTTAAATCAATTTAGTATATAAAGGAACTTAACAATTCGCATCTTTATAGGGTTGTATATAGTGCTATAGAACTCCCTATAAAGTCTAGAGATATAGACCTTATCATTAGCCTTATTAAACTTCTTCATTCCTTCCCACATTCCCTGAATACCGTACGCCTTCATTATCGCACGCATCTCTTCCTAACGGTCGTCTCCTATCGAATTGTAGATGATCTTGTTTGCTTCCCCTCGTCTTCTTCTCCCATTAGCTAAATTAACTTAAGCTGGGTCTTCTATACTAGTGACGAAATCCCATCCTTCTACCATAATTAGGGCTGCCTCACAGGTGCGCTCCTAGTCTGCAAAGTTGTCTCCATTGAAAATAACGATTTTACCGGCCTTATGATCGTACGAAGGTGTCGTTGAGGTTAAGGTAGAGGAGGTCATTTTGGGGGTCGATTTTCAAGTCAGGAGAGGTATTGCTACCTAGGCTTATAACCTGTTAGAATTACAAGGTCATGGGGTCATAGCGGAGGTATCTTGAGGGTCTAATTGATGATAGAGATAACGTAGACGATAAATATTGATTAATTCGTAATGCAGTAGATGCGGTTAATATCTATGTAGATTGTATACGGACTTCGTCCTCGCAATGTGTCCAGAGCTTAGTCAGCACCTCTCGCTTAATTCTAACATGGGAGGTACCGAACGCGCGGCGGGCAATCTATTCGCCTAGTTCACGCGGCTTGGCTAGGTAGGGGGAGACTCCTTTAAGTGCGCAGTATAACTTCCAGCTGTTAACTACTAAGGAATAGTTCCTACGGGTTGCTGGCGTAAGGCCGTTCTAGAGAAGGAGCGCGTAGAGGTCGGATGGCGCGTTAATATTATCTTTAAAGTTTATAGGCAGTTATAAGTAGTTTGTTAGGTTTACGGCACCTATTAAAAACTTATTAGCTTTAGTAGTAATAAATTAAGGGCCTAGTGTGGGCAGAACTGATGGATAGCCGCGGCCTAGAATTAAGATAGTGTATTAGCTAAGCCATTTAAATTACCTAGGATCCACTTCGCGGATATTATAATATTATGAGCTATAATAGCCAGCATAATCTTATAGAGTAATTTGTTTACTACGCCACGGACAACAGTCTTCTTAATGCCCTAGTAAACTACTATACTATTAGTGTAAATAGATAGCGCGCTATGCTGCTAGTTAGTAGACTATAGATTAAATACGTAAGTAATAGCATGCATCTCTTTTAGATTAATATAGTCTACTTATTAACTAGGCTTAGGCAATGTACTAAACGCCTAAGATTAAGGGAGGTTAGCTATGTACTACTACTAGTTATCCTCATGTTTAAGTTCCTTAAAAAAGTAAAAGCCGCTAAACCTAAACTAGGTAGAGGCGTTAATAAAGAGATAAATGCGGGTATACTTAACGTTGTTAAAGAACAATACCCCATTACTCATAGTAAGTAGGTTAAGCCAGATATATAAGTTACTTCGCAACTTAGTGCTAAATCGCCTAGGTTTATACTTATTTACTAGAGTCTCCAGCTAAGTAGTAATAAAGATTTAAAGAGATCTAGAGTAAGATTAACTAAGTCTAATTACATAGGCGCACTATATAAGGTAGCCCGCAAGCTACTAGGCTTAAAGGAACGATAATAAGCCATATTAGAGTGCAGTAGTGACTTTCTTAATAGCACGTAATTGTTTCTGTGGTAACAATCGCGTTTACATTTATATGGTATTAATAGTATATCTTAGAACTTTAATAACAGTTTCTGCTATATCTTTAGAGCTATTTTAAGGGATACCTAAGGAGTTAGTAACAGAGATGTAAGTCTAGGTAATAGCCGCTAAGTTGTTTAGGTTAGCAAGGATAAAGATAAAGTCATCTAGGTAGTATTCTACCTCGTAAGGTAGTTATAAATAGAGTATCTAGTCCAGGCCTTCCGTAAAGAGGTTAAATATAAGCGGCGCAGTTTGAAGACTAAAGGATAGGCAGTATTTCTGGTAGGTGATACCTTTCTAGGAGAAGCCTATTAATATTCTTGCCCTATAAAATAGGGGGACTATACGGAACGCGTTTTTGATATCTCTTTTAAGCAGCAGATATCCATAACCTACAGAAATAACGTAGGCTTAAATAGCGGTAACTATAGTGTATACTAGTGCTCTATATTCTTCTAGGATTACGTTATTAACTAAAAATGCTAGTAAAAAGAAGAGATCGTAAATTCGGCGGTATCCTCCATCCGATTTTAGCACTAGGCTAAAAGGTAAGACTATAATAGACCCTATTACAATTCTAATATATCCTTTTTTAAGGTCTAATATTATCTTCTTAGAAATAAGGTCG
>Ga0307515_10021842_pt1 | contig 11320 bp, 12 predicted proteins | sample 17_EM_MG_FD_194513 | JGI IMG/M metagenome (GOLD analysis project Ga0307515, IMG submission 194513) | Populus trichocarpa ectomycorrhiza microbial communities from riparian zone in the Pacific Northwest, United States - 17_EM | ecosystem: Host-associated > Plants > Roots > Unclassified | place... | reverse complement strand
CTGATGCACCTTGTGGTTTCTCTCCCAGTACCACCGCATTAGCTGTTCCCCTCTGGAGGTTTTTGACCTTCACAATTACAAGGGCCCTGGTTTTCCGGTGGCCCTCTTTTTTTGCCTAAAATTTGCGCATTCGTTAAAAACCACCACCTCACGCCTCCGTGACTTGCATATCGAAGTCTGACGATCAATATATCGATCAAATACGATTTATAGTTCGGTGAACGACGATGGACAAAGACGAGATCATCAAGGCACTCGCCCATCCCAAACGGATGGACATTCTGAATTGGCTGAAAAATCCCGGGGACCATTTCCCCTCGCAGGAGCATCCGTTCGAAATGGGCGTCTGCGCCAGCCAGTTCGAGCGCTGCGGCCTGTCGCAATCGACGGTCTCCGCCCATCTCGGAACGCTGCATCGCGCCGACCTCGTCACCACCAAGCGCGTCGGCCAATGGATCTTCTACAAGCGCAACGAGGAGACGATCGCTGCCTTCCTCAGGCAGCTGGCGCAGGATCTATAAAAACCCCCGCCCCTGCCGACTAATCTTCCCCCAAAAGAAAGGACTATCATGGCCAAGCTTTTCGACCCCACCAAGGTTGGCGACATATCTGTCAAGAACCGCATCGTCATGGCGCCGCTCACCCGCAACCGTTCGCCGGGTGCCATCCCCAACGACCTCAACGTCGAATATTACCGTCAGCGCGCCACGGCAGGCCTGATCATCACCGAAGCGACCGCAATTACCCATCAGGGGCAGGGTTACGCCAACGTACCAGGCCTCTACACCAAGGAAGCCCTCGACGGCTGGAAGCGCGTGACCGACGCCGTTCACGCCGCCGGCGGCAAGATCGTCGTCCAGATGTGGCATGTCGGCCGTATCTCGCACACCACGCTGCAGCCCGGCGACAGCAAGCCGGTCTCCTCGACCAACCGCGTCGCCAAGACCAAGACCTATCTGGTCAATGCCGACGGCACCGGCAGTTTTGCCGAAACGTCCGAACCCCGCGCGCTCGAAGCCTCTGAAATTCCCGGCATCATCGAGGACTACCGCAAGGCTGCACGCGCCGCGATCGACGCCGGCTTCGACGGTGTCGAGATCCACGGCGCCAACGGCTATCTGCTCGACCAGTTCATCCGCGACGGTATCAACGACCGCACCGATCAATATGGCGGCTCGATCGAAAACCGCGACCGCCTGACTTTCGAAGTCGTCGATGCGGTGACGAAGGAAATCGGCGCCGGCCGCACCGCGATCCGCATCTCGCCGATGACGCCATCGAATGATGCCTACGATTCCAACCCGCAGGCAACTTTCACCCATGTCGTTGAGGGACTGGCCAAATACGACCTCGCCTATATCCACATCGTCGAAGGCCAGACCGGCGGCGACCGCGATTACAGGCAGGGCGACAATCCCCCCTTCGACTACAAGGCGTTGTGCGAGACTTACGAAAAGGCCGGCGGCAAGGCCAACTGGATGGTCAACAACGGCTATAATCGCGATCTCGCAATCGACGCCGTCGAGAGCGGCCGCGCCGATCTCGTCGCCTTCGGCAAGCCCTTCATCGCCAATCCCGACCTCGTCGAGCGCCTGGAACACAACTTGGCCCTCAACACCCCAGACCAGTCGACCTTTTACGGCGGCACCGCCAAGGGTTACATCGACTATCCGATCCTCGAAAAGGTCGCTTGAGCTTTTCCTCGAAAAGGTCACACGATCTTTTCGATAGCAGACTGCGAAATCCCGCCGCTTGGCGGGGTTTCCATTTTCTACGCGCCTCTGTAAGTTGCCGTCATGTTCGCTCCCTACCTCGATCGCTGGTCGCTCATATCAGACGGCGAGCCCATCATCACGCATTCGAGCCACCTTCTGCCTGTCCTCTGGCAGAACAAGCCCGCCATGCTGAAAATAGCTGCCGATATCGACGAGCGATACGGCGCGCTGTTGATGCAATGGTGGGATGGCGATGGCGCAGCCCATGTCTATGCCCATGAAGGCGATGCCGTTCTGCTGGAAAGGGCGAAGGGAAAACGCTCGCTGCTTGCCATGGCGATGAACGGCGAGGACGACGAGGCAAGCCGCATCCTCTGCCGCACCGCGGCACGGCTGCATGCGCCGCGCGAAAAACCGCTTCCCGATCCCATACCCCTCACCCGCTGGTTCCGCGAACTGGAGCCGGCAGCAGGCAAGCATGGCGGCACGCTTACCGATTGCTCGGCGATCGCAAACACCCTCCTTGCCGATCCACGCGATATCACCATCCTCCACGGCGACATCCATCACGGCAACATTCTCGATTTCGAGACGCGCGGCTGGCTGGCGATCGATCCGAAGCGGCTCCATGGCGAGCGCGGTTTCGACTTCGCCAATATCTTCGCCAACGAGGAACTGCCGACCGTCACCGATCCCGTCCGTTTCCGCCGCCAGTTCGCCGTCGTCTCGGCAGAATCAAAGCTGGAGCCGAAACGGCTGTTGCAATGGATCGCCGCCTATTCCGGCCTCTCCGCCGCCTGGTTCCTTGGCGACGGAAGCACTCGGCAGGCAGAAAAGGCCCTGATGGTCGCGCGGATCGCGTTGGCGGAACTTACGGTTTAACGCGCGTTCTCAGGCGAATGCCCGATGAGGACAGCCGCCATATCGCGATGCGGATCGGGCAGGCAGCCGAGCGCCACGAGCGAGGCCCTGACCGCCTCGTCGATCGGAGTCTGCGGCTCTTTGCCGAGTTCGGCGGTGAGCTTGGCATTCCGCATCCTCAACGGCACTTTCCAGAGATAGCGCATCTCCTTGATCTCCCGCATCACCGGAACGAAAGGCGCCATCAACGGCACGATCCACCAGGGAAAACCGCCGACCTTCGCCTTGCCGCCGGCAACGCGCTTGATCGCTTCGGCCATCTGCAGGCCATCCGCATCCCAGAACCCCTCCATGTGATAGACCGCGAAGGGCTGCAATCGATCGGCCCGCTCGACAAGCTGGGCAATGGTTTCCGCAACGTCAGGCAGATAGGCCCATTGATGGCCGATGCCGCGCCGCGCCGGGTTCTTGATCGTGCCGACCGGCTTGCCTGAAGTCACGAGACCCGACGAGAACCAGCTATTGGCCGTCACGCCTGGACCGAAGAAATCCCCGGCCCGGACGACGATGATGCCGACGCCGGACTGCGACGCCGCCTTCAGCCGCTTCTCCATCTCCACACGGATCGCCCCCTTCTTCGTCACCGGATGCTGCGGGCTTTCCTCGGTCGGCGCCGGCAAAGCATCGGGGCCGAAATTATAGACGGTGCCCGGCAGCACGATACGCGCGCCGACTGCGCGGGCAGCAGCAATCGTGTTGTCGAGCATCGGCAGCACGAGCTTTTCCCAGTCGCGGTAGCCGGGCGGATTGACGGCGTGGACGATCAGGCCAACACCTTCAGCCGCCCTGAGGACATCGCCGGCACTCATCGCATCGCCCTGCACCCATTGGAACGCCGGCTCAATCCTCGATGCCTTGGCTGCATCACGGTTGAGCGCCCGAATGTGCCAGCCACGCGCCAGCAGCTTGCGAGCGACCGCGCCGCCGACACCGCCGGTCGCGCCGAGAACAAGTGCCGTCGTCTTCATTTCACTGCTCATGACAATCGTCTCCTTGGATTGGATGAAGGGATCATGCCATCGAAATCCGATAAACGAAATTGACGAAATAAATGCATCTGCTATACAAAAATACATGAACATTGAACCGAGTTGGGATTTCTATCGCAGCTTTCTGACCGTGCTCCAGCAGGGGTCGCTCTCGGCCGCCGCCCGCGAGCTGGGGTTGACCCAGCCGACCATAGGCCGCCATGTCGATGCGCTCGAACAGGCAATCGGCGCCGAGCTCTTCACCCGATCGCCGAACGGCCTGCTGCCAACCGACGCCGCTCTGGCGCTGAAACCCTATGCCGAAACGCTAGCCGCAACCGCAGCCGCGCTTTTGCGCACAGCATCCGGCCAGCGCGAGAGCGTGGCGGGCACGGTGAGGGTCAGCGCCAGCGAGGTCGTCAGCGTCGAAGTGCTGCCGAGAATTCTCGGACCGCTGCTGGAGACCCATCCCGAACTCCAGATCGAGCTCTCGGCATCGGATACGATCGAAGACCTGGTGAACCGCGAGGCCGATATCGCCGTGCGCATGGCCGAGCCGCAACAGGATGCGCTCGTTGTGCGCCGCATCGGCGATGTCCCGCTCGGCTTCCACGCCCATCGCCGCTATCTCGAACACCACGGCATTCCGCAAACCCTGGCTGACCTCGAAAATCACCGGCTCATCGGCTTCGACCGGCAGACGGCCTATGTTCGCATGATGATGAAACGCCATTCGGTGCCTGATGGCATCAAATTCTCCTACAGGGCCGACAGCAATCTCGCCCAGCTTTCAGCGATCCGCGCCGGCATCGGCATCGGTCTTTGCCAAACCGGACTGGCAAGGGAAAATCCCGATCTGGTCCACGTCCTGCCCGATGCCTTCAGCATGCCGCTCGGCATATGGGTGGCAATGCATGAGAGCCTGAAGACCTCGCCGCGCTGCCGCGCCACCTTCGACGCGCTGGTGAAGGGCCTGCAGGACTATCACCGATATTCAAACTGGCGGGACAGGGATGGCGACGCGCAATCCGGTTGAACTCGCCAGCCTATGATACGCGTCCGCAGGCGTTCTGACGCATCTGCTAAAGGTTGGCTTCCGGGATTATCTTATCGCACATCCGCAATCGGCGGCCGACTATGCCGCGCTCAAACGCGCAAAGGCATCGACGGGCGGGCGTTGGGATCAGGCCTTGAACTCAGATGCCTTGCGATGCCTCGGCCCCGCGGTCTTTCCACTGACCATCCACCACTTCGGTTTCCGGCCGATCGCCGCCTTCGGCATATTCCTCATGCCACTTGCCGTTCTCGTCCTGCCAGCTGATCTCGGCGGAATCGCCGCCGACCTGCTGTTCGTCCGCGACGATGCGCGCAGCTTCCAGCGCTTCGGCATGGGTCGGGAATGCCTCGGAATAGACGCCTCCCAGCCTGTAGGCCCAGCCGCCGTCATGCGGCACGACTTCGTAGACCACCTTGACCATGCATCGGTCTCCTCTTCGTCTTGTTGCGCATTTGCATGCTTCCGGACAGATCCGGATCATCGCGGCTGCTTGACGAGAATTCGAGGACGCCGCGATCTGCTTTCCGGCCCCGACCGCGCCAGTATTCCATTAAACGCCCGAGACTGCAAATTTGACCACATTGGGCTCGCTTCGGGGCTTGCTTGATGGGCGAATTCATTAACTTAGATAGGATGGATGAATCAGATTCGGAGCTGGGGCCTTGGGGATCGCGTCACGTCTGAAAGAGGAAAAGTTTCTGGTCGCAGCCCTTCTGGTCGGGGTGATCGCCTATCTCAGCGAACATGCGGTGATCGAGATGGGACGCGGCGCAGCACTGATTGCGGCCATCGCCCTGGTCGGCACTATCGTGCTCGCCTCGATCCGTGTGGCCCATCACGCCGAGCTGCTCGCCATCAAGGTCGGCGATCCCTATGGCACGATGATCCTGACGCTATCCGCCGTCGCCGTCGAGGTCATCATCCTCGCCATCATGATGAGTGGCGAGAGTTCGCCGACGCTGGTGCGCGACACGATCTATTCGGCATTGATGCTCGATATCAACGGCATCCTCGGCCTTGCCGCCTTGCTCGGCGGCCTCAAACACGGCGAGCAGCCCTATAACGACAACTCCGGCAAGACCTACGGCGTGATGATCCTCACCGCCATGGGTATCTCGATGATCGTGCCGGAATTCGTGCCCGCCGACAAATGGCACTATTATTCGGCATTCACCATCGTCGCGATGATCGCGCTCTATGGCCTCTTCCTGCGCATGCAGGTCGGCCAGCACAGCTATTTCTTCAGCTACAGCTATCCGCGCTCCGAGCGGATGAAGGAAAGCCCCGATGAGCACGGCTCCGACGACTCGGCCACAGCCTCGATCGCCACCATTCTCGTCGGCGTCGTCATCATCGGCCTTTTGGCGGAATTCATGTCGGCCTTGATGACCGAGGGCCTGCACGACAGCGGCGCGCCGATCGCAGTCACCGCCATCGTCGTTGCGGCGATTTCGGCAGCGCCTGAGATCCTGACCGCATTGAGGGCGGCCCTGCGCAACCGCATGCAGGCGACAGTCAACATCGCCATGGGCGCTTCACTGTCGACGGTGATCCTGACGGTGCCGGTCATGGAGTCGATCGCCCTCTATACCGGCCAGCCCTTCGTCATGGCGATGACCCCGGTGCAGACTGTCATGGTGGCGATCACGCTGATTGCAGCTGCGATCAACCTCAACGATGGCGAGACCAACGCCATCGAGGGCATGACGCATTTCATCCTCTTCGCCACCTTCATCATGCTGACGGGGCTGGGACTTTAAGCGGCTGCCCCTCCCCGAGCGAGGGGAAGGGAGAGCACATAATGTTCAGGCGCGCTGCTGGACGAAGAGCAGGCGTTCGCGGGCTGCGAACCACTCTTCGGCATAGTCGTCGTTCTTGTATTCCTCGAAATACGGCCCGCCATCCGTGAAGTGCACGTTCTTGGCGTCTTCGCGGTAGTCGTATTCATTGACGAGGTAGTTCCACGTCACCGGCAGTTCGCCGATCAGGTCGTCATTTTCGAGCCACTTGAACTGATGCAGCTGCAGACCGGTCGCCGTATTGACGAAGTCAGGCGACAGCGCCCGGCATTTGTCGTTGTTGAACAGAATGAAGCTCGACCAGTTCTTCTTTTCGTACTTGGTCTGCGTCTGGCCGAGGAATTTGGTCTCGACCTTCGGCTGGTAGTCGTGCTTGACGCACATGGCGGCGTAGCGATCGTCGCGCAATGCCCAGAGCTCGGCGATATCGGTGCGCATCAGCATGTCGCAATCCATGAAGATGCTCCAGCCCTGATAGCCGCTGAGATAGGGCGTCAGGAAGCGCGAGAAGGAGAACTCTGTCGATTGCAGCGCATTGCGCTCGCGGGTGAAGAGCCCGCCGAGATTGGAAAGCACGATCGGCGAGAACTCGACCGGGATCGACGACTTCTCGATGATGCTCTGCGCGAGAACGTGATAGGCGACGACTTCCTTGGAGTCGAATCCTACGAAAATCCGGACGGTCTGTTGTTCCATTTTCTACCTCGATGGCCCACGGTCGTGAGCGTTATAAAGTGTTGAACCGATATTCGAAACAGCTTTCTTGCCCGCCCGCGCCGCTTGGCGAGGGCCTGCGACAGTCATTCCTTCGACTTTTCGAGGAAGCGCTGTTTGCGGGTTTTCGGCTTGAAGCGCCGGAAGAAATTCTCGATGGCGCGGATGGTTTTGGTGACGGACATGAGCCTGTCAATCTGGCCGTTCGCATTGTCGAGCCGCTCCGATAAGACTTCGGCCGCCGTCATCGCGATCTCGATCGGCGGCACTTGTGGAAACCGTTTGGCGAGCGCCGAATAGGGGCTGGCATCGACGCCGCCCATCATCGAGATCGCGCCCATCCTGGCAAAGAGACGCAGGAAGATCTGCTCGAACGTCCAGTCGTGCACGTCGAAGACCTTCCACTTCTCGCTCCTCTTCGCCGAAAAACCGGCAAGCAGAACCTTGCCCGGCAGTTGCAGGTCGGCGAGCCACAGCGCCAAAGCAAAGCCGCTCGTCGCGATCCTGCCTACCGGATAGAGATCACCGAGTATTTGCGTCAGATCAAGGTGACGGGTGCTCGCACCCTCGAAACGGGCCTCTTCGCTCAAACTTTCCTCCGGCGCGACACGGACGTTGACGACGCCGAGGAAATCGTCGCCGCTGAAGAACCGCAGGACGTCCGCGACCTCGCGCCGATGGACGATATTCGCACCCATCACGCCACTGCGGGCAATCAGCACCGCATTGCCGACGAAGGGCTCGTCGAGGATCTTGTAGACCTTGTTGAAGAAGACGTAGAGCGTCGTTTCCGGCAGCTCGCTGCGCAGTCTTCCGAAATCGACCGCGTCGCTGTTTGCCACCAGCACGATATGGGAATAGCGCGACAGCAGCGCCTTCCAGGCCTCGGGCGTCAGGAAATTGAAGCCGCCATCCGGGGCGGACACGGCCTGCGTCTTACTGGGGATAACTTCCATATCGGCTCACATGCACTTTCCACGGACGATGCGCTCTGGCCGTCCCTCTAACTGTTGCTGAAATAGGCGCGCGTCCGTGCGAGCCGCGTCAGCCCGCCGATCCGCTTTGCCAAATGCGAGAGGAAACCCGCAACCCGGCCCGTCATCGACGGCTGCCTGCAGAAGGAGGCCCAAGGCGTGTTGCTGAGATCCTCGGCATAACGCTTGGCCATGCGGCGGTGCACCCAGGGCACGGTAGCCTGCCACGGCTTCTTCCGGCCGGTGAAATGGATGATCGCCGGCCGGCCGACGAAGGGCAGGAGGCCGGTCTGTGCGTTCCAGCGCGGATCGAGCACCAGCCAGTCGCCGTCGAAGGTGACGTTCAGCGCATCCTGGTCGTTGTTCTCGAAAAGATGCGACCGCTCCTCGAAGATCTCCCGCGTCCTGGCAAAAAGCCCCCTCGCCCGGCAGGCCGACCAGTCGAACAGCAGCACGCCGGCATTGAAGTAGCGGCCAGCCTCGCGCATGCCGATCTTCCGCTGCCGGGCGCCGGCCTTTTCCGGAAAGGCCATGACATAGTCGTCGACGGCGGCAAGTGCGTTGCCTTGGAAATCCAGGGTCAGCAATTCGTCAACGGGTGCGACCGCGAGCACGTCGGCATCGAGATAGAGCAGCCGCTCGATATGATCGGGGATATGCAGATCCATGTAGAGCCGCGCCAGCGTCGCGCCCGACCAACGGCCCCGGGCCTGCTTTGCCGTGTCCGGCGTATTGTAAGGCAGCACGGTGATCGCCATGCCGTGCAGCCGCGCGAAATTCTGGACGTCGGCGATTTCGTTCGGCTTGAGATCGATGCCGAGAAGCAGGAATTCTGTGGCCGGGTTAGCAAGATTGCGTTTGACGGAAAGCAGGGTGCAGCAGGCGGCCGGCAGCATGTTGACATCCGAACAGACGATCACCGCACTCTGCTGCAAAATCCCGGCCTCCCGAAGCGGCAACTTAAACTTGATGCCGGATATCTAGTTGGTTTGGCGCCGCCCCGCAACCGCCGATGACCCGCAGAGCCGCCACTCTGCGTCACGTTTTGAATCGGAATTCAACGACTTGCGAGGCAAAGCGGATTCAGGTGCGCAGCGTGCTGAATCGGAACATGAACTTAAAGCCGCAGCGCCAACGGATGATCGACGAGCAGCCGGTCGACTGTCGCAAGCTGCAGCCCCTCGACCTTGCATTGCGCAAGCAGCAAGCGATCGAAGGGATCGCGTGTCTCCGGCTCGGGGTCGGCGGCGGTGATGACGTGCGGGATATCGATAGACAAGATCGTCAACCCGGCCTCTTGCAGATAGCCGGGAATAGTCTCAAGCGGCAACCCAGGCTGCAATTTGCCAAGCCGCGTCTTGATAGCGATTTCCCAGAGACTGGCGACGCTGACGAAACCGCTGGCTGCGCTGTCCGAAAGCACCTGCTGAATGCGCGGAAAACGTTCCGTCAGTTTCTGCTGGGCAATCGCGATCACCATATGCGTGTCGAGCAGCACGCGCATGGTCAGGGCAGCGGCTTCAGAAGGAAATCTTCCGGCAAAGGATCGTCGAAGTCGTCGGCGATATACATCTCCGTCCTCGTGATCCCCTTGGAGCGAAGATAGGCTTCTCCGGCTTCGAGGTTCAAACCGCCGCGTTTCTGATGCGGCACAAGATCGAACACCGGTCGGCCATTGCGCGTCACGACAATGGTCTCGCCTTCCTCGACCTCGCGGGCGAGCTCGGTCAGGCGGTTCTTCGCATCACGGATCGAGACGGTCTTCATAAGGTTAAATGTAGCCACATGCAGCTACATCGTCAACATCACCGCAAACAAAAAAGGCCCGCCGTCGCCGGCAGGCCTTCGATCAATGTCATGGCAACCCGCTTACTTGCAGGCGCCGCAGAAGCGCTGGATGCGGCGGCAGGCTTCCTCGAGCAGCTCTTCCGAAGTCGCGTAGGAAATGCGGAAGTTCGGGCCGAGGCCGAAGGCAGAGCCGTGAACGACGGCAACGCCTTCCGATTCCAGCAGCTCGGAAACGAAATCCTCGTCCGTCTCGATAACCTTGCCAGACGGAGCCGTCTTGCCGATCAGGCCCTTGCAGGACGGATAGACGTAGAAGGCGCCTTCCGGCACCGGGCAGACAATGCCCTTGGCCTGGTTCAGCATGGAAACGACGAGATCACGGCGGCCTTCGAAGATCTTCTTGTTCTCGGGAATGAAGTGCTGCGTGCCGTTCAGCGCTTCGACAGCCGCCCACTGGGCGATCGACGTCGCACCCGAGGTCTGCTGACCCTGGATCATGTCCATCGCCTTGATGAGCTGGATCGGGCCGGCCGCATAGCCGATACGCCAGCCGGTCATCGCATAGGCCTTGGAGACGCCGTTCATCGTCAGCGTGCGGTCGTAGAGGCTGGGCTCGACTTCAACAGGCGTGACGAACTTGAAGTCGCCATAGGTCAGGTGCTCGTACATATCATCCGTCAGCACCCAGACATGCGGATGCTTCATCAGCACATCGGTCAGCGCCTTCAGCTCGTCATGCGTATAGGCCGCACCCGTCGGGTTGGACGGCGAGTTGAAGATGAACCACTTGGTCTTCGGCGTGATCGCCTTTTCGAGGTCGGCAGCCTGGAGCTTGAAGTCATGCTCCTGGGTAGCCGAAACGAAAACCGGCGTACCGCCGCAGATCGCCACCATCTCGGGATAGGAAACCCAGTAAGGCGCCGGGATGACCACTTCGTCGCCGGCGTTCAGCGTCGCCATGAAGGCGTTGAAGAGAATCTGCTTGCCGCCGGTGCCGACGATCGTCTGTTCCCAGGAATAGTCGAGGCCGTTCTCGCGCTTGAACTTCGCGGCAATCGCCTTGCGCAGCTCGGGGATGCCGGAGATCGGCGTGTACTTCGTCTCGCCACGATTGATCGCGTCGATGGCGGCCTTCTTGATATTGTCGGGCGTGTCGAAATCCGGCTCACCCGCGCCGAGGCCGATCACGTCACGTCCTTTTGCTTTCAGCTCGCGCGCTTTCTGGGAGACGGCGATGGTGGCTGAAGGCTTCACACGGGAAAGAGCATCGGCAAGGAAGGCCATGATATCGGTCCTATTGGTTGAAACGGGCAGAAAGCCGGGACCGGAGTTCTGCGGTTAGCTCTATGTCCAATGTATGACAGCATTTCAAGCGTAAAGGCGT